>Ga0208648_1000809_pt1 | contig 28920 bp, 7 predicted proteins | sample AntAceMetag02UKL_FD_184772 | JGI IMG/M metagenome (GOLD analysis project Ga0208648, IMG submission 184772) | Saline lake microbial communities from Ace Lake, Antarctica - Antarctic Ace Lake Metagenome 02UKL (SPAdes) (version 2) | ecosystem: Environmental > Aquatic > Non-marine Saline and Alkaline...
GTGGCATTGCCTGTGCCAGAATCAATTCCCCATTCCCAACCCATATCGGCTGTGAATTCTCCATTTCCATCCTCAAAGTCGAAAAATTCATTTGTTGAAAATATTGGTGCATCCCAAATTAGGTTCACTTCACTATCTTCTGCATTAGCTTCTGCAATCACATCATCAACAGGGAAAGTAATCTCATTAACGATTACGTCTCCCAGATCAAGGTTAGCAGTACCAAGATTTACCTCACCCACATAAGTTTCATATCCCTCAGTTACTATTATTAACTGATAAACAGCATTACTATAAGCACCACTAAATGTGAAATAACCGTCATTATCGGAAACTGTATCATAATTCTCAATTCCGTCAAGGCTGAGTTCTGCATTAGCAATTCCAACGGTTGGATTATCGCTGCCTACCACTCTTCCGGTGATGTCAGCATTCTCAAAAGGATCAAGATTAAAATCCTGCTGTATGGTCTCATCTTCTAAAAGTGTCACCATTACAGTTTCATCATAATATCCAAAAATATTTACGTAAACTTCATAGTCACCGGCAAATAATCCCGAAAACTCATAATAACCGTTAGCATCCGTTAGAGCTGTAAATCGTCCCTGCGGGGTCATTTCCACATTTACACCCTCAATACCTTCATTTGTTGTTGAATCATAAACATAGCCATTAAGCGAACCAACCCCATCAACATCAATTACAAACTGCGTATTTGGTACCCAGGAACGCATTGATGGTGATGCCGGAGGAAAATAAGGATCATAATCGATAGTATCACTTGCTTTAGAAAGTGAGCGTCCTTCATGTTCCGGCGTATCTTCATAGTAAAAGTCATTATCGTTTTCATAATATTCAGTATCCATCACACGCTCAACCATGACAACAAGGTTGTCACCATTATAAATATATGGCTCATCAAATATGATTTGTAATTCGCCTTCACCTGTTGTAAAACTCAGATTCCCGCTAAATACCTGTGTCAATAATCCAGCAGATATCCACGTTTCCGGTAAAGCGTCTAATGTTGTCTCACCCATCCAGATATTAAAGGGTAAATCAGACAGGTTTTGCCTAAAATAGTAAGAATAAGTCATTTCAGTAATTTCACCGGTAATTGCACCACCATTAATCCCACCTGCTGCAATTTCATCTGCAAAGTAAATGGATTCAGATAGACCGTTCTTCCACCAGAAATTTATTGGTATATAGTAATCTGCCGTTGTCCCATTTCCAACCTGAATTACTTCTGCTAACAACGGGACAGAAAATAACACTAATAACAGTAAAATAATATGTTTCTTCATAAAAATTCTCCTTTGTTAATAATATATCTTAACAAAAATACTCTATTTTATTACTTATTAAAGATATTTACCATTACATAAATACCTGAAAGCAATTAAACCCAAGAAACCCGATCCCATTTTTTCTTATAATTATATTTTCCCCAAAAACTAAATTGTATATTTCAACTCTGAAAAGTTATGTCAAGAACCTTTTTATTTTCTTAACTGGAATCCACCAGCCTTCATTATGACTAAATATTATTCTCCGTGTTATCTGCGGTAAGAAAACATTCCATTATCATAACCTCAATTTTATTTAGCCGCGAACAAACGCGAACAATTTTATTGAAATACCAGCCAAGTTTACTTCTCACCCTCTCATCTTCGTTTATTCCAGCTCTGATTACATTACACATTTAATTTTACATTTTACATTTTACATTTTCAATTTTCAATTATTCCCCCCTCTCATCTTCACACCTTCGTTTACTCCCCAGCCCTGATTAATTATATTTCGCAAATACAACCACAGTACATCTGTTAAAATATATTAATGTAAGTGATATTAATACACTTGTAACCCACAGGGGACCCACAGGGAGGGTACAGGGAGTATTACTTAAGACAGTAAAGCATTATAACTTATTGCTTGTCAGGGAGTAATATAGTAATTAATCACTTTAAGAGTAAAATCCGGAATTATTTTCAGTTATGTGATTGAAAATGTATTTATTTAGATGAAATGTTGATAGTATTTCTGGGGTATCTTGAGCATCAATTCCAGCTCTGGATTACATTTTATTACATTTAATCACTCCTTCGCGCCCTCGTTTACTCCCCAGTCAATTCCGCTGCAATCAACTCTGCCTGCTTAAGCACTGTCTCAGTAGCCAGCTTCTGCATATCAGGTGGATATCCAAATTGCCGTAAAGTCCGCTTTATGATCACTATCAACTTTGTTCTCACGCTTTACTTTGTTGTCCAGTCATTCAAATCACTCTTCTTCTTCAAGATTCAAGCCAAGTTGATTTGCTGATTCTTTGATTATTTTATAAGTTTTGCTGTTTTCTGTTAATGGATTAGCTTCAGTATTTTTGCCTTTAATGCTGATTTCAATTTCTACTTTATTTTTAACTAAAGGAATTATGAAGCTGGTAAATATCTGATTGTAGTTTTCCACGCTTACTTTGCCGTTTACTTGAATAGATTTAAATTGCCTGATTTCATCAGAATTCTGATCATTCGGCTCATCTTTTTTCCCTTTGGGATTATCTGTTGTATTTCCATTTTCGTCTTTTTTATCATCTTCCTGGGATTCTTCAGGTGATTTATAAGCTGATTTATCTAATATCCAGTAAGAATCATCTTCCACATCAAAATATGGTACATCTTCTTTGTAGAAGCAGTTCGTGAACACCTGTCCATCTCCGGCAGCGATACATAAAGCACCATTCAGGCAATACTTCTTTAAACTGGTTTCTACTGCTTCTTTTCTGCTGATCATAGGTTTATCATCAAACCTTAAGAATGCTTCATAGATATCTTTGACCTTAACAGGTTGACCTGATAATGGCAGCAGGTTATGAATCCGTAATAGATTATGTCCCAGTCCATCAATCAGCCATTCCTGTTCGCGCAACTCGCTAATAATATTTTGATTAAACTGTACAGCAAGGTTATCTTTAAAATGCCTGATCCTAAGCAGCTTTTGCTCTGTGTTCTGCTGTTTTATTACTAAAGAATAGGCACTTGCAATAGCCTTATCAGCCTGGGCAGATGTATCATCTATTTTTCGTCTAAGGTCGCTTTGTTTAGTGTTATCCAACTGGCTTCTATATTCATTATTGACCTTAAGGCAGGCAAGATAATCTCTGATCTCGGAATCTACGTGACTCTTACCGGACTCAGTACAAACCAGAAAGATAATAGTGTTTTTGTATATTCTCTCAGAATTGCCTTTTTTGCATGCAACTTTGCTAATGTAATTTTTTAACTCTCGATTTAGCTTTGGGGGATTGGCAAGGTAATCTGGGTGAGTGATAATTACAGTAAGATTTTTCTGTTCAGGTACATCTTCTGCAGGAGCAACCAGCACTCTAAAAAGTTCAATTCTATCTGCATATTTATTTAGTCTTTTGATAATCTCCACAGTGACAGAATCACTTTTAACATCTGCTCTCGCCTGATTTATGATAATATTAAGATTAGGCTCAGTAAAGAACCAGTATTTTTTGATGCCGGAACCCGCAGCAGCATAATGTAGATAATGGGCTCTTTCTTCCAGAGAATCGATAGCACCATTAATGCTGTTATGATTAATGCCACCGGGCTTAAGGATATCGAGCTTTATTTCTTTGATATTAAGACCTTTATTATAGCCCTCACCACCAAAACTGGAAAGCATTAAAGTGGAAGTAATTCCCTGAGTGAGTTCCACATTGCCATACTCCGGTCTATCACGATCAATCTTTGCAGCATTAGAATTTATACCACTAATATCAGCCTGCAATACAGCATCATAACCATTGCCGTAAAGCCTTTTTAACTGTCCGCAGAGGGCATCAAGATTTTGAAACCTTACGTCAGAAGTATGGATCAATAAATTACCATTTAGCAGAGAATTTTGTCTTTTCCATAGGTCTGAAACTATGGTAGCCAGCAATCTTAACACACCGCGGGTTCTTTGAAAGTCATGATTAGCTGCCCATCTTTTGCGGAAAACATTGATAAGTTCAGGATGAAATGGATAGGATCGCAGCATTAATTCTTTATATTGCTGCCCAAAAACATCGCCTGGCAGTTCATCCATCAGCTCCTGGTAATATTGCATATATTCGCTAACAACCTGCTGACGAACATTTTCATCACCCAGATTTTCAAATAATCTGCGCCTGATGACATCAAATATTTCTTCATCAGCAACCGGTTTGGTATCAGCACCCACACGACCCAGACGACTGGAAAGGCTGGTGAGAATATCTGCTGCCTGCTGAGAATTACCTACTTCCACCACACTGGCTGGCAGGGTTGCTATCATCATACATTTATCTGTGCGTGATATTGCTTCGGATAGTTCCTGGATAAAACTTATTGTCTGGTCGCTAAGCGTAGAAGCGCCCACGCTTACGCCAGAGGCTGATATGCAATAATCAGCTAATTCATCAATTAAGATCAAAGCTGGTTTACATTTTTGCAGCACCTTGATAAATAAACCCTTGGGCGCAGTTTTCTGCTGGTCATTTTCTTTGATTATTTCATAAGCTTCTTTGCCACCAAGCTGCCAGGCAAGTTCACCCCAAAGCGTATGCAGATGCAAACCTTCTATCTGCCTGCCCTGCACGGGATCATTTGTGGTATTAGTGAAAACAGCCACATTTGCCTGCTCAAACTTTGGATAACCAATTCTATGATACAATTCCTCAATAATACCAGAATTGATTTTATCTTTGCCAGCTTTTGCCAGATGATACAAAGAAATAAGAGTATGAGTTTTACCACCACCAAAACCAGTTTGCAGAGAAATCACTCTATTTTCCGCCTCTTCACCACCATTTAAGCCGCTGATCATTCGTTTGGCTACTGTTTTTAATCCTTCCGTGAAATAAGTCTTGGAAAAAAATACTACCGGATTTAGATATATTTCTCTACCACTGCCTTCCGCTACTTCAGAAAGGTTAGCTGCAAACACTGATTCATCAAGCTGGTTTTTCTGGATATCTATATGCGGGATAACGTTTTTGAACCAGGGTACAAGGATACCAGAATTCTGCTCTTGAGAAGAGATAACTTCTTTATTTTCTTTGAGGATGGTAATAGCTTCCACTTCTTCGTTAAAATTCAGTATCTTGAATATCTGGATCATGTTACCATAAGCTCGCTCGGTTTCAAATTCATCCACAGGCTGATAGTGTTGGCATTTATTGCGAACTTCTGCCAGCTCATCAAACCAGGTAGGCAGATTATTTACTTTTCTATCGAAATCATTTCTGAGAATATCTTTGAAGCATAATGAGAAACCCTTTAAATTGCTGTAATCAATCATACTTTTGGCTTCACGCCCCTTTTGCATCTCATCTATCCAGGAGTCTCTTTGCGCCGGATAAAGCGAATCATAATACCACTCAAACCACTTCTTGCCCTTTTGCTGCTTTAAAAGCCTTACTATATAACCTCGCATGGACTCAATAAATATCCCTAATGCCTTATATAAATTATCCTGATGCTTATTGTTTTCCACTTTCAATTCCTCCTATTCAAATAAATCCATCATATCGGTTTGTTCAACCTGCTCTTCTTTATTCTGTTTTACTTCACGCAGCAGATTCTCTTCTCCAGATATAAGCCCTGCTGCTGCCTGATGATCAATAATATCTTTAGGTAATACTTCACTCAGAGAATTTAAAACCCGCCAGAAAGGTGAACTACTATCTTGAGCTACCTTTGCCAGATATGAGATCAATTCTTTGTGGCTGCCTTTGGCGTAAATATACATTGCCCGGTGTACTTTGTCTATCTCAAAATTTCTCTGGTTCATTGCCAGTTTGCTGTCTTTTTCTATCCGGTATTCATAGTTTGCCAGTTCATGCCTGTCTTTGTGGCTTTTTAAAATATTGCACCTTTCCAGTTCACTTAGATCAAGGGCTAAGCCTATCTGAGTGATCCTCCGCACATTATCGTGATCCGTTTCACTAAATCCAAATAAATTAAGCCAGCCGATATAAAACCTGGTCACATCATCAGTTTCTATATCGCTGATAATAGCTTCAAAAGCTGATTCCCGGGCAAACTGCAACAATTCTGCTACTGTTACTTCACTGCCATCTGCCTTTTCTACTCGCAGGTATTTGCCAATCTCACTCGCTGCCTGTCCAAAACAGGATGTTAAAAGGTCTGCTCCCCGAAATCCCATACTATAGAGATATTTCACTTCTTTTTTGATGTTCTGCTCTATCGCCTTTCGCACCTCAGAAAAATCTCCAAAGTCTGCTTTAACAATGGGCTGACATGAGACGGTTACTGATGATTTTAATGCTGCATTACCTAAAGCTATCATTCTTGATTCCATTTCTGTGCTTATTGCCCAACTGCCAGTAATATTCATTTCTGCATTTAAGATGGAATTGCAAAGAGTTGTCCAGGCTTCTGTGCTTTGATGAGCAAACATGATTGATACAATTCCTGAAGTTTGTCTCTCTATCGCCTTAAATATATCCAGTAATTTATTTTCAAAATGTAGCTTTGCTTCATTTGCATCGTTATTATGATGGTGTTTTAAGGCTGTACATTCATCAGTTTTGGGTGTTTGTGGAGTAGCAAAATTTACAGGATAAATATCTCTTATTGTGCGCTTAAACCAAAGGTAGAAAAAGTCAGATAGGTCAGCATAAGCTATAGCATCATAATAGGGTGGGTCTGTAATAACACTACTTAATTCCTTTTCTTTAAACTGTTTGCTGTCTCCACTGGCGGTATTATTACATGTTGCAGAAAATGGACAATGACTTTCTGTATCAATATATCTTAATATCCAATTTAAATGGTTATTTGCACTTCCTGTAACATCACAAAATGGATTTGATTCTGGATAATCAAAAATCATGGGGATTGCCTGTCTTGAGAAAGGATGCTCTATTTTCTCACCAGTAACATTCCACCTACCAAATGTTGTATTTATCATAGAAAGTTTATTAATTAATATAGACAGATAAGTAATTAGAGCATTAGCATAGTTTTTTTCGTATTTCTGGAAAATCTCTGCTTTAACACTTTCTAAACTTTCTATCAAAGTCTGCATAACCAGCAATTGACGATCGGAAAATAGTTGTCCCCATTTATCTATACCCCAGCTAAAAGTATCTCCTCCAGCAGAATTTCTCTGCATTTTTTCAATTGGTCTGATAGTTTTAATTAAATTTCTATCAATAAAATCTTCAAATTGAAAATCTTTATTAGAGGGAATATCATAAGTTTTGCCATGCTCGGAATCATAAATAACAGCAATGATCTTTTCTTTCATAATGCCACTGATTTTTTGCTTTTTGATTGTTTTCACATCAGTGGTACTTCCGCAAACCGGGCAGATTAGATTTCCCCTGCTTGCCCATCCTTTTTCTTCGGTAACTCCTTCTTTGATTTCGAAACTTATTTCTTTATCTTTAATTACTGGTTTAAGATAGACTTTTTTATTTGGTTTATTACAAAGATAAAACTGCCTGAGCATAGGCACTTTTGCCTGACAAGCAGGATTTGAGCATTGGGCAAAGTGTGCCCAATAATAAGCCACAACATCATTCCCTTCATTATCAGTGGGATAGAGGAAACCAATTTCAACCTCAGCAAAGAGGAGCATTTTTCTGGAGAAATATTCCACATCAAAAGCGAGTCTATTACCCACAGCGAAGCCATCTTGATAAGATTCTATTTCTGTATGCTGGATACTTTCAAATACTAAATCATCATATAGTCTTTCAAATTCTTTTTCACTATAATAAATCTGTTTACCATACTTTTGCGGAAACTCCGTGCTGGCACGCTGGATGATATGAGCCACAGGGTTTATATCATTGCCATAAGTTCGGCATCCGAGTCTGGCAGCTTCCAGGGGAATAGCGCCACCACCGGCAAAAGGATCGAAAACCTTAGGCATACGACTTAAAAAGTCTTCTATTGCTTCCTGCAAAGTATTTTCTTTTGCTTTGATTTCTTTGGTTTTTTTATGCCTGTCTATGCTATTATATAAGTCCTTTTCAGCCTTCTTGATTGCTTTCAGGTGCTTATTAAAATCTTCCAAGGTATTTTGGGAAGGGTCATGAGCGACCCAGATCAGTTTTCTGGCAATAGCCAGGATTTTAGCATTATTTCTATTTTCCCATTTGATCAGGCTGTGTTCGCTGAGCAATGATTTTGCTGGCGTTTTCTTACCTTTCTTTTCGTTTTCGCTATAGATATCTGAGAATTTACCAATGAACATCAAGAGCCGGTTGCGCAGATTATCTTCCATTTTATCTTTTATATTAGTGTAGGGAATATCTTCATAAGGTTTATAATGATCTATTGCAGTATGCCCTGGTTCAGGATACAGTAATTTTCTAACTGACTGCTGGAACTGAACAGGACAATTTTCATCGAAGGGGTCTGGCACTAAAGAAGCAAATACAATTGCTCTGCATACAGGCAATGGACGGCGAGCCCACCACAGGTGCAGGGTTGATATATGCCCGTGTCTTATTGATTTATCGCGCACGCTTTCTGCTGATATTTCCTTGATAGGTAAAGCAACTTCTATTAATTTCTTTACTTTATTCATTTTCTTTTTCTATTTCCTTTACTAAATCCCAGCCTAATTCTGTGAGTTGATACTTTTGTAATCTGCTTTGCTTATTTTCTTTGTTTACCCATTCTATAATTCCCAATTTCATTAAAGGTTTTAAATGATGATTATATATACTGGAGCGGTTTTTTAACTTAAGCATAATAGTAATTTCACTTGAGCTTAACCCTTTATCCGCCAGTAAAATAATAATATCTTTTTTTCTTTTGTTTAATATTTTTAATTTCGCTGATAATAACTCTTTTTCTGACTGTATCCCTGACTGTATCCCTGACTGTATCCCTGACTGTATCCCTGATTGTGCACTGGTGCTTTCTCCTTGTTCATTTATGATAAACTGCATCTGTACATTATCACTAATCTCTCTTATTATCAGTTTCATATCTGGATATTCTGTCATTTCTCTGCGTATTTTCTTCATACCATTCCCCCACTGCTCAATGAGGGTTAATTCTTTAAAGATAGGAGCTAATATTTTATTCCTGATCTCAGAAGAATTATTATAAATATCCATGATATCAAAAGCAGCAGGTAAACTGCCCGGACTGGTGATTTCCAGTCTATTATCGAAAATAGCAACCTTGATATCGCTGCCGGTAATGGAATAATCTCTATGGATAACCGCATTTATAACAGCTTCCCTGATGGCAGTAAGCGGGTATTCCCATCTATTTTCACGATAAACCAGCCCGACTTTGGAAGATTTGGCAATATTTCTCATAATGAAATTCATCACGGCTTCCGGCTGTCTAAAGATAGGTTCATCAGCAGTGTATTGATCAAGCATGAAGTCCATATTTGTGCCTTTGAATCTGGCGCAGTTGATTTGAGCATATTTGAAATATTTTGATCTCTCTTCTTTGTTTTGCAGTAGTATACCGGCATTTGTAGGATATTGAGTATCTCGCTCAGTTTTAATCAGTTCCAGGTTCAATAATTGTTTTCTGTCAATATTTTTCCCGGTTTTCTCTTCATAAATCTGCTTAAATTCTGAGAGGTTTAATTCAATATCACCATCATAAATAATCTCGGCATCAAACGAGATATTCATTCTCTTCCTATCCAGCCTGGTAATAGTTTCTCTATCTGCCAGCCGGTTTGTTGAGCCAATCCTGATACAAGTTCCCTTATCTCTACCTTTAGCTTTGAGGTAATAGGGCAGGTGCGAGCCTGGATATACTTTTACATTTATGATATATTTATCATCTATGGTGTAAATGGTGATTTCTGGAATAATGGAAGGATAGCAACTGTCATAGATGATATTAGCAATTTTTTCTTCTGTCTTTATTACTTCATCTTCTGCAATACCTCTGATATTTCTGGTTTTATCTTCTATCCCAATAATGAGGTTGCCACCAGCACCATTACTGAAGGCGATCACCGTTTTGGCAATTTTCTCATTTGCAGGTAATTCTCTCTTGAATTCCAGTCTTCTGCCTTCAATTCCCTTCTCGATCAACCTTTTCACATCGTTCATTTATGACCCCTGGGGCAAAGCTCCTGCCTGCCATTCTCTTTCTGCCAGATAATACTGCACGCCTTTTGAACGCAAATCAAAAATCAATTTCTGACCAGGATTTTGAATTCTGTATAGCTCTGGTTTACTCTTACAATTTATCACTATATATAACCAGGCACTGTTTCCTAATTGACTGAGCCGGTTCCATTCGTTTTCGGAAAGCATAACCGCTCCGCTAAAACTTCTTCCTTTCACCTCAATGTAGCGTTTAATTTCATATTCATTTAGGCTGCGGATATCATAGCCAGCATTTTCACTGGAAACATCCTCAGGTTTCCATCCATTTTCAATTTCAAATTGCATAGCAATTTGCATGGCAATTTCTTCTACTTCATCATCACGGCTCATGCCATAATGATTTTTATATTCCAGTTGCGTGAGTGGTACAATGTATGCGCAACCGAGTACTTCTGGTTTCTTCATGTTCAATTGCTGCATTAATTCAATCTGGTTTAGACGTTTCTGCCGCTTTTCCCCTAATTCAATGATCCTTTGCTGTTTTCTTCTGATCTTTTCTTCAACGTTGGGGTCTCCAAACAGGATTTTGCTGTTTAAGTCATTTAATTCTCCGGTAAGATCAATAATAATATTTTCAAAAGCCTCCCGCAGGTATTCCTTTCTTTGAATTGCGTCATTTCCAACAATTGTTTTTACCTTATCATACTGCTTCAAAGTATAATTATTAAAGCACCATTCTTCTATCTTTTCTGTAGATTCTGATTGAGGGGCAGCGATTGACTTGGCATATACGCTTGGTTCCTGCAAATCAAGAAATTTTGCTGGAGATGTAATTTCAAGATTATCTTTTGAATTCCCATAGACAATAAATAATCTTTCATCCGCAACCGATTCCTCACTTCCCTGTCTGCGTTTATCAGAAATCTGACTTTTTACATAATAAGCAAAATAGTTCTTTTTATCATCTGGAGAAATTAATATTGTACCTTTGATCATTTCATCCCTGAATTTATTTCTTATCACTTTGATCAAAGTATCAAAAACGGGATTTCCAGGGTTAATGTAATGCGCTGTTCCAATATCCTTCAAGCTCTGATACTCCAGAAAAACATTCTTATCGAAACAGAATAGAACCTGCTTAAGATCAACATGGATGTTATAGGAAATTTTCAATTCTTCTCTTATTTCCAATGGCATCTCTTCAATACGATAAATAGACTCCCTAACTTCTGAGTATTTACCTCCCAAAGCAGCAAAAGCTTTTTCAAAAAAGAGCTTGATATATATAGGTTGAAGTCTATTCTCATCTGAATCTTCCTTTAAATGACGGGCATCACTGTAATCAACTTCGGAAAATCCAAGTTCTTTTTTCTTTTCTTCTATTTTTTCCTTGATATTAGCTTCTGTAAATTCTTCTTCAATAGCTTCACTATATTCGGTGTTTTCTCCATTGAAAGTAGTATTGAAGATGTCCTCCATGCTTACATTCTCAAAAATATCTGATATCACATCATAAACACGGTCATCTCCAAGCTGTTCCCTGATCATATCAAGTTTAAATAACAACTTCTTTAATACACTGCCTTCTCTGGTATTTTGGGCTACTAAATTGAAAACCAGAACATCCTGCTTTTGTCCATAGCGGTGAATACGCCCCATTCTTTGCTCAAGACGATTGGGATTCCAGGGTATATCCCAGTTAATCATTAAACGACAAAACTGCAAATTAATACCTTCGCCTGCTGCATCGGTTGCTAAGAGTATCTGAGAATCCCGGGCAAAACTGTTTTGTGCTTCTCTTCTTTCATCCACGGTCATGCCGCCATGAATACATACTACCGTGTAGCCACTGTTTAACAGCCTGTCCTGCAAATATTCCAGAGTATCTTTGTGCTCAGTGAAGATTACGATTTTCTCGTTTCTATCCAGAATACCTTCTGATCTGAATAGTTCGCGTAGTTTCTTTAATTTCTGTTCTTCCCTTTTGCTATTATACAATTCTTCTGCAAGTTCGAATAGGTATTTAACCTGAGATGCTTCTTCTTTTATTTCATCAATGTTTTTGGCGGTAGTGAACATTTTAAATTTTCGTGGATCAGCGAAAATTGCCTCCAATGACTCTCGCTCATCATCATCAAGCTCATTAAAATCATCTAAAGTCTCCATTGTAATATCAATCTTCTGTTTTTGAGACCATAATCCAGGGTTTTTGGCAAGTTCTTCTAATAATCCATTTAAGGCAGTATAACGATGCTTAAGGGTTTTCATTACTGCATAAATTGAACTCGTTAGCCGTCTTTGCATTACCATTAATGCCAGGCTTACATGAATATTTGATTCTGCGCTTGCTTCACGCCGCTTTCTGGATAGATACTCAGTTACTTTATCATAAAGGTTCTTTTCATCTGGTGTCAATTCATACATTGTAGTCTTAGTGTGCCTTGGCTTAAAAAGTGGGTTACCTTCCCAATCTTTCATTTCTTCCTTTAATCTTCTGATAAAAAAACGGTTTACTCCATCTTTGCTGATCTTTTTTACTCTGGCAGTTACTAAATCATCTGATGCAAAGATATCTTCATCTAATAATTGCAGCAAATTTTTGAATGTGTCTTTTCTTCCTCTATGAGGTGTTGCGGTTAATAAAAGAAGATGATCACATTGGCTGGAGAGTTCCTCCATCACCTGATAACGTTTACTGCGGTATCTTTTATTGCCATAATTAAAGGCACTTAACTTGTGTGCTTCATCCACAACTATCATATCCCAGCTTGTTTCTTTGATCGTGTTCATTATATCATCATTTCTAATGAAATCAATGGAAGTGATCAGCCTGTTAGAAGTTACAAATATACTTGGATCTGCTTGATAGGCAGCTCTATTGACAAGTTTGAAATTGATATTAAATTTTAAAGCCATCTCATCTTCCTGCCACTGCTTCGTGAGTCCACCAGGTGTAATTATCAAAATCCTTTCCAGCATTTTCCTTAACATCAATTCCTTGATCAATAATCCTGTCATTATTGTTTTGCCGGCTCCAGTATCATCTGCCAGAAGAAATCTTATTTTAGGCAATGGTAACAGGTATTTATATACAGCTTCAACCTGATGAGGCAATGGATCTATAATACTGCAATTTACAGCAAAAAGAGGATCAAACTGATAAGCTGAATTTATGCGCTCCGCTTCTGCATATAATTTAAACTTCTGGGGATCACCTTTGAAGCTGTATTCTCCTTCTTTACCAATTATTTCCAAAGAATCTAATTCTTCTTTGCTAATGATTTTATTACTTTCAAGATTGGATTGGGTTCCAATAAATTTTAATGAGTACATAATTCCTAATCTTTGGATTTTAGTCAGTTTTACGGATTCACCCTCAATCAGATTTAATATTATTGATCCTTCTTCTAACAAAATCAGTCTCCTTTCTATTATTCAATCATTTTCATAAAGTCCATTATTCTCAATAATTCAGTAAATACATAACAATAAAATCAATTGCTTATTGGCAAGACATTTTTAAGAGAAAAGGCTTCTCTGAAAATGACTGATTATTCTGCTTCCGCATCTGCTTTAACTATTTTTTTTTATTTAGCCAATAACATTTTCCGGGTAAATTCAACTCCACTAATTTTTGCCTTACAGAAATATATCCCGCTGGGTAAACCTTCTGCTGACCAGACAATCTGATGATTTCCGGCAGTAAAGGGCTTATCAACCAGAGTTTGCACGAACTGTCCTTTGATATTATAAATAGAGATATTTACAGGAGAATTTTCCTGGCATACGGCAAAAGAAATTGTAGTAGAAGGATTGAAGGGATTAGGATAATTCCCCAGTAGTTTGTTATGTTCTGGTATAATATCTTCATTATTATTATTTGAGTACACGGTAAGATTAACAGTAATATATTTTGTGTCCCAACTGTCAGTGGTGATTTCAAGAAGTGCGGAGTGTAAACCGGTATCAAGCTCAGCAGTATCAAAATTTATTGTTATCTCTGTCGATTCATCAAGCTCCAGAGTACCTGATGATGTATTAAGATTGATCCACTGCAGAGGAGAATGAAGGAGAAATTCACCCGTAGTTGTATGCGGGTCAGCGCCATATCCATCACCCGTAAGAGTCCAGGGGATATGCAGGTTCCCTGCAATTGTTTCACTCACACTTACATTGATATCCAGATACGCATATTCACCGGAATGAATGACACCCCAGCCCTGCTGAGTGGTTCCATGCCAGACAATATTTCCTGAACCTGTGCTGCCATCCCAGACCAAATCTCCACCACTTCCACCAACAGCATCTGTGGCAGTATTTAAAGTAACACCCAAAGGAAGTTCCAGGCATAATTCTTCTATCCATTCATCCGCAGAATTATTAAATATACCAATAGTCCAGTCAGCAGTTTCTCCGGGGACAAAAAAACTCTCTTCACAAAATGCTGTAGAACCTGTTATATCGCGTACTGGAGGATAAGTCTGCTCAGCATTAATATAGAAATTCACTGTCTGAACACCGATATTAGTTACTTCAAACATCCTGCTGCCAGTTTGATCTACCTCCATATCGAGAGATATTTCATTCTGATCCACGCTGAGGGTATTGGGAAGATATGCGGTAAATGGAATTACTCTATTGGTGGAATATTGATCACTGATGATATTGATATTGATCGGAAAATTATGAAAATCAGGCGTTTCTGGAGATACATAAAATGTAAAATCATTTTCCAGCAGAGAGATTTCTCCTGGTAAAAGTGTTTCCAGAAAAGATGTGTCTTCCAGAATTTCAATAAAGGGATCATCAGTTGAAATGATCAGCTCTATATTCTCAGCAGCAATCCCGCCAGTATTCTGCAGTTCAAGATTTAATTGCACTGTTTCTCCTGCCTCAATAAAAACATCATCTCCGGCAAGTACGATTTCTCCATCAATTCTCAAATAAGCCAGCTCATCATAGAAATAAGGAGTAAAGAGTAATGCCATTTCATCTTCCAAAGGCTTATTTGTGACAGCATAACTATTATTAAAGGTGTATTGCAGACCAATAGTAGAATCACTGTTTTCCAGCCCCACTGTGCAATACTGTCCGTGGTCTTGGCGATAGGAGCCGGAATTATCATTATTAATTTCCAGATACTGCATTTTTATCTGGGATACATCCAGAATAGTAGGATAATAAGCTGTATCATAGAGTATTATTTCAAATGTTTCAGGTGAGTGTGTATCGGAATTTTCTACCCGAGACCACTCGACCACGAGGTAATGCTCTTCTGGGAAATACTGCCAATAGACTCCTCCCAAATTGTTGATCATTTTAAGATCATCCCAGAATACTGCTATCATTGGGCTGGGACCTTGAGGACTGGGTATATACCAGTTCATAAAGGAAGGAGAATGTTCAATGCCGGGGGCTACCCAGCCGCAGGAGCATATAGTGAGCTGCTCATAACTTTCTTCATAAAATCTAAAGGTAAAATCCTCCGGCAGGTCAATTGTCTCTATTAAGCCTTCATCACCCCAGGTATAAAAAAGCAGGTCTTGTCCAGAGCCTCCAAAATCAGGGTCTATTTCTATCCAGTCAAATTCCGGGCAGAAATCATAGCCAGTATCATCATCATCAAAACACCAGTAGCCAAACGCATCAGGTCCCAGGGGATCAGTAATCTCAGCAATTCCCACCGGGATAATAGTGGTAATAGTATTTACAAATCCATCAGGATTACTGAATTCAAGATAAAATGTTGCCTGCGTCCCTTGAATAATATAATCGGGAGTGGTAATTGTGAAATAATCTGAATGATTGTTTATAGTCTCTCCAGATGCAATATCTCCTAAGTAAATTAGATTATCTTCCAGTGTGAAGTATTGATCAAGACTGAAAATCCGGGCAGTAATATCAGTGGCAGTGATCGAGCCAATATTAGTAATTGAGCAAAAAACATCTTCTGTTTCGCCTGGAGGCAGCACATTATCTTCTCCAATAACGTAACTTTCCAGCCAGATACTTGCCCCGGTGATAACGGGAATTGTCCAGCTTTCCCATTCATTATCACCGGCATCAGTTATGGTGATGTGCAATACAGGCTCGATGCCTTCAAGGGCTGCCGGGCTGATAGTAAACGTAAAATTTCCGGCAGGATTAGCTGATCCACCTGCTGCGATATCGCCAAAATCCAGTTCTGAATTAGTGATTGTGATATATTCATTCATCGTGGTTAAACTGGTACTTACACCCGAAACAGGCAGATTACCATAATTCATCAAACTTACATCAAGGTCAAAAGTTTCTCCAGGATTTAGCAGTCCGTCACCATTACCTGAAATCTCCTGATATTCTATTTCTGCAATATCCACATACTGATCAACTTGAACAACTGAAACAGTATCTATATAGGGAAGATAATCGTGTTTGGTGACCGTAAGCAGATAGTCTCCTTCTTCCAGATCAGCAACCGGAATTAAGGCTTCACCATTTGTATCACTATAGCGTATTACGGCAAAATCTTCCGGATCACTGGCGCTTAGAGTTACCCAGGCACCCTCTGCAAGACCACCTTCATAATCAAGGACACTTACCTGCCACCAGTTTTCACCGACAGCAATTTCTTCTGCGTATTCTACCGTTAAATCCCTAGGCGTTTGAGTCCAAAGTTCCAATGATGGATCACCCATCAAGGTACACCAGTTACTTACTATATCTACATAATTACTCGGATTTTGAGGATATAAACTCCATAAACAGAATTTACCTGCTGTAAGCGCGCTTCCCATGGAATACATTTCATTCTGAAATATACTTGATGCTATACCCAGGGTGACTGCATTATTAAAACAGGTATGATTACCAGTTGTTGCCTGACCCACCATCCCGATTGCACCTTTGGGATTTGTTATTGATCCCATTCTGGTGAATATCTCTGACTTGGCATCAGCTCCCACAAAATTCCCTGTTGCACAGGTTATAACGGAAGCAAATGGCAGCATAAAAGTATTAGTCTCTGTACCGGGAATCCAATTGCTGGTGCCCAGATAACCACGATAGAACATATAAAGACACCCGTCATTTATCGCCTGCACCATCTGAGAGGGAAATGGTGATTGATATACTTCATAAAAATCATCATCGTCCGACCAGTTATCAGGAAAATCAAGCATCATTTCCTTTACAGTGAGCACTGTGTTAATAGTAGATTGACCTGAGTGTGTCGGATCTCCGACAAGCAGACTCTTCTCAAACCATTCATTATCCTGCATCATGGGTGATTTCTCATAATATAATATTTTACTGACCAGCACCTGCAATTGTGCTATGCTATTATATGAAAGCCTTCCAATATGAGCATCCAGGAGAATGTCATCTCCTTCTAACTGACCATATTGATGGTCACCAAAACCATTATAATATGAAAAAGTTTCATAGCAGGTAGGAATTGCAAAGTTTCCATCAGCATCTCCTGCCAGGCAGATATATTCCGGTGGATTTTCCCAGGTGTCATAAGCTTCCTGAATATAGGCTTTGATAGCATCAGATGTTTGTCCTGTCTCTGAGGTAGTCGCCACGGTTACCTCAAATCCCTTTTGCCGTTTCCAGTCCACCAGATAGTCTAGTACTTGCAATACATCCTCATCATCAGGACATATAATGATCAATGAAGGCTGCTGATAATCTTCTCTTTCTCTCATTTGCTCATAATTCAGCACTTCTGCCTGATACAAAGGTTCAAAACTTCGTGAAAGGTTTCTGCTGCCTGAAATACAATTCTTCCCTCCAGCTCCAGAAGTTGAGATTTTAATCTCTATTTCTGTGTTTATGAACATCCTTCGCAATTTATCATTATAGCTCATAGGAGAAAATGTTACTGGCACCATACGCACTCCCCGCATAATTGCCGGCTCGCCCAGTTCTACCATTTGATTTTGACCTAAATAAGATTGATTCTGCGAAATAAGTACATCATCAAGCACGCTTTCCTCAGATGATAAAACCTCCAGCTGGATCTCGCCAGTGGCAGGCACAGCTATCACCCAGTTGAATACCGGCAATTCCAGCCTGTCATGTTCATCAAATCCTCTTGCCTGGGGATGACTGAATAACGATCTCTCCTCACCCGCAGTAGAAAGGTGCTTCACCTCATATCCATCCAGATGAAAAGTTAAATTAAATTCTGATTCACTTATTTGCTCATATTCGATCAAATCAGTATTTATTGATTGGTCTATTACTTCCCAGTAAGCATTTACTTTCAAGATTAAAATAGTGAAACATAACAGAAATATTAACTTCTTCATTCTTTCCTCACTTCAATAATATCATTTTGGAATTATGTATTTCTGAAGCAGTTTTAAGCCGATACAGGAATATTCCACTGCTTAAAGCCACACCTTGTTCATTGCGTCCATCCCAGTAAATTTCATGTTTGCCTTCATCTAAGGGCTCATTGACCAACTTTCTAACAATTTGACCTTTGATATTATAGATAGTCAATTCAGTTTGCCCGGATTCCGCTGTAAGGAAACTGATTTTCGTACTGGGATTAAAGGGATTGGGATAATTGCCCAGCAGCTGACTGGCTTCTGGAATGAAGGGCTCATCACCTTCATTAGAAAGCACATTTAAACTGATATTTACACGTTTTATGTCCCAGCTGTCAGTGGTAATTTCTAAGAGAGCATTATGCCAGCCGAATTCCAGATCTGCAGCATCAAAGTTCATGGTAATATCACAGCTTTCATCTGGTTCTAAAGTCCCGGAGGAAGGCTCCAGATTTATCCATTGAATAAGTGAAAATAAAATAATTTCACCATCAACAGCATGTGGATTAACCCCATAACCATCACCGGTAAGAACCCAGGGCAAATGAAGATTACCGGCAAAGTCTGGACCTAAGCTCACATTAAGGGTCACATAGGCATATTCACCGGAATGAATAACACCCCAACCATTGGCAGTGGTTCCATGCCAGTTAACTATTCCTACACCTGTATTGCCATCCCATTCCAGGTTTCCGCCACTTCCGCCAATCACATCAGTGGCATAATTCAAAATTACATTTAAGGGAAATTCCAGAGATAGATCAGTGATCCACTCTGTATCGGGAGAATTATTATAGATTTCCAGTATCCATTCAGTAGTTTCTCCTGGAACAAAATAGGAAGAATCACAAGTTACAGTCGAGCCGGAAATGTCACGTTCCTCAGGTAATATTTCCTCAATCCTGAGATAGTAATTTACCGTATCATCTCCAATATTAGTTAATTCCAGAGTCCGGCTATCCGTCTGATCAATCTCAAGCTCCAGAGATATTTCTTCCTGATCAAGACTGAATGTATTATGTTCATAAGCTGTGAGTGTGATCTCTTTATCCCAATAGCCAGATTCGCATTCAATAGCTGCATCAATAGTGAACTCATAGAAATCAGATACATCTTCAGAGACAATAAATGATAATTCATTATCCAGATAAGCACTTTCACCCGGTAATAGTTCTGCCAGGTTCCCTGTGTTCTGCTGGATTGAGATATAGGGACTTTCTGTGGAGATCACGATACTTATATCATCTGCTGCCATATTTCCACTGTTATGCAGGTTCAAATTAAATATTACAGTATCTCCAGCTTCTATATATTCATCGTTGCCGTTAAGAATTGTAATATCTGCAATATTCAGCCAGGCTGCCTCTCCAGAATTAGCTGGGGTAAACAGCAGAGCAGTATTATCCTCCAGCACTTTATTAGCGACTGCATAGCTGTTATTAAATGTATATTGCAAGCCAATAGTAGAATCATAATTTTCCAGTCCCACGGTGCAATATTGTCCGTGGTCTGCCCGATAACTGCCAGCATTATCATTATTAACTACCAGGTATTGCATTTTGATTTGAGATGCTGAGGTAAGGGTGGGATAAAAATCCGCATCATAAAGTATCACTTCAAAAGTTTCTTCCGATTCAGTATCTCCATTTTCCACCCGTGACCATTCAATCACAAGATAGTGCTCATCAGCAAAATATTGCCAGCAGATATTATTACCTGCTGTGCTCAGATCATCCCAGAAAACTGCTATCATCGGGCTGGGTCCCTGAGGTGAGGGGATATACCAATTCATAAATGACGCCACTTGATGCACGCCGGGAGCTATCCAGCCACTTGTGCTGACAGTGATCTGCGCATAATTTTCACCATAAAAATTAAAATTAAAATCTCCCGGTAGATCAAGAACCTGCACGCTGGCAGCATTTCCACTGGAATAAATCGATAACTCCTCACCTGCTCCGCCATAATCAGGGTCTATTTCCACCCAGTTAAATTCTGGGCAGTACTCAAAATCAAGATCTCCATCATCAAAACACCAGTAGCCATATTCATCTGGACCATAAGGGTCAGTTACCTCAGTTCCACCAACTGGTACTGAGTATGGGATTATTGCCTCATAACCGCTGTCATTAGTGATTTCCAATCTCAGATTCATTAGAGAACCTGGAAACATCTCTTCTGGCGTTTCCACGCTGAATCCATCATTAAAATTATATACTGATCCACCCGCAGGAATGCTGGTAAAATATGATAAACTATCTATTAGGGTGATATAACTCCCAGCACAGCTCAAGCTGACACTGATATCTTCAACGGGTAAAGCTCCATTATTGGTCAGTTCTATAAATACTGCATCAATTTGCCCGGGATGCAGAAAATTATCATTACCTACTTGAATTGCGCTGAGCCAAAGATTGGCACCTGTAATCTCTGCTGTTTCCCAGGAAGTCCATTCCTGTCCCTCAGCATCTGCCATTCGGAATTCTAATAAGGGTTCTATTCCACCTAAGGCACTCTCACTTATCTCTATCTGGAAATTGACAGCTGGATCAATGATCTCCCAGGCTCCTATATCTCCTACCTCCACTTCAGAAGAAGTTACTGTCACATATTCATTTTCCGTAGAAAGCCAGGCAGTGATACCCTCTACCGGCAAGGTTCCATAATTAAAAAGTGACACATCCAGTTCAAAACTCTCTCCCGGATTAAGTAACCCATCTCCATTTCCGGCAATTTCCAGATATTCAATATTTCTTACATTCACATACTGCTCTGCCTGACACACGGTTAATGTATCTATATAGGGCAGATGACCATGTTTGGTTACGGTAAGAATATTTTCATCATCAAATATTCCAGGTATGGGCATCAGCACTTCTCCATTGCTGTCGCAAAAACGGGTAATAGCATAATCTGACGGATCAAGAGCACTAAGAGTTACGCAGGCTCCCTCGGCATAAGCGCCAGTATGATCAAGCACAGTTATCTGGATCAAGTCTTCACCTTCAGCGATACTTTCAGGATGCATTACTGTCAGAGTTTGGGGTACACCTGTCCACAATTCCAGCGATGGGTCGCCCACCAGCGAAGTATAATGACTGTGAAGTGCTACCGAATTAGCGGGGTTTTGCGGATAAAGATTCCAGATACAGAATTTCCCCATGCTCAATATCGCACCCATGGAATAGATATCATGCTGCAAAAACCCGGAAGCCATACCCAGAGAGAGGGCATTATTAAAACATGTATCTGTGTCATTATTTGTTTGACCTACTGCCCCGATAGCTCCTGTGGGGTTTGATGCTGTTCCCATTAAAGTAAGGGTCTCTGTTATGGGACCAGTTCCACTGGTCATCAGCGAAACAAAAGGGAGCATAAAACTATTATTTGTCGCTCCAGGATACCACCCGCTGCAGCCCGAAGCACCACGGTAAAACATATAAAGGCAGCCCGTATTTATATAAGCATTCATCTGATTCGCAAAGGAACCTCCATATATTTCATAAAAATCCTCATGGCTATTCCAATTATCCGGATAAGTAAGCATCATTTCTTTGATTGCCTGCATTGTAGATATTGTTGATGGACCAGAATTCGAGGGGTCACCTACCAGCAGACTCTTTTGATACCATTCAGTATAATCCATCATTGGTGATTTCTCATAATATAAAATTTTACTTACCAAAACCTGTAATTGAGATATACTATTATAAGAAAGCCTGCCTACATGAGCATCCAGCAGAATATCATCGCCGTCCAACTGACCATAGGGATGATCGCCTGCTTCATTGATTTGTGAATTGTGAAACCAGGTGGGAACTGCATAACTGCCATTAGTATCTCCTGCCAGACAAATGTATTCCGGGGGATTTTCCCAATTATCATAAGCATTCTGAATATAGTCCTTGATCTCTTCAGCAGTTTCACCAGTCTCTGCAGTAGTCACCAAAGTTACTTGAAATCCCTTCTGCAGTTTCCAGTCCACCAGATAGCTAAGAGTATCCACTACATCTTCATTATCAGGGCAGACAATGATCATAGAAGGTTGCTGATAATCTTCTCTTCCTCTCATTTCCTGATAATTGAGCACATTAGCATCAAAGATCGGTTCAAAACTCCTTGAAAGTTTGCTATTATGTGAAATACAGTTCTTCCCATTTTCTCCTGAAGTAGTTATCTTCACTTCGATTTTTGAGTATATTGTCATTTCATGCCGTGTAGCATTATATATCAGGGGTGAAAATGTTACAGGCACCATTCGGACTCCCCGCATAATAGCCGGCTCTCCTAAATGGGCAATTTCACCTGAATTCTGGAAAGATTGATCCCTGGATAGCAGTACATCATCCAGCATCATCTGCTCTGATGATAAAATCTCCAGCTTGATGTCTCCAGTGGCAGGCAATTCTATCACCCAATTGAAAATAGGTAATTCCAGCCTGTCTTTTTCATCAAGTCCCCTCGCCTGAGGATGATTGAATTCTAATCTCTCCTCTCCTGAGGCAGAAAAGTGCTGTACCTCATATCCATCCAGATGAAAACTTAAATTAATTTCTGATTCACTTATCTGATCATATTCGATTAGGTCGACATTTATTGATTGGTCTATTACTTCCCAGGTGGCATTAATACTTGAAATTAAAATGGCTGATAACAGCAAAAACATTATCCTTTTCATCTCAAACCCCTTGCTTGTTTCGTGCTCAATTTATATTATCTTTATATAACCATTTTAATCATTTAGAAAAGTGATTTCTACAAATATTATGTCAAGAATTATATTTAACTATTAACGAAATAATTTATTACTAAATTAAGTTATCCGTTTAATCTACTAATTTTTCAACTAATTATATCCTGAGTAAGATATCATTATCACTTTTAGATAGCACAGGGTATCAGGCTGGACAGATTACCATTGCTGGAACATAATTTGTAACATGATACAATTAATGTAATTATCGCAATTATTGTCCAATGGTTATTGTTATTTACCTTCTTCCCCTAAAATCCTGATATAAAAGAATTTAAAGTATCTGACTAATGCCATTTGCGAGTCATTGATGCCATATTACCGCTAATAAGCCCGAACAACTTAGCACAATCTAACATAATAATGTCACTACGTGCTTTGTTGTTCTGGGGGATATTTGCCTTAAATCTCCTAAAGGACTTATACTACCTATGGAAATTTTTGAGAACAAAAAAAGGCAGCAGGAATAATCCTGCTGCCTTAAGTTTATTTGCAATAATCTTATTTCATTAAGATCATTTTCTTGGTTTTAGTAAAGTCACCGGTGTCGATTTTATAGAAGTAAATTCCAGAGGAGACTTTGTTACCATTATCGGCATCACCATTCCAGGTAACACGGTAGATTCCGTAATCCTGAATTTCATTAACGAGAGTGCGGACTTTCTGTCCTTTCACGTTATAGATCTCAATAGTAACCAGAGCTTCATCTTTAACTGAATAAGCGAAGTTCGTAGTAGGATTGAAAGGATTAGGATAGTTGTCACCGAGGGCATTCACGCCAAGGATAACATCTTCATCTGCATCACTGCCAACCCAGTCACAGGTGAAATCAAGAGTGATGATCTCAGATTCATTACCAGAAGTGAAATGAGCAGAAACTCCAGCTTCGTAGTCAACACCATTTTCAAATATTTCCAGTCCAGCAAGGTTGAATTCAAGGTCTGTAGTCTGTCCTACCAGGCTGTTATCAATATACACATTGTAGTAATCAAGGTGTCTGGTTCTGTTTGAATAATTAGTAAATGAAGCCAGAGCATATTCCAGAACAGTGTTATCACCATCAATAATACCAGCCCATCCGGCTGTAGTAAAGATAGTATTAGTAGTCTGAATACCTACATTATTGCCATCATAAGTTGAATAAGCAGCGCCATCTGCATTAGGAGTAAGATAATCAAGATAAACACCATCACGCATAGCTGAATATATATCCTGCAATTGAACAGCAAGTCCATCTGTGCAGCCAGCGCCATCGATTGTAACGAATTCTGGTCCACCCTGAGATGTACCTACAGTGAAAGCATCCTGATTTGCACTTGCAAGACCCAGATAATCATAAGGGAATTGACCGGCTGAGAATGCACCAGCACTTGGGTAACGATCCCAAAGATAATCATGTCCACCAAGCAGAAGGAATCCGCCATTATCAAGGTATGTACCTAATTCAGCTTCATCAGTTGTAGATAAGCTATTGGAACCCTGCCACTGTTCACCGCATTCCCAGATAACTAAGCCGTAGTCAGCCATATAAGCAGCACCTGGTCCATCATCGCCAGAAACTGCGATCTCATATACTTCATAATCGATTTCAGCAGCATCAAAAATTGCTGTGTAATATGGAGTAGTGTCAGTGAAATCAAGATCTATAGAACCATCATCATCTACAAAGAGGATGTTATCAATAGAAGCTCCACCAGTTCCTGGTTCAGTCCAGGTCAAAAGACCAGTAGATTCATCCACCATCAGATTTGCTGGAGGACCTACTACTTCGAGGAGTTCCACGTTCAGGGTAAGAGCATCAGTTACATATACGTCAGTCTGTTCGTAATCTTCATAACCTTCAAGCTCAATATCAAGGCTATATGCGGTTTTCCACACTTCATCCCATGAGACCAAACCATCGGAAACAATGCCTTCATAGATGTGTTCACCATCGTTGCTTGTGAGTACCACAGCAGCACCATCAGCAGAATCTCCACTGTCAGTAGTTACGTTAATGGTAACTGGTGCATACATGTTAAAGCCGATTTCATTTGTGAATGTCGGAGTAGATAGAACACCATTAGTGTACATGGCACGGATACAATATTCATAAGTTCCTGGTTCAGTTATTTCCTGCCAGGTTACATCTTCATAGGTTGTATCCTGCACGCTATCAACAATGAGATCCCAATCTTCAAAATTATCTTCATCATCAGCAAAGCCACGGAAGATCGCATATCCTTCCATCATTCTTTCATCACGGTTTGTATTCTGACCAATTTCTGATGCCAGAGTGAGTGATATAGAGCGGTCTTCAGGTTCGCCAATGCGTACATCATCAATTGCCCAGCCGGGGTATGAGTTTACTGAGCTGTCAGTTCCGAAATGGAACTTGAACATGGCATCTTCACCTTCATAATCAACCAGGTCAAAAGTTGCCATTACCCAGCCAGTAGGTCCATCAGTAAATCCAGGTTCACCCAGACCTGTGATAGAATCATCAGGGTAACCGCCAACAGGGGTGATCAGTGTCCAGGAGCCACCACCATCAATAGAGATTTTCACATTTCCGCCATCCCAGCCGTTTTCACAATCCATATTGTGATAGAAGAAGAGATCTGCATCATTTGCAATATCTATTTCAGGAGTAACAAGCTGCCAGTCAGCACTATTAATATAGTTTCCACCAAGAGCTGTAACCCAGGCATAAGTACCAGAGTTTGCACCCATAGTTGCATCTTCACCCCATGACCAGCCAGCAGCATCATTGCTTACGAATTCTCCATCATCATCTTCAAAATCAAAGAATGTTTCTAAAGCGCCTGAAGGTGAATGCCAGGTCATATAAGCATTACCGTCATGATTTTCTTCCACATAAGCATCATGTGCAGGGAATGCCAGCTCAGTTAGCATAATATCATAAGTAGTATTTGAATAAATATCAAGATTATCTTCACCTGTCATAAAGTTGAAAAGTTCAACTTCGATATCATAATTAGACATCCAGATACCATTAATAACGCATACGCCTGCGTCATCTGCGATACCTTCATAGTGAGGATAATTTCCTTCTGGATCAGGCTCTGTGGCATCAAGAGTTACCAGAGCACCTTCAGCAATATCTCCCACGTTAGTAGTGACATTTACTGTAAGTGAAGCTGAGTTATTTTTTGCCAGCCAGTTTGAAATTGCTGGATCAGAAAGCACATTATTAGTATATTCTGCCCGAACTGCATAACGATACAAACCAGTTTCTACATTGTTCCAGGTAAGATCTACATAAGTTGTGTCAGACACACCAGTTGTTATATCTTCCCAGACTGCGGGATTATTTTCTTCACCAAAGGGCAGACGGTAGATAGCATAACTTTCAATGATACGGGTAGTATCCAGGTTTTGGGGAGTAATATCTGCAATATGTCGAACATCAGGATTATCAAGCTGACGTGTTTCTGGCATGCCTACGTAAACATCATCGATATACCAGCCCTGATAGGTTACAGAACTATCGGAACCAAAATTGAACATGAACATAGCGCTTTCACCCTGGTAAGCACCAATTTCAAAAGTTGCCATAGTCCAAACCATGTCATGCCCATTAAAACAGGCTTCACTATTTAAACCGTAAGCTGTACCGGGATAACCTCCAACTGGATTGATCAATTCCCAGTTGGTTCCACCATCAGTAGATATTTTAATATTTCCACCATCAAAAGTAGTCTCAATATCCATCCAATGCCAGAAAGTAAGCACTGCATCATCTGTTGGAATACTCAGTTCCGGGGTTACCAGTTGGTAACTAACACTGTTTGGATACTGGGCATTCAGGGTTGTACCCCAAACATTATCACCACTATAAGCACCAGCCATGTTGTCAGTTCCCCAGGCCCAGCCCATATTGGCTGTGAATTCACCGTCATCGCTTTCAAAATCCCAGAAATTAGCTGCTCCACCGGAAGGTGAATGCCAGATAAGTTCTGCTTCAGTGTCATCACCATTTACTGTGGCAAACATATCATAAGGAGGGATAGCGATTTCATTAACGATAAGGTCACCAAGATCAGTATTTCCTGCACCAATCACAGCTTCACCGATAAATATATCGTATCCTTCTACAATAATTACCAGTTCGTAAGTATTGGATGAATACACGCCATCAATAGAGAATTCACCATCAGCATCAGTGATACCTTCGTGAACGCCCATACCAGAAAGAGTTACTGTACCATTTGCCAGTCCGATATTTGGATAATCAGAACCAACAACGCGACCAGAAACAGTTACGTTATCAACTGGAGTGAGGTTGAATTCAACATTTGTGGCTTCATCAGCTACAATTGTGAAAGTCTGAATGTCTTCACTGTAGGCAAATTTTGTTGCTGTAGCTTCATAATCACCTTCAAAAAGACCTGGAAAATTATAATAACCATTAGCATCAGTTACTGTATGCAATCTGACTCCAGATTCAAATACGTTAATATCCACACCTTCAAGTCCATCACCGGTAGATGTATCATAAGCATAACCGTTCATAGAACCTAAACCAGTGGTATTAATGAACATCATGGTGTTTGGAGTACTGCTGAGGTAATTGATAGTTGTAGGAGGTGCATAAGGATCATAATCTTCTGTATCACTTTGTGCCCAGAGACAACGGTCAGTATAAGCAGTATCTGTATAATAGAAAGTATCTCCTGTGCTCCAATATACTGTGTCCATTACTCTTTCCACAAAAATTATTACATTGTCGCCTTCATAAATGAAGGGTTCATCAAGTTCGATCATGATCTCGTTTTCACCAATTGGGAAATCAAGAGTGCCACTGTAAACCTGCATCATATCGGTTGCTGATTCCCAGCCACCAGTCAGATTTTCCAGATCAGTATTCTGCATCCAGATATTAATTGGCATATTTGGCAGATCATCAACAAAGTTGTTATAATACATGATGGCAGTAATTGCTCCACCACCAAATCCCTGAGCAGCAAATTCATCAGCATAATAGATCGTTTGGGAAAGAGAATTCTTATACCAGAAATCTATCGGTGTGTAATAATGAGCTGTAGCAGTATTAGGATCACCAAACATTGCTGCCTGACTGCTGCCTATCCAGGTCGGTGCAGAAGTGGCTGAGCCACCATCGCCAATGGAATTATAAACAGTGATCGTGTAAGCATAAAGTCCATCACCAGGGATAGTGTCATCTGTGAAAGTTGTCATGATCCCGGTGGGTTCAAATTCTGCACCATCATCTCTTACTATATGATAACCTTCAATTGGCTGATTGAATGGTCCGCCATGCAATCCAGTTGTAGGATTTGCCCAGCTGATCACTGCATCGCCATCTACATTAGCAACTGAGATTCCGCTTACAGCTGCAGGAACATCTTCACCAATGTATGCTGAACCGCTGGCTGCGATTCCTTCACCTTCATCATTAAAACCTAATACTGAATAAGTGTAATTGCCAGCAGTTGCTGGGGTATCAGTCCAGTTTACCACTCCACCGATCACGGGAGTTGTAATTGTGTGGATAAGTTCGTCATTACGATATACTCTCATTTCATCAAGATCAGTCAATGCATCACCCATAACTGTCAGGGTAGGATTCATCCAACCCAGATCAGCAGAAAGAGCTCCGCCGGCATCTGGTGTGATCGTGAACATATCAGGAGCTGCTGGAGCACCTGCGGGAGCATTTTCGCCTAATTCATAAACGCAGATATAATCCGGTGCTCCCTGCAAAAGCGCACCAAGTGTTCTCAAAG
>Ga0208648_1000811_pt1 | contig 28910 bp, 51 predicted proteins | sample AntAceMetag02UKL_FD_184772 | JGI IMG/M metagenome (GOLD analysis project Ga0208648, IMG submission 184772) | Saline lake microbial communities from Ace Lake, Antarctica - Antarctic Ace Lake Metagenome 02UKL (SPAdes) (version 2) | ecosystem: Environmental > Aquatic > Non-marine Saline and...
CCAATGTAGGGGTTCAAACATTTACTGCTGAGAATGGGGAAGTATGGGCGGTTGCTATTGATGGTAATACTGGTGATATGATTAAGAAAACAAGTTTGGGGATAATAGGGAATGTGCAAGGTGGGGGTGGAACTGGAACTACTATAAAAGAATTAAAAGCAGAAATGATACCAGCTTTGGAAGGTGCTAAAAATTCTTATGGACACATTACCCCTCAAGACTGGCAAGGGGCGTTAGCTTCGTGGATTGCAAGAGGTGGAAATGCAAAAGACTTTGCTGATAATTTCAGACAATATGCTGACCCAAATAGAGATGATTTTGAACAAGCCTATGGACTTGAAAAACTTTAATTACTATGACAGATTGGCTATCAACCCACCAAGCAAGCGGAAATACAAAGTCAAGCACGGGGAATGCTTCTTCTAGTGGTGATTGGCTATCTTCTAGGTCTGGTGGGCAGTCAGCTTATAGACCTAATCAATTAGTTTCTGATATTAAACCCCAACAAGTAACACAACAAAGAAGTTTTGTTTCCCCTATCCCCGAAAGGGATATTGTAACCCAACAACAAATTCCTACCTTTAAACAACCCCCTATTGATGTTGGTATTCCAGCAGTAAATAATGTCTTTACAAGTATTTTTAGTACGCTAGGTCAGGTTAAAAAGAAAACAACTAACTTGATAGATGATGTTTTCAAAGAAAAGTTTGTTTCCCCTATATCGAAAGAAGATATAATTACCCCTAAGAAAAAAACCATACCAACAAGAATAGAGGATAAAAAAAGGGAAATATTTTCTACTGTAAATAAAAAACTTGGTTCGCTTCTTTTTTCTACTGGTTTTATTCCCCTACAATATCAAGACCCATCTAGGATTAAGCCTGTATTAAAAGAGGGAATTGAACCAACAGCAGGTAGATTTGTTGGTGGCCTTATAGATGACGCTTTAATGACTTTTATTGGTGTTGGTGGGGTTTCTGTTGGTGGGGCAGTTAAGGCAACAAAGAAAGTTCCTATTGCTTTAAAACTATTAAAGGGGGTTAAAACTGGGGCGGTATTTGCTGGTTTTCGGGGATTGATAAGTGCTATGAAAGAAGAAGATATAGAACTACCCGAACTATTAACAGCTGGGGGTTTAGGCTTTGCACTCGGCTATTTTTCACCACAAGTAATGTTTGGCTTTCCCAAACAAGACATATCTAAAGCTAAGAATATTTTAAAAAAGTACGGATTTAACGCCTCTGAGTTTAAAAATGCCGAAGCGTTAAAAAGTAAATATAGAAAATTGGCTAACAAACTTGCACCGAGAACTACCCTAGAATCAGTTTCGGGTAGTGCTAAAAACGAAGAATGGAAAATTGTTGTTGACGCTTACAATAAAGTAACCTCTGCTGGTGTAGATAGTAAGTGGAAACTACCTGACGTTAATGCTTGGTTAAATAAACTATGGAATAAACAAGGTAAAACAGACGAGGAATTGAACCAACTAGCAAATACTACCTTTAAAACATTCCTAGAGAAGATAATTGGCAAGGGTGGCAAGTCAATGGAGCTTTCCCCAAAATCTGTTATGAATATTGTTGTTGATAGTAACTTAGAGAATACCCAACTAGGAAAGATAATGTTAAAACTTTCCGTACAAGCAGGACAACAAAACAAGAATTTAATCATTAGCGAACTTAATAACAAGATAACCGGGGAGAACATAGGCAAGACACCAGAAGGTACTAATATTGGCGTAAGAATTGTTGAACCAACAGAGAAGGTTGATAAACCGCCTAGTGAGGCAGTTGAACCGCCTAGTGAGGCGGTTACCAAACCATCTCCCCTAGTAGAGAAAAAGGCAGTAGGGGAGGGTGGGGGAGTGGTTAAAAAGCCTGCAAAGCCTAAAGCTGGATTGGGGGACAAACCAATTAAAGTGTTTAGGGGAACTACAAGCAAAGAGATTGGTATTCCTAGAGAAGGTCTTTCTACTTCTATTAAGCAAGATGTTGCTCAAAGATATGCAAAGGCAAGAGGCCCACAAGGTTTTGTTGATGAGCTTTATATTGACCAAAAAGCAAAAATAATAAAAGGTAGTGATATTCCAAATGAGGTAAGAGCTTCTGGAGAAGGTTCAGATTTTATGGGCAAAGCCGCAATTTGGGCAAAGAAGAAAGGTTATGATGTCATAGACGCTAGGGGAGAAGGAATGGCTTTTGCAGAACAAGAAATGAGGATATTAAATCCAGATGTTCTCAAACAACCCACCCTCCCTGCAAAGCCTAAAGCTGGATTGGGGGACATTAGTGAAGGGTTAGGGAAAATAGCTATAGACAATAAATATAAGTTTAATTATGTTCATAATACTGAGAAAGCATTTAAAATAACTTCAGGAAATCAATTTGGACAGAAAATAGAACCTGCTGGAAAATATATGAATTTAATATCTGGCAAAACTACTAAATTAGACGCTAAACAATTTGAATATGGAATTATAGAGTTTAAAAATCCTTTAATTATAAACTCTACAAACAAAACATCTAAACAATGGAAGGTAGATTTAAGTAAAAAATATAATAATTTAACTGGTAAAGAGTTATCTCGTGAATTGATAAAAGAAGGCTATGATGGGATTATTACTTTAGAAAAAGGGAATCCTTCTGAATCAATACATTTTGATAGACTTATTTCAGCTAAACCCACCCTCCCTGCAAAGCCAGTAAAGGTTAAACCAAAGGTAGTTAGCGTTCCGAGAGAACAAATACCAGTAGGAGAAGGGATAGAGAAGGTTAGTAGATTAGAAGCAAGAGTCAAAAAAACCCTTGCTGATGTTTCACCAGAAACACAAGAAAGGCTTGGGTTATCTACATTTAAGCAGATGAACAAGGCAGAGAATATCGCCAAAGCCTCAAAATATGTTACTGAGAACCCCGATAAGGCGTTGCAAGTACTCAGGGGTGATATAGAAGCCCCTAAAGGAATTTTACGCAACTCAATCTATGTTGCTATGCAGAACCTAGCTACAGGTGATGTTGATTTAGCACGCAAACTAGCTTCCATTTCTTCAACAAGATTAGGACAGGAGATAAGTATTTTAACAGAAATTGATCCTACCTCACCTGTTAAGATAATGAAGGATATAATAAAGATTAGGGAGAAGGCTTTTAGTAAGCGTTACAAAGGCAGAACCCCTAGCAAGGTTAGAAAAACAACAGTAAAAGATATAAAATCAAAAGTGAAAGCCCCCGACAAGTGGGACTGGTCATCTTTTCTTAAAACAATAGAATGTTAATAAAGTAAAAAAGGAGGCAAGTGGCTTGGTGCTTAACAACTGAAAATACTACTAAAATAAAGAAAGCCCTAAAGAATAGGGATATAGACCCCTTTAAACTTGCGGCTATGACAAGTCTTGAGAGGCGTACTTTCTTGGAAAAGTTTGTAGGGGATAGTGCCAAACAAGTAAACGCCCTATTTGAAAGCAAGCTACTACTAAAGAACCAAAAAAGGGGCTACCAGACGTGGGCTAAGAAGGTTGCAGGCATAACTCCACAGGTAAGAAGGGATTTATTATCTAGGATTGAGAGAATGGACAAGGTGTTAAACCCGGCAGAAGAAGAACAATTCTTGCAGGATTTGGCTTCTGCAAGGCTAAGGATTGATGTTACACAAGAGGAAGCCAAGAAGATTAGTGATTTGTCTAAGAAAGTTGTTGAATTAAGGGATAAAACAGACACAACGAAACCAGATATACCACTAGGGAGGGCTATGTTAGATATTACCGAATATATGAACTCTATTAGTGGAAGAAAGGCAGATTTAGCCGCTAATATAGGGAATGTTCCCCGGACAATAATGACCTCTCTTGATTTATCAGCCCCACTTAATCAGGGTTGGGGAATGATAAGCAGAAAACAATTCTATTTTTCTTTGGGTAGTATGTTGAAATATGCAGTTAGTAAAAGGGCTTTTAGGGATTTACAAGCACAACAAATTACCCATCCCCTTTATCCAACAGCAACTAAGGCAGGACTAAGACTAACAGAACTGGGAAATAAACTAGAGAAAAGAGAAGAAGCGTTTATGAGTAATATACTTGATAAAGTTCCGGGTATTGCTGGTTCACAAAGGGCATATACGGGCTTCTTAAATAAACTCAGGATGGACGTCTTTGTTGATTTGGTTAAAAAAGCAGATGTTGCTGGTGAGAATGTAGAAGTTGGATCAGAAGCCACCAAAGATTTAGCAAAAGTAGTCAATGATTTTACTGGAGGTGCAAGAGTTGGAAAGCACGAGGGTTCTGTACCACTTCTTAACGCCGCTTTCTTCTCTCCACGCAAAATATGGTCAACTGTGAATATGTTAAATCCAGTAAATTATGTAAATCGAAATATAAGTAAAACCGCTAGGAAGGCTAGGGCTAGAAACTTAATCGGTAGCTTGGCTTTATCGGCTAGTGTTATTGCCCTATATTCTTTACTTACTGGGAAAAGACAAGAAACCGATCCAACAAGTGCTAACTTTGGAAAAATTAGGGAAGGAGATACTAGACTAGATTTAACTGGTGGTAATTCTACCTATGCAAGCATATTATCAAGGCTTATTGCCGGAAGGATAAAGGGTTCTTCTGGTGTTTCCAAAAAGCTAGGAACTGGTTATGCTGAAACTTCTGGATATGATTTAATAGCCCAATTTCTAAGATATAAACTATCTCCCAATGCTTCGTTCTTAGTTGATGTTTTATCAAAAGAAAGTGCTATTGGTGAAAAGAAAACAGTATCCGAATCAGCCATTGATAGATTTAAACCTATGTTTCTTGATTCTGTAAGAGAGCTTCTTCAAAGTGATACTGGTGGTAAGTTTGGTTTTTCTTTAGTTGCCCTGTTTGGTGCAGGATTAAATACTTACTCACAAGATGTAGATTGGGGAGAAAAAACCAGTAAAGAAATGTTACAGTTTAAAGAAAAGGTGGGTGAGAACAAGTTTAAGCAAGCAAATAATGACTTCAATAAAGCCTATGATATATGGTATTCAAACACCATTACAACCCCAGAATTTGAAAAACTATCAGAAGAAGGTAAGGGTAAGCTAATAACAGGGACTAAAGCGGTTCTGAAGAAAAAGATATTTGAGGAGTATGATTTTGAGTATGAAGAAGTTGAGAAAACCGAAGCTGAGGAAGCAGAAGCAGATGTTATTAAAGAATTAAAACCAGAAAAATGACAAACAAAGTAACAATCAGGGACGTTTACATACAGATAGAAAATTTACGTAAGGAAATAAAAGAAACTTATGTAACAAAAGGTGAGTTTGCCCCCGTAAGGTCTATTGTTTATGGTATGGTTACTTTAATAGTTACTGCCTTTGTGATAGGATTGCTTGCACAGATAGTAAAGGCAGGTTTTTAATTTGATATAATACACTTATGGCTATAAAGCTACCTCAGATTTATTCACAGCTTGACCCCAAGTGGAAAAATCAAAAACTTGGTACTTCTAGTGTTACTATAAAAAATTTTGGTTGTCTTGTTTCAGTAATGGCAATGGTGGCTTGCTACTATGGCAAGAAGGAAACTCCGGAAACACTTGACACTTGGCTGACACAAAACAAAGGCTACCAAAGCAAAAATCTTTATAAATGGTTTGAGGGCTTAACTAAAAAATACCCCGATATTAAATGCGAAGGCTTGTTCGGTGTTCCTTATCCTTTGAATAAAACCCAAGAAGCGGAAATTGCAAATGAACTTTCTAATAATAGGCCAGTAGTAGTTCAGGTTGACTATAACCCAATGACTGCGGTGCTGGACGGACACTGGTGTTTGATAGTTGATAAGAAATACGGAGTTTATCAAATAGCCGACCCTTTAGAATATCCGGCTAAAATAGTACCGATGACTAAATATGGCAAACAGGCTACTACAATCAACTATTTTGTTGAGCATAGTGGCGTGTTGCCAAATAATATGTATGAAAGCGAAGATTTAAAAGAATGTTTAAGACAACATTCTAAATTAGTTGATGAATGTATTGCTAAAGAAAGGAAGATAAAAGGGCTTGAAAAGACTGTTAGCAGTCAGGCTACGGATAATGCCAACTTTCAGCGAGAAATAAAGTTACTGATACCACAGTTAGAAGCAGAGAAACTTTCAGTAGAAGAATTAGACAAACTGCGTGAAAAGTGGCATAGGCTTTATACCCAATCACAAGTTAATTTCAAAGATGTTAAAGCAGAAAACCAAGTATTAAGAACAAAGGTAGCAATGATAGAAGATACCAGTTTTGAAAGTGCTACTACAAAAGATTTAATCGGAGAGGTGGTTAGACGTATCTTTGGTATAGAAAAACCCCTTAGCGGGGCTTAGGAGGTGAAATAAACTATGAAAAAAATAAAACTATCAGATGTTTTTAAGAAAGATTTAAGAATAGCAGCTTTTTTGGTTGGTTCGTGGGCAGTAGGTTTGGTAGCAGTGTATCTAACAAACAATGAATATCTTTTAGGACTTGTGCCTTTAAGCAACTATGCGTTTTATAGGTTAATGGAAGAATTAAAAAAAGAAGGCTATCGGGAAGCATTGAAATAGTGTGCAAGGTGTGCAAGTGATATGGGGTAAAAACCATCATACCCACAATGAAACCTAAAAACTTTTATGATTTACCGGATGAGAAAAGAAAAGAAATAGTTAAAGGAGCTATGGAAGAAGCTGAAAAATTACAGGCTAAATTAGTAAAAAAGTATGAAAGAAAGTATCCAACTAAACGGTAAGGAATATAAATTTAAAGGTTGGCGAATACCGCCGGATTACAAACTACCAGTTATTTATGGGGACGGACAACACATACTTGACCCCGAAGCATTGTTTGAAAGTGCGGATGGGGAATTGTTTGGCTTACACCCATTATCAAATAAATTACAGGAGGAATAAATGAAAAAATATGTAATAGAAGAACACAATAATAAAAATTGGGTATTATCTGAGATTACTGATAATTCTAAAACTTTGATAGGTAAATTTTATAACAAGAGTGAAGCAGAATTTCATCGGGATATTAGAAATCAAGTAGAAAATGAAAACTTATTAAAGGAAGTAAAATGAATAAAGTAGATAAAGAAATTAAGAATTACTTGGATAGGGCAAGAAAATTAGCTACGACACATTCGAAACCACAAGAACATAGTGGCGTGATGTATTATAAAATTGAAAGAGAAGTTATTGAAATCGCCAAAATGATACAAAACAAGGAGGAATAAATGAAAATACCAAGCAGGCAAGGTTCACCAGATGATTTTCAAACACCGAAAGAAGCCCTAATCCCTTTGTTCCCATATCTTAAAAAAAAATGGTTGATATGGGAATGTGCTAAGGGGAAGGGAAATTTAGAAAATGGTTTGATGGAAAAAGGATTTTTAACTATTGGAACAGATATTTTATCTGAACACGATTTTCTTACTTGGAAGCCAAAAGACTTCGATTGCATAATTACAAACCCCCCATTTTCTATTAAACAGCAGTTTTTGGCAAGGTGTTATGAATTAAAAAAACCATTTGCCCTACTTCTTCCATTAACTACTTTTGAAACTTCAAAGAGACAAAGGCTTTTTAAAAAATATGGATTAGAAGTTATTTTCTTTGATAAGAGGATAAACTTTGAAACACCAAATAAAGTGGAAAATAGTTCTTCTTGGTTTGCGACAGCTTGGTTTACTAATGGATTAAATATTGGTAAATCTTTTACTTTTGAAAAATTTGATAATAGACAGCAAAGTTTACTTAATGAAGGAGGAATAAATGAAAAACCCTAAGATAGAAAACATTAAGAAACTGGTTTCTGATATTGTTGCTCAAAGGGAAGAAGATAAAATAAGGGAAGAAGATGTTTTTTTATATAGAATAGGAGATATTAAAAAAATAATTATTAAAGGAGGTGAGAATGAACAAAGAACATAGTCCTAGACAACAAGCTTTTGACTGGATTACTGAAATGGAAGGATTAGGATTTAACCTAACAGCAATGAGAGAATCTATCGCCTCAAAAGATGGAGGTGAGTTTGTTATAGACCCAAACAAGATGGCTGGACACCCCTTAGAACCCCAATCACCGGGGGATAGTTTCAGTCCTGAGCTGATAGCAGAACCAGTAGTAGTGTTTGAGGGTTAGTTGACAAAAGCATTTGGATAGTTTATTATATTAGTACGTCCACAATAAGTGGTTTCCCTACGGCAAGCGGGGAGAAAGATAAGGTAAGGCTTGAAAACCGTTTTACAGTCTGGCAAGAAATAGACTTGCCAAAGCCTTACCGCTTGCCAGACTATAGAGCGGTTTTTTTATGAATACACTACAAACGCAAGATTGGTATAAAAGTTTAATAGATGATTGCAAGGCTATTGTTACTGAGGCGGTTTTTACTTCAAGGTGGGCTTTGGTAGAGGGGTATCATAATCTTGGGAGAAGAATTAGAGAGGATAAGTTAGCTCAAGAATACGCCAAAGGAAACAAAACTTTCGTGCAAGGTCTTGCACGGAACATAAACACTTCAGAAAGAACTATCTATTATGCTATTCAATCCTATGATAAATACCACGATATAAACAAACTCCCCGAAGGTAAAAATATCACTTGGAATAAGTTAATAACCAAGTATTTACCGAAACCAAAAACGGAAACACCACCAATTATAACAACAGAGGGAAAATATAATGTTATTTATGCTGACCCTCCTTGGGACGTAAAAGCAGGGCCGGATTGGGGAAGCGGTGAAGAAAGCAAAGACCTTTTATATCCAACAATGAGTATAGATGAAATTATGGCTTTGCCTATAAAAGGAATTATTGCTACCGATGCACACCTTTATTTATGGACTATAAATAAATATATCCCCGAAGCCTATACCCTAGCTCAAATATGGGGCTTTGAGCCATCAACTCTGCTTACTTGGTGTAAACCACAACATGGGATAGGTTTAGGTGGTACTTTTATCCAAACTACGGAACATTTGCTATTTGCTAGAAAGGGAATATTAAAAGCAAACAAGAGGATTGATACTACTTGGTTTAAATATCCTAGAGGTAAACATTCTGAAAAACCGAGTGAGTTTAGAAAGTTGATAGAAGAAGTATCGCCAGGTAAAAGAATAGAATTATTTGCCAGACAGAAAACCGAAGGGTGGGATGTTTGGGGAGATGAGGTTTAATGGGAATAACTAAAGATGGTATAAAAGGCGAACAAAAATTGTTTAAATTACTAAGGAATAAAAACTATAAGGAGTTTTTTCAACCTGATGCTATTGGACTTAAAGATGATGAGTATTATATATTTGAGGCAAAGTGCCAAGAGAGATTTGTAAAACCCCCCTTTGATGGTCATGGATTACCAAAGTGGCAGGTGAAAGCACGTTTAAATTTTCAAGAAAAAACGAAAATAAAAACAATTTTAGTTATATTTGATAAGGAAACAAACGAAGTATTTTGGCAGTTTTTAGATAAGTTAAACAATGGTAATTTTTTTGATACTCATGGATTAAAACCAAGAAGAATATATCCCTTAGATAGTTTTAAAATTATCCAAGAACAAACTCGTGGTATAGCCGGAAGAGAGCGAGTATAAATAATTTGACTTGGCAAGGCTGATGCCGCTTCCAGCTATCGGAGGAAGGGATTTTTTTATGAAACTTAACAAAATATATCAAGGCGACACACTTCAAACTTTAAAAACATTTCCTGATGATTTAGTGGACACAATAATAACCTCACCTCCCTACTGGGGGCTTAGGGATTATGGAGTGGAAGGACAAATAGGCTTAGAGAAAACACCCGAAGAATATGTAAGTAAAATAGCAGAAGTGTTTAGGGAATTAAAAAGGGTATTAAAAAAAGAAGGTACTTGTTGGCTTAATTTGGGGGATAGTTATTGTGGAACTGGTGATAAAGGGAAATTAAAAGACCCCAAATATGCTGAAGGTAGAAATGCACAAGTTATAGCATTAAATAATAAAATAGAAGGGCTTAAATCTAAAGACTTAGTAGGCATCCCCTGGCGAGTAGCTTTTGCCCTACAAGCTGATGGTTGGTATTTAAGACAAGATATTATTTGGAATAAACCAAATCCGATGCCTGAAAGCGTAACTGATAGATGTACTAAAACCCACGAATATATTTTTTTACTAACTAAAAATTCAAGATATTATTATGATAACGAAGATATTAAGGAGAAAACACTTACCAAAGATAAATCAAATAGAGATAGAGATAAAACAAAGCTAAATAATACCCCTGGTAGAACAAGAATGGCTGGATTAAAAACTAATAATTATGAAACTAGAAATAAGCGTTCTGTTTGGACAGTAAATACAAAACCATATAAAGATGCCCACTTTGCTACCTTCCCTGAAAAACTTATAGTACCAATGATAAAAGCCGGATGTCCTGAAAAAGGAATTGTGCTTGACCCATTTATGGGTGCTGGTACAACAGCAGCAGTAGCAAGAAAACTCAGTAGGGATTGGCTAGGGATTGAATTAAACAACGAGTATATTAAAATTGCAGAAAAAAGGATGCAACAGCAAATGTTGTTCTAAAAACGTAGGACTGGTTAGAAGAAGGCATCAACCAGACACCACGACATAGAAAAAACAATGGAAGCCTGATGCTATAAGAAGCCGCAAGATGATGAAAGACCGAGGTGGCCTATAAAGGGGGACGGACAGGACACGAGGGTAACACACACCTCCTATCCGACGAGCCTGTCGATAAGCCGAGCAGTTGCAAAAGCACGTCTGCACGAAGCGTCTATAAATTAAAGCGAGACCATTGTTTCCCACTCTTAACCGTTTATAAAAAGACGGAAGGGAGCGTTAATTGTTTTATACGGCGAGCTATTTAATTAAGATTTTTAAAAAACTAAACACTTTTTTAAAAAAGAAAGGAAGAAATGAAAAAATATTACAAAGAATTTCATAAATTATTTGAAGGTATTATTATAGAAGTATGTGAGGGGGAAGGAACTGAAAAAGACCCTTGCAGGCTTTGTTTTTATGTTTATGATAAAGAATTAAAAAAGATCGGGAAAATAGATAATTTATATGAGTGACAACAAATAGAAAAAGCAGAAAAAAAGTTAAAAAAGAAAGGAAGAAATGAAGACTAATCATATTTACCTCGGAGATTGTTTAGAAGTAATGGCAACATTTCCCGATAGTTGTATTGATACGATTATAACCGATGCCCCATATGGTTTAGAGTTTATGGGGAAGAATTGGGATAGGGGGGTACCTGCAATACCATTCTGGAAAGAGATGTTAAGAGTATCAAAACCCGGTGCTACCCTTTTAAGTTTCGGGGGTACAAGGACTTATCATAGAATGGCTTGTGCAATAGAAGATGCCGGCTGGATAATTAAAGATTGCATTATGTGGATTTATGCGAGTGGATTTCCAAAAAGTTTAAATATAGGTAAGGCTATTGATAAGTTACAGGGGAAAGAAGTTAAAACAACATACAAACCAAACTACAAGAACGACAAGTATGGTAAGGGTATGGGTGGAGGCAAAACTGATAATACTCCAAGTGATAATAAATGGAATGGTTGGGGTACAGCCCTAAAACCAGCCTATGAACCCATAATATTAGCTATGAAACCAAACGAGGGTACTTATGCAAATAATGCTATTAAATATGGAGTTAGTGGATTGAATATAGATGGGGGGAGGGTAAGAACAAGTGATGATTTAAGTAAACGCTATAAATCTTCTTTTCAAGAAGGGAATAGCCAATTTGTTAGCGAAACTGCTACAAAATCTGGTAAACGGATGGAGATAAGAAAACCAGAATCAATAAATAAAGGCCGTTTTCCTGCAAATATAATTCACGATGGAAGTGATGAAGTAGTAAAGGGGTTTCCGAATAGTAAGTCAGGTAGTGTAAAAGGTAAATATGGACATAAAGAAGGTTTTGCTAATGGAGAAATATATCAGGAATATAAATCAAGTGAAGGAAACGCCAGTAGATTCTTCTACACAGCTAAAGCCTCAAAAAGTGAAAGGGGAACAGATAATTCTCATCCTACGGTTAAACCTCTAAAACTTATGGAATACCTATGTACCCTAACTAAAACACCAACAGGTGGAATTGTGCTTGACCCATTCTTAGGTTCAGGTACTACCGCTATTGCTTGCAAGAACACAGGAAGAAAATACGTTGGAATAGAAAAAGAACCTGAGTATTATAAAATAGCCAAAGCTAGAATAAACGCTGTGCCAGATAGGTTATTATAAAATGAACCTAAAACAAGCGACCTTAGAAAATAAACTAGCCGGACTTAGGAATAAGTGGACTAAGGCCAACAGAACCCGCAGGACTATTATTGAACTTCAAGCTAAACCATTAAGGTTAGCATTAGATAAAAACGAAAAATGAAAAAAAAAGACATTGAAGGTAAATATAATCTGAAAATATCATTAGGAAAATGTGCTAAGTGTGATATTTGTAATGGTTACCTTAATAGTCGTGGATATTGTCGGAGATGTTTGGGATTAAAAAGACTTGATGAAAACGATGCTACCCCTGTTAAAATTGCCTCTTGACAATGTAAAGTAAGTGTGAAATAATGGAGCTATGAACAACTACACAAATAAATATTACCTTGTCTGCTTAAAAACAAATGATGACCACGACATTGAATTTACAAGCAAAAAAAAAGCATTAGAATATGTCAAAGAAATTAAAAAACTTGGAATAGTAGAACTACATACATATAGGGGAGATAAAAACGACACTAGAGCAGTTTATGTTAAATCTGAAATAGTAGGAGAAAAATGAACAAAGATAAAATGATTTTCTTTCGCCTCCAGCAACTAGACTACGAACAACTCCGCAAGATTGCTATTAAACAAGATTTACCTGTTTCAACTATTATTAGGCGAGTGCTTAAAAAGTATCTCGCTAGAGAAATTATTAAATTAAATAAGGAGGAAAAATGACTGCCACCATTGATTACTTAATAGATTTCGCTTTAGAAGAACACCCTGCTTGGGAAGCAGAAGAAAAGCAAGAGATGAACGACAAGGCTAGGGAAGACTTAGATACTTTACAAGATTTTATTAAAAACGGTTTTAACGAACCAAAATTTATATTTTAGGAGAATAATATGACAACTGAAATAACAGTTAAAGAGAAAATAAAGAAAGTTAATGAAATTTTACTTAAAGGGGAGAAGAATAACGTAAGCCCAGACAGTTATTCAGGTTATACAGGCTACAAGCCACAGTACATAGTTGATGCTATGAATGAGGTTTTTGAAATAGGTGGATGGGGTTATGAGGAAAATAAAACACATACTGTAAATGAGGTTGTAGACGGGAAAGAGAAACCATCTCTGGCTTTATCAAGGGTTAATGTTTTTATTGTAGGCGTTGAGTTCTCTCCTAAGGCGTGGGGACAGAGTAGAATTACAAGAGGAGATATAGGGGATGCCAAAAAAGGGGCGATGACTGATGCTATTAAAAAAGCATTAAGCTATTTCTCAATCGGCAACAGGGCTTATCGGGGATTATTAAAGGGGGATAAATGAAAACATTATCAATGAAAAGATTATTTATATGGTTGATAGAGTATTCAGATGAACTAATAAAAGATATTGATGAAGAAGGGGGAAACAGTATGCAAGTAAAAATATTAGTAAATCAAATAAGAAAATATTTATATTTTGTTTGGGATAAAGCAAAGGGGGATAAATGAAATCCGCCACGACTAAACAACTAGGCTTAATTCAATGGTTGATAAGAATGAACAAGCCGGAGTTTGAAAAATTTGGAGGATATAAAAACATTAAGACAATAGATGTAGAACAGGCAAGTAAACTTATAGATATGATGAAAAAAGAATGGTGGGATGACGTTGCGTTATATATTGAACATTTGCACCCGAACAAGTAGCTGGTGGGGGGATTTAATCGCCCCCATCCAGCCCGGCTTGGATAAGATAACACTTATCGAGACCGGCTGGATGGCAATACTAAAATATAAAAAATCTATCATAATAGCAATCTGTATATTCTTCTTACTAATAGTATTTGTAAACCTTATTGACAAGTTTTTTGACAAGTTTGATTTGACCTTCCAAACACCCATAAAAACCCAAAGTCCTGTATTGATAAACCCACGAGTAGAGTTTGTTTCCCCGATTGATGAGGCTTGGGCTTTGGAAGGGACTGGGGAAGGGGCAGCTTCTCCATCCCTCCGAGAGCCTATAACCGATATTGAAAAGGAAATATATATGGTATTTGGGGAAGAACACTTTGATAAGGCTATGATGATTGTTGATTGTGAGAACAAAGAACAAGACCCGAAGGCGGTTAATGTAAACACAGATACACACAACTCAAGGGATATCGGGATTTTTCAAATCAACCAGTATTGGCAAAAGGTGGGTAATGCTAAGTTTTTATTTGATCCGGCTATCAATATCCGCATAGCTTGGAGGATATACGAGAATGACGGATATAGTTTTAAACAATGGACCTGCGGGAAAAAATATAAAATTTAAGGAGGTACTATGACTAAAAAAGAAGAAACATTTGAACTTGGATGGCAAGTCGGGCATAAGCAAACCAAAGAGGATTATAGAGATTTGATTTTTAAGATACTAGGAGATATAGAAACTGATTTGCATAATATTTGGGCTAATATTCCTTTCACTTATGGTATAGCCCCAAGAAAATTAATAAAAGAATTGTTAGATAAAATAGATAAATATAAAGGGGGTAAAAATGATTAAACATTATGTCATCAGCTCAACATTATTTAAAACTAAAACAGCGGCGGCTAAGCAAATTAGGGAATGGCAAGACCAAGATATATTAGCTGAGAACTGTAAGATATATGAGATTTTAGAAAATACAAAAGTATTTGTTCCGGCATTGAAGCTGGAGGAGTTAAAATGAAACCTGATTGTTATAAATGTAAATATAGAGGAGAAGTAGCCGGTTCTGCTCATTCAAAATGCGGGAATTATAAAGCAAGTGTTAAAGGTGATCCGTATGGAATCAAAAGTGGCTGGTTCTTCTGGCCATTGAATTTTGATCCAACGTGGCTAGAAGAGTGTGATGGTTTTGAAGAGGAGGAAAAATGAAAGACAAAACTATATTAAAAAAAGCAATAGAGAAGGCTGCTAAGAATAGGTACAAAGGCAGTTTAATAACAAAATTAGAAAGTGGTGATTATATAACACATTGTGGCTATATTGCTATCATCTTCTCTCACTCATTTTCTAAGGCTTTTTGGGGCGAGTGTGATTGTAGTTTGTGTAAATCTGGTCATAAGGAGGATATAAGTTATTGGCAATTTCAACTTCAACAGATGGTCTTAGAAAAAGAGCCATTAAAATATTTAAGGAAGTTTTTATGAAAGAACCACTAGGAGAATTATTAGTTTTAATATTATGCGGAGTATTTATGGGTTGGTTATTATGGACTGTACTTTGTATGATAGTGGAGATGTATGTATGAATAAAACAAGGATTAGCAAATCAGATTGTTCTTGTAATATTAGTATTGAATTAGCGGAAGGAGAGAAACCTCCAATAAAATGTCCTAATTGCGGTTGTCTATGGAGCAAAAAACCAAATATGAATAAAACAACAGAAGAAACAATGGAATATAGGTTTGATGAACAATTTACTCTATGTAGTCAAAAGGGTAAAAAATATAATGGTTATCTTATAAGTGAGGAAGAACATATAAAAAGAGTTAAAGATTTTATCCGTTCCGAGCTTGACTCTATCAGGAATGATACTTTAAAGGAAGTGGAGGAAGTTTATAAAGGAGAAGATTATGAGAGATATGAAGCAGATATTACTTATAATGCTTATAACCGAAAAACTGGGAAATATGATGTAACTGAAATAGCAAAGGGGATTAAACGTTGGATGAGATTTAAAATCAACAGCCTAAAAATCAAAAAATGAATAAAACAAAAAAAACTAAACTAAGAAAAAAGAGTTACTCATATTATGGCACAGGAGAATGGAAACTAGAACCAATTACCGAATGGCAGATAAGAATGTGGGTTGATGACTTTAGAGGATTGATACATCGTATTTATTTGGCTTTGTTGGTTATTATTATTCTTTTAATTATTTTGATATGTCATTAGGAAAAAAACTAGTCATTAAATCTAAAACAGAAAAAGTAAGAGAGGAGGTGAAGAAAATGTCTTATCAGTATATTAAACCGACAGATGAACAAAAAAAAATAATGCAACATTATAGAGATGAATATACAAAACTTGCGTATGAGTTAAATAAGTTATCAAGCAGTCGTGGAATGTCTTTAGCTTTAACAAAGCTTGAAGAAAGTGCGTTTTGGCTTAATAAATCAATAACTAAAAACGATTAGTTTTTTGCCCCAAGAGAAATCTTGGGAGAAAAAATTATGACTTTATCAAAAAAACTAGCCTTACTATTACTGATAAATAACACACTAGGGGTGATTGTATTAGTATTACTAATTTTATTATTAAGGGGGTAAGGTGGATGATGACGATAACAAAAGACACTTATCAAGCTGGTTTAAATGTCCTGAGTGTGGAACTGATGTAATGGCAAAGTATAAGCCTAAGCTATGTCCATCCTGTAAGCAGAAAATGGAATATAAAAGAAGGAAAGAGAGGAATGAAAAAACCAAGTAGAAAATACCTAAAGAAGAAAGCTGACAAGTTGTGGTCTGATATAATTAGACAACGCAACGATGGTATGTGTGAAATATCTGATTGTGGCAAGATGGGGGGTCAGCCCCATCACATAGTAGGTAGAAAGAATTTAGTCCTTAGACACGATTTAAGGAATGGTTGTAACCTATGTTTTACACACCACATTGAGGGGAAGCTCTCTACGATAAATGACCCCATGTGGTTTTTAGACTGGCTTAAAACGAACAGGGAAGAAGATTATGATTATCTTATGAAAAAGAAACACAGAATAGCTTATCAAGTAGATTATGAAGAAAAAATTAAGTTATTGCAAGACAATGTTATAATGACTTAATGTCCAGCTATGGTGATTTAAACGAATTGCAGGAAAACACAATGGCTTTCGTTATATGTTGGGTGAAAGATAAGAACACACCAGTACCGAGGGCAAATATTATATCGGAGTTTGAGGACAGGGGAACTAAAAGCTACACCACGATCAATATTTTAAATACTTTAATAAAAAAAGGATATATTAGAAGAACTAGAACATCTTTATCAACAAGTTATGTTCAATTAAGGGGGATATAATGAAAAAAAACATATTAGGTCTTATTGTAATGATATTTATGATTTTACTTGCGTGTTATATGAGTTATCGTGTAGTTAAATATCCTATGCAGAGAGTAATTCCTAAAACTTCACAAGATTCTTGTAAAGAAAGTGGTGGAGTTTACATTCCCGGTAATTTAATTATTCCGGCGAATTGTAAATAAAATATGAGTGAACAACCGCTTACGCTAAAACAAAGAAAATGGTTAAGTATTTATTTGAAAGTGGGTAATGCGACAGAAGCGGCTATGCAAGTTTATGATTGTAAGAATAGGGATAGTGCGGCAAATATAGGTTACGAAAACGTGAGAAAACTGGATTATACAGAGTTTTTAGAGGCGGCAGGAGTTACCGATAAATTACTTCAGGATAAAATTTTAGAAGGACTAGATGCTACCCGGACAGTTAGTGCCAAGATAATTGACAAAGGGGCAACCACCCAAACAGATGATTTTATTGATGTTCCTGATTTTATGGCAAGACACAAATATTTAGAAACGGCTCTCAAACTCAAACAAAAACTAATTGAAAGGAAAGATATAACTACTGGCGGTAAACCGCTTCCTATATTAGATGCTTTATCTAAAGACAACAGCAACCACCAAGATACTAAACCTGCGTAAACGTATTCGGGGAGTGTCAGGCGGTACATCAGCCAGTAAAACAATTTCAATTCTTCTATGGCTAATTGACTACGCCCAATCTACTAAAAACGAGATGCTTAGTGTTGTTAGTGAAACATTTCCCCATTTGAAAAGGGGTGCTATAAGGGACTTTCAAAACATAATGGAGGCACACAATTATTGGAAGGTTAAGAACTGGAATAAAACTAATAGTGTTTATACGTTTGAAACAGGAAGTAAGATAGAGTTCTTCTCAGCAGACCAGCCGGGTAAGGTTAGAGGCCCAAGAAGGCAAGTCTTGTTTATAAATGAGGCTAACAATGTTTCTTATGAAACCTATACACAGCTTGAGATTAGAACGGAAAAGATAATATGGCTAGACTGGAATCCAGTTCAGGAGTTTTGGTGGTATGAGGAAGTACAACCCAAGCAGGACGTTGATTTTATAATATTAACTTACAAGGACAATGAGGCATTAGGGGACGATATGATTAAGGCTTTGGAGGTACGCAAGCACAATAAGAACTGGTGGCGTGTTTATGGTGAGGGTTTGTTGGGTGAAGCAGAAGGCAGGATATATAGGGATTGGCAGATAATAGACAGTATGCCGGACTTCCCCCACGAAGCTAAGTTGTGGCGTTATGGATTAGATTGGGGTTATAGTAATGACCCAACAGCAGGAGTGGCAGTTTATAAATACGATGGCGGTTATATACTTGATGAGGTTTTGTATCAGACTAGATTAAGCAACAGCGAGGTTATAGATATGTTTAAGAATATGGATAGAAAACTTATTATAGCCGATAACAACGAACCAAAGAGTATTGCTGATTTAAAGATGGCTGGCTTGATGATAATGCCCTGTGAAAAAGGCAAGGACAGCGTGTTAAACGGCATACAGTTTGTGCAAGACCAAAGGATTAGTATTACTAAACGGTCATTGAACTTGATTAAAGAATACCGCAATTACTTATGGATGACCGATAAGGATGGCAAGACAATCAACGAACCAAGCGATATATTCAATCACTTAATGGACGCTTTAAGGTACGCTATCGCTTCTGGTAAGAAAGTAGAGTGGAAGCCAAACGAACCGGGGGGGGTTTTGCCATTCTTTGAGAGCTTGCCAGCTTGACAATAGTGAGTTGAAGCGTGGGGCGGTTGTCCTCATATACCTTCAGCCCCACGTTCCAGCCCACTATTAGGTGTTCCCGTGGGGAACAGTTTAAAAATACTTGACATAAACTAGAATATTTTGCTTATATTAGTTTATGGCAGATATTGATAGAACCAACCCCGAATTGCAGACATTAAAACTAAATAAAGAGTCCGGCTATAATTTTCGTAAACGTCGGCAGGATGATTGGCTAGAGAACTACACCCTTTCAAGAGATAAGCTAACTATTAACCGCTTAACCCAACGACAGTCAGTAAACCTTCCTTTAATGAAAACTGTTATCAAGACTATCCTCAAAGACGTTGATGACCTCCCGGTTATATACTTTGAGAACTTAGACAACGACAAGCAAGCCCAGATGTTTAAGAATGAATACTGGAAGTTAGTTGGGGATGATAACAGGTTTGAGCTTCAGGACATAGTAGATAAGAGGCAGATTATAATGTTTGGTAGGAGTTTTGACCAATGGCAGATAGTTGACGGCAAGTGTCAAATGACTATTCAAGACCCACAGGACATATTAGTTTCAAGATACACCGACCCCACCAACATACATTCTTCAAGGTTCTTGATACATACTAATATCTACAAGTCATTGGCAGAGATAGAAAAAGACCCTTTGTATGATAAAAAGGAAGTAAAGAAACTAAAGGAATGGTTCAAGTCTGAAATGGGTTTGATAAAATCGGCTGAGAATCAAACAATGCAAACTGAGAAGAACAAGAAGCTGGCAGAGATGGGGCTTGATGATGTAGAAGACCCGGTGCTAGGTGAAACGATTGTTGAGTTATCAATGCACTTTATTTACAGGGAAGAAGACGACAAAGAAGAAGAATTGTATATGTATGTAGAGGCTGAGGATATGGTTATCTTATCTAAAAAGCCCTTAGAAGAAGTCTTAGGAACGACAAAAGACAACTATTGGAGAAATCACTTCAATTACAACAGTTGGGCTGATGATTTAGAACGTCAGGACTTTTGGAGTGATGGTATATGCGACTTAGTAAGGACTCCTAATAAGGTACTAAATTCTTGGTTCTCCCAATTAGTAGAGAACAGGACACTTCGGAACTTTGGTATGCACTACTTTGATTCTACTATTGAAGGATTTATGCCTTCTACCTTCCAACCGATTCCGTGGGGCTGGTATGGTGTACCCGGCAAACCACAAGACGTACTACAAAAGGTAGATATACCCGATTTATCTGAAAGTTTAGATGAAATGAATTATGTAACCGAAATGGTAGAGAAGGCTTCCGGGGCTACTTCCACTCAACAAGGGGTACAAACAGAGAGACAGATAACATTAGGGGAGGTTGAGTTAGCACTAGGAGAAGCCAAAGAACGTATAAAAGGTATGTCTAAGTTTTATACCCAAGTGTGGAAAGAACGTGCAAAGACATTCCTAAAACTGATAGAAGGTTCAAGCGATAAGATAGACGCAGTTAAGATATATAAGGAAGGTAGAAACACAGACGAGATTTACTCAAGAGAAGTAAACCCTAACGATTGGATGACACCAGCAGGATATAGGGTTAAGATATGGTCTCAGGATGAGAGGGACGCCAAGAACTCAGAGGAGTTGCAGAAACTAAATGCGGTTAAGTTAAATATGCCCGACAATCCTAAGCTGGCTGAGATATACAACAGGAAGCTATTAGAGTTTGTTGACTTACCCCCCGATGATATTAACGCTGTTATGGAGTTTGAAGACCAAAAGAGGGAAATGTTATTAAGTAACCCAATGATGGGAGTGAACCCGGAGCAACAAGGGCAACCAGAGCAACCACCGCCCCAAGCCCTACAACTTGCTCCTAATCAGGTACAAAGATGATAACAGAGATACTAGAAAAAGTCGGTATAAAATATGATGATTTAAGCAAGGTTGAGCTTGAAACCTTCCATTCGTGGGAGGAAGCACTTGCTAAGAGTCAAGTAACTGTTGAGAGTATTCGCAAGTATATTAAGTCTATGAGGGATTCAGTAGAACAGGAACTTGCAGTAAGCAATTTAAAAACTAAACAGGATATATTTTTGAAGGCAAGACTACGCAACTATATGCTGATTGAAGCATACCTATCCACACCAGAGAGGGCAAAAGAAGCATTGGATAGGGCGGTTGCCGGATTAGTTAGTAAAAGAAAATAATTATAAATTACCAAACCCTTTAAGGAGGCCGGTATGAAAAAAGATCACGTTAAGCCAACATCAGAAGAATTAGAAGCCAACGCCAAAAAGGCGGCAGAAGATTTAGACAAGATGGATGAAAAGGAGGAAAAGGTTGAAGAAGAAGATGAAAAAGTGGAAGAGAAAGAAGAAGTTAAGGAAGAAAAAAAAGTAGTGGAAGAAGAGAAAGAAGACCCGGATTATAAAAAGAAATACATAGCTTCACAGCAAGAGAGTTTGATACTCCACGCTAAAAACAAACAAGTAAACGAGGCACTAGATAAGGTGAGTAAGTTTGCTGACCCCACCCAAGAAGAACTCAAAAAAGAATATACCGATTGGGATGTAATGAGTGAGTTTGAGAAGAAAATGGCAAAGGAAAGTTCAGTAAATACCAAGCGTTTCAAGGCGTTTGAGAAACTAACTATTGATAATAAGAGTATTGAGGCTTGGAACACTAAGGTAAATGAATATATAGGTAATCCAAAGACCTTAATAGCTTCTCCTGAGCTTGAGGGCAAAGAGGCAGAGTTTAAGTTATTCGCTATTAAACAGACACGAGTGAATATGGACTTTGATGATATTAAAGCCGCTTTCCTTTATGACGCTACTAAGAACGCTAAGCCCAAGAGCAAAGGTAAGATGATGGAAACAGGAACTGGTGGTCCGGCTAACAAAGGAAAGAAGCCGGGGATTCTTACTATTGAAGAAGGCAGAACATTAAGAAATAGGGATTATACCCAATGGAAAAGAAAACTAGACGCTGGAAAGATAGAAAGCCTGTAAGTTTGGCACTTGACACCGAATATAACGAACATTTATTCTTAATATAACAACTTCCTAACCTCTTTATGAGCCGGAAATAATATAAATTATTTTTCATAAGGAGGAAAAAATGGCCTCAGATTACGGCACAAAATTAGCCGAAGGTTTTTCTCAAAGATTGATGAAAGAACTATATGACAAGAGTCTTATAGATACTATCGTTAATCGTGATTATCAGGGAGAAATAAACGGCGTAGGTTCTAAGATGAACATCTTGAACTTTGAGAGGCTGTCAGAAAAGACGTACGCAAATGCGGCTTTAACTGCGGACTCTTTAGAAGAGAATAATGCTCAGTTGGTAATCGATCAGTATAAATCTTTCTACTGGAAAGAGAAAACTCTTGCTCGGTGGCTTTCTTATATCAAGAATCCCCACTCCACAGTAGTTAAGCAAAAAGCAGACGAGAGAAACAAGAATATGGATTCTTTTGTTTTCGGTGCTTATGCTGATGTCGGTGCAGGAAATAGGGTAGGTACTGATGAGTCAACTGGCTCAGTTTCTATCGCCGCCACAACTGGTATCGTAACTGGATCAGGATGTGCTTTCACCGAAGCGATGGAAGGCAGAGGTTTTAAAGCAGAAGGTCATACCAAGTGGTATAGGATAAAGGATTGGACTAATGCTGATTTAATCACCATTGAGGATGATCTTGATGATACGACTTCCGCCTACACAGGTGGGACACAAGCAGGTGGATCAACCTATGTTATCGAAGCGGCAACGCCTTTAGCGATTACGACAACTAATCTCTTAGAACAGGTGGCAATGTTGAAATTGAAACTAGACCAAGCTGAGAATGAGGGACACAATACTGTACCCGATTCCGGCAGATGGTTAGTTGTACCGCCCGACTTTGAGAATATTTTAGTAAGGGCAACAGGTGTAGCTTTACACGTACCAGAAGTCTATACAGAACTGGTAAAAAAAGGCTTTATTACTATGTTGCAGGGGTTCAAGGTATTTAGATCAAACCGCCTGACAGGTGATAACACTAACGGATGGAGAGTATTGGCAGGACATTCAAACTGGATGACCTTTGCTGAAAAACTCTTAACCGCAACTATGGAAGAAGATTTAATAGGCGACTTTGGAACAGCCTATAAAGACTTGTTTGTTTACGGCAAGAAAGTAACAGACGCCCGCAGACATTTTGCAACAGAAGGTTATTGGACATTTTAATTAGAAACGTAGGGGGGAGTAACTAACCCCCTTAACTTCTGAATAAAATTAAAGGAAAAAATGGCAACATTTGAACTAATAAGCTCACTACCAGTAAAGACGAGGGAGGAACTAACAAGGATTCAAGCCTTATCTTCCGGCCATAGGACTACACAAGAAGCCGCCTTCTTAACCGCTTTAGACCCCTACATTGATAACCAAGTTTTAAGATATGATGGTTCTAATGACGCTACTGAAGTAGAACTTACAGATTTAATTATAGAAGCAGAAGGCAATACTGTACCCCAAAGTTATGAGGGCTTTAAGCAAGGGGCTTTATTCAGGGATTTAGATAAAGCAGGAATGAATATCTATATCAATGTCGGGGATAGCACAACTGCTTCTTGGACATTACTCGGTCAGATAATGTCTGCTTCCCCTTCAGTCTCGGCAAGTGTATCAGTATCAGTAAGTCCATCATCGTCAGTTTCAGCCAGTCCAAGTGTATCAGCTTCAGTTTCTGTATCTGTTTCCCCAAGTGCCAGTGTATCGGTTTCCCCTTCACTTTCACCTTCTGTTTCAGTAAGTTTGTCAGCTTCAGAAACAGGAAGTATATCATTATCCCCATCCCCATCAATATCTATCTCCCTAAGCCCAAGTGCTACACCAAGTGCGTCAATATCATTAAGTCCGAGTTTATCTTCTTCTGCTACACCGAGTGTTTCACCAAGTATCTCAATATCCTTGAGTGCTAGTGTTTCAGTATCGTTATCCCCATCATTATCGTTATCACCAAGTGCTAGTGTTTCAGCCAGCCCAAGTGTGTCGGCGAGTAGCTCGGAATCACCATCTCCTTCAATATCAATATCTGCTTCTCCAAGCCTTAGTCCAAGTTCTACCACTTCTCCTTCTATATCTATATCATTATCACCTAGTGTATCAATTTCACTTTCACCGAGTGCTAGTGTATCGGCTTCCCCAAGCCTTTCACCAAGTGCAAGCTCATCTCCATCACATAGCAGATCACCTTCACCTTCTGTGTCTATTAGTGCCAGCCCGTCAGTATCAGTCAGCGTGTCAGTCAGCCTTTCACCAAGCGTGTCAGCGTCTATATCAGCAAGTGTATCAGTATCAGTTTCCCCAAGTTCATCTTTGAGTGTATCAAAATCAGCCTCACCTAGTGCCAGTATTTCAGCCTCTCCGAGTGCTAGTATCAGCCCATCAACATCAGTCAGTCTTTCAGACAGCCCAAGCCCTTCATTCCCAGACTTCTAATTGTAAAGTTTAACTAAATGTGGTATACATACGCTATGGGTATAAGTGTAATTATTCCTTCTCGCAACGAACCTTATTTAAGAAAAACTATCCTAGATTTACTTTCTAATGCTAAAGATGAAATTGAAGTTATTGTTGTATTAGACGGCTACTGGGAAGATATAGACAAGATAGTTAATGACAAGAGAGTTATTTATATCCACTTTCCTACTTCTAGGGGTATGAGGAACGCCATCAATTCTGCTATTAGAATAGCTAAACACCCCTATATTCTCAAGACAGACGCCCATTGTATGTTTGACCCCGGATTTGATAGGGTACTGAAGAATGATTGCAAAGATAATTATATTGTAGTTCCCCGGCGTTATAGACTTGACCCTGTTAAGTGGGAAGTTACCAACGGCAGACCACCTGTTGATTATGAATATATAGACAGTCTTGATTTACACGGGGTTAGATGGGAAGAAAAGGCAGTTGAACGCAAAGACGTGATGATTGATGACATTATCTCAGCTCAAGGTAGTTGTTGGTTTATGAAAAAGGATTTCTTTAATAAACTAGGGGGCTTAGATGATGTTAATTATGGAACATTCTTCTTGGAGTTTCAGGAGTTAGCTTTCAAGGCTTGGACACACGGGGGAAGGGTAGTTGTTGATAAGAACACTTGGTACGCCCACTGGCACAAGACTAAAGGTAGGGGATATAGTGTTGGGGCTTCACAAAGGGAAAAGGCGGTTAAGTTTATACAAGGGTGGAGAAGGAATAGAAAATGGCAAGAGGTTATTAAAAAATTTCAACCAATGCCGACATGGTAATTAAAAAGATAATCTGTTTTTTATTTGGTCATATCAATCTCTATATTGTTGGCGATCCTGAGTGGATAAATGTTTGTCAAAGATGTGGAAAGCAGTTACCAATCTATGACTACTAATATGGAATTTGTAAACAAACAAAGAAAAAATCATTTTTGGTTGATAATGAATGACAGGAATAATCTTTTATATGGTTTGTCTAAAAAAAGAAAATGGGATAGAAGGGTGTTTTTATTCTTAACAAAAAAAGATGCAGTAGAGTTTATCAAACATAGAAAAAAAATAGATAAATTTTTTAAATTGAAAAGAAAAATAGTTAAAGTAAGAATGGAACAATGGCAACAGACCTAACAGTTATCTACTACACATCTAACAGAGAAAAGCCGGAGTTTGGGAATATTATCAGGCAGAAGATTTTAAAGACTATCGGTAAAACTCCCCTCATCTCTATTTCTCATAAGCCTATTAACTTCGGTCAAAACATCTGTGTTGGGAATGTAGGGCTATCAGACTACAATATCTATCGGCAAATGCAGTTAGGGTGTCAGCAAGCCAAGACAAAATACGTTTGTACTGCCGAAGCTGATTGCCTGTACCCCCCTACTGGTTACTTTGACTTTAAACCCCCTAAGAATTGGACAGCAGGTCATTACACTAATCTATATATCTTATGGAAGGGTAGCCATATCTTTAATCAGAAAGCGTTTTCATTATGTGGCTTGTTCTCTGATAGGAAATTTCTATTATCAAGGTTTCCGAGGTCATTAGGTAAAGATAAGTGGAGGGCAGGACACAAGCCTCAACACCCTTTGTTTCACAAGTGGAAAGAGTGGACACCATTTAAGTCGGATATACCAATTATTAACTGTAAAACCCCAGAAGGTATGAGGCACAAGTCGGGTGTTAATACCGAAGGCAAGCCTAAAAAAGAGCTTCCGTACTGGGGAAATGCTGAGAAGCTAGGAAGGGAACTATGGCAAAAATAAAATTAACACAAGGTAAATATGCGATTGTTGATAAGGAAGATTTTGAATGGTTAAACCAACGGAAGTGGTATATTACTAAAAAAGGTTATGTAGCTAGAACTGTTCATACACCAAGACCAAATCGTATTGATAAAACTGTATTTATGCATAGAATAGTAAACAATACTCCTAATGATTTATTTACCGACCATATAAACAGGAATAAGCTTGATAATAGAAAGCAAAATTTAAGAACTGTGAATAATGCTCAAAATCAATGGAATAAAGGACTACAAAAAAACAATAGAACTGGTGTTGCTGGTGTATCGTGGCATATTAAAAATTGGTGGTCAAGAATTTATGTTAATAAAAAACAAATAAGTCTTGGTTGTTATTCTGACTTTGAAAAAGCAGTAACAGCAAGAAAACAAGCAGAAAGGATTTATTATGGAAAATATACCTGATATTACAGGAATTTACTACACGTGTAATTATATCGACAACAAGAACCCGCATTTTTTAGCAAATACTAGAAAACAATTAGTCAAAGTATTTAAAGATAGACCTTTGATTGTTGTTTCTCATAAACCAGTAGAACGATTCGAAGGTTTCAAAGGTGATTTTAAAAATATAGTTGTAGGAGATATTGGGAGAAGCCATCTTAATATTTATAGACAGATTTTGATTGGGTCAAAAGAGGCTAAAACGAAATGGGTGGCTATGATAGAAGATGATATTTTGTATAGTGAACCGCACTTTAATATCCAATACTTTGTTAAACCGGAATTTATGGAGAAGGATTATTTTCTTTATGATATGAACAGGGTTTCTATTTTCACTTGGAGTAAGCCCCCGGTATTTTCTTATAGATTTAAAAGAGTAGTGATAAACCAGTTGATAGGAAAACGCCAGATGGTAGTTGATGCCTTAGAGGAGAGATTTAAAAAAGTTGATGAATTGATAAAAATTTGGCCTGAGAGAAAAATAAATAAATATTTTGGTGATTTAGGTAGATATGAGGGGATATTAGGGGTAACTATAAGACCAGTTTATGAATATACCTCTTGGGTACCTAGTGTTGTATTTAGCCACGATTTAGCTTATGGTTATGAATTTAATCAGGGTAGGAAAAAGAGATTAGGGGATTTAAGAATGACTGGACTTACTGATTGGGGTTCAGCATCCGAGGTTATGAAATTATGGAAAAAGTAAAGGTTTTATTACTAGGTGATAGTCCTATTGCTTTGTATGCCTTAGAGTTATTAAAAGACTACCAAGTTTATGTTATTGGTGATGAAATAGATATTCCTTGGTTACCAATGTATTTAATGCCAATAGATTTTAAACCAGACGTAGCTTTCAGTATTAAATACCCCCACGTTCTAACTAAAAAGTTTATTGATGAGGTTGGAGTGCCTATCCTAAACTTTCACACCGCCCCATTACCAGAGTTAAGGGGAGTTGATACTTGTTCGTGGGCTATCTATCACAAGCTAAAGAGGTTTGGGGTTACAGTCCACATTATTGATGAGAAAGTTGATAGTGGGGATATCGTGTTAAAAGAAACCTTCCCTATTAAAAAATGGGACACAGCCTATTCCTTATATTGTAAAAATCTTATTCTATTAAGAAAAGTTATTAGGGAAAACTTAATTAGGTTTGTTAATGGGGATTATCTTGCTTGGGAAAATGAGGGCAAGGTATCATACATTCATAAGAGGGGAGAGTTTGATTATACTAACTTAAAAGTTCCTAAAGAAAATCAGGATATATTTATAAGAAGCAGATACTTTCCCGGCAAGCAGTTACCATATTATGGATAGCACAGTCATTTACTACACCAGCAATAAGGAAAATATATTATTTGAAAAAAAGATAATGGAGAGGTTAAAAAAATCAAAGGGCTATCTTCCTTTAATAAGTGTTTCCCAGAAGCCGATAAAATTTGGTAATTGTAACATCTGTGTCGGGGATATAGGGGTATCAGACGGTAATGCTTTTAAACAAATGTTAATAGGTTGTGAAAGGGCAAAAACAGACTTTGTTATCTTTGCCGAAGCAGATACATTATATCCGCCTGAGTATTTTCAGTATGAACCTAAAGAATTGAAACGATACTGGTTTGAGGATGTTTATGTTTGGTATCCCCATAGTCCGATGTTGCAGGATAATTTCTTTTTAAAAGGACGTTCTGACTGCGGACATATAGCTGGTAGGAAACTAGCAATTAAACTACTCAAAGAAGGGAAAGGTAGGGGAATGAAGTACAAAGGTAAGAATAGGCCAGAAAAGGTACAATTAGAAAATCCTATTATAAATATTAAAACTGGTGATGGTATGAGACCAAAAACCCAGACAGCTTTAAATCCTGTGTCATCTTTACCATATTGGGGAAAAGTAAAGGATTTACAGAAGGAGATATTTGGCACTTAGTTTTTTCTATACCAGAGGGGGGGCAGGTAATATTAGGGGTAGACAAATTGCTGATTGGTTAAAAGCAAAACATAACCCCGAAGATGGTTATGGGAAAGATACTTGTATCTATGTTAAGACAACAAAGCCCCCTTTCCTTTCAAAGAAGTCATACATTGATGTTTGCGACGCCCCACTAGCAATAGAGTATCTTGAGAAACATCCCGA
>Ga0208648_1000818_pt1 | contig 28734 bp, 26 predicted proteins | sample AntAceMetag02UKL_FD_184772 | JGI IMG/M metagenome (GOLD analysis project Ga0208648, IMG submission 184772) | Saline lake microbial communities from Ace Lake, Antarctica - Antarctic Ace Lake Metagenome 02UKL (SPAdes) (version 2) | ecosystem: Environmental > Aquatic > Non-marine Saline and...
AGGGTCGGCATCTCCAAACAGTGACGAGGCTACATATAGGTTCACTTACGTTACGGCCTGCATCTTTGCCCATGGGAAACTTACAACCCCTGGTTACCCAGACGCTGCTTCCCGGTACTAAGGAGGCGTACGGACAATTCCCCCTGCTGGACTTTAACCAGCTAGAACAACAGCCGTTTTACGGCATACGATCAAACCTTGATTATTATAATAAGGTTGACCCCATGCCTGTTACGCAATATTACCTGTTCATCGTTTAGCCGTAGAATCAGACATGTTAAAACGCAATTAAAAACAAGTGCCGATTGTAAGATCAAGAGAATTTATAAAAAATTAAATGAAATAATCAAGGTTGATGAATTCGTAGAAAGTAAAATTTGTTCGCTCTATGAGCATTTTTGGGATTCAAATTAATCCCGGCTAAATTGCAAGAACTCGGCCTAACGCCCTCAAACAGCTTGCAATTTTTAACGCCAGGCTCAATCCGAATCTTTTTCCAAAACCGCTCAATGTCGCTTACAAATGACTTTTTACGAATTCATCAAGGTTTAGCCCCAAATGATTTTCCAAAAGAGGAGATTGAAATGGAACAAGTACTCAGAAGTCTCACATTGAATTTTTTTGGTAAAGGGAAACACAAAATTTCACCTGATAAATTTTTTGAGATGAAAAACGCTTTTTTGTTAGACGTCCGATCAAAGGAAGAAGCGGCTTCCATTTCTATCAAAATGGAATATCATTTTAATGTGGAATGCAAAAACATTACAATCAACGAAATTCCTGATAGAATCCATGAAATCCCACAAGATAAATCTATCGCTGTATTTTGCTCTGGAATTACCAGATCAGCTGTTGTTTATGCCTATCTGTTATCAAAAGGTTTTAGGGATGTTCGTATTCTTGAGGGTGGATATTCAGCTTTAACTGACGCACTAAAACCAGGCAAGGTCCTTAAAATCATTCAGCATGAAAATGAGGAATAATTCTTAGATGACAAATTTGATTATAACAGGCTTTCTTATTTTAATTGTGGCTGTTGCCATGACCATGGTTGGAAAAGGAGGCGGTAATTTCTATGTTGTAATTTTGGCGATAGCCAACTTGCCCATGCACGAGGCAGCGACAACTGGACAGTTTATTCTTTTTTCAGCTTCTGTTGCGGCGATGATAATTTTTCAAAAGAATAAGTCTGTATCATGGGTATTGGCTATTTTAATTGGTACTTTTACAGCTTTACCGGCGCTGGCAGGAGGTTATTTTTCTCATTTATTCAGCGGTTTTTCACTAAAACTGATATTTGCTGTTATGCTGTTGGTAGCAGGTGCAGTAATGCTCATTCCAGTTCCAGAGAATAAAAATGCTGCAAAGAATAAACATTTTGGAGTTATAAATTTTAAATCAGGTGGTGAAAAACATAGTGTAAATTTGTGGATTGCATTACCAGTAACTATTTTGGCAGGTTTTGGTTCAGGGATGGTGGGTGTATCAGGAGGATCTTTTTTGGTTCCGCTAATGGTATTGGCCTGTGGAATTCCAATGCTTACAGCAATTGGAACGGCCTCCACATTAATAGCAGCAACTGCTTTTATGGGTTTTACAGGACATGCTATTCAAGGCGATTTCAATCCTTCATGGGCTATTCCGTTAGCTTTTTTAACAATTATCGGAGGGATAATAGGCGGAAAATTTGCTTTAAAAACAAGGCCCAAACATCTTAAGACTCTCTTCGCTTACACAAACTGGCTTGCAGCTCTTTTTATGGTTTATAATGCATTTCACACAAAAGGAATGATATAGATATTAGCGGACAGAACAAAAAAGAATTGAGGGCAAACCTTGCATTGTGAATTAGAATAAGACTTGCTATCTTATATGAATCAATCTGTCGTTTTTTGCTTTGCCGCCATGTATTGCCTTAGAAAACAATGCATGGCCTAAAAAAAATTATATTGTTATCTTCACTGAAAGCTGATACCCAGTACCATGAAAACATACATTCAACTGCAATTACAAGCTCATTAAAAAAGGAAGTAATTGCATTCATAAGCACATCCGGTCTGCTTTTAATATCCTTGTGAAATACGACCTCTCCCTCTGAGTCCAGAATGCAGACGTACATTGACCTTGCATGAAGATCGATACCACAACAATAATTATGCTGTTTAGTATAGAGTTTCATTCAGCCTTCTCCTTAGCAATGCGTGTAAACCCTTTTGATCCTTAGGCAGATGCTGCTGTAAAAAACTCCTGAAAATTGGACATCAATTTTTTTAAAGAATCTTCTCCTAATATTGTTGTTAATGCTCAGATGCTTCTAAAAGTTTGTTATGGAAAACAGAAGCAATATAACCCTGGCATCAAGTGGATCGCGAAGAGCATGCGCCAGCTGATGCAAGACGTCAGCTAAACGAAGATACTACCCGAAAGGAGAATAATCATGAAAGACGACAAGAAAAAACTTACCACGAACGCCGGGACTCCGGTACCGGACAACCAGAACGTCATGACTGCCGGCCCTCGCGGACCACAGCTCCTGCAGGATGTCTGGTATCTGGAAAAAATGGCCCATTTCGACCGTGAGGTTATTCCGGAACGTCGGATGCACGCCAAGGGCTCCGGGGCCTACGGCACCTTCACCGTTACCCACGACATCACCAAATACACCCGCGCCAGGATCTTTTCCAGGATCGGTAAACAAACCGAGATGTTCGCACGTTTTTCCACTGTGGCCGGAGAACGAGGTGCTGCCGATGCAGAACGCGACATACGAGGTTTTGCGCTTAAATTCTACACCGAGGAGGGCAACTGGGATCTGGTGGGCAATAACACACCGGTCTTTTTTCTCCGCGACCCGCTCAAATTTCCGGACCTAAACCATGTCGTTCATCGCGACCCTCGCACTAACCTGCGCAGCGCCAAAAACAACTGGGATTTCTGGGCATCCCTGCCCGAGGCCCTGCATCAGGTAACCGTGGTCATGAGTGACCGCGGCATCCCGGCAAGCTTCCGCAACATGCACGGGTTCGGCAGCCACACCTTCAGCTTTATCAACGCCAAAAATGAGCGCTACTGGTGCAAGTTCCACTTCCGCACCCAACAGGGCATCAAAAACCTCACCGATGCGGAAGCCGAAGTCGTGATCGGAAAATGCCGTGAGAGCAATCAACGCGACCTCTACTATTCCATTGAGAAAGGCGATTTTCCGCGCTGGACTCTGTACGTTCAGATCATGACCGAAGAGCAGGCCACCAGGCTCCCCTACAATCCTTTTGACTTGACCAAGGTCTGGTACAAAAAGGATTACCCCCTAATCGAGGTGGGGGTCATGGAACTTAACAAGAACCCGGAAAACTACTTTGCCGAGGTAGAGCAGGCGGCCTTCAACCCGGCCAATGTGGTACCGGGCATCAGCTTCTCACCCGACAAGATGCTTCAGGGCAGGCTCTTCTCCTACGGCGACACCCAGCGTTACCGGTTAGGGGTTAACCACCACCTCATCCCGGTAAACAAGGCCCGCTGCCCATTCCACAGTTATCACCGCGACGGCCAGATGCGAATGGACGGTAACGATGGCTCAACCCTCAGCTATGAGCCCAACAGCTATGGTGAGTGGCAGGAACAGCCCGATTTCTCCGAGCCGCCTCTGGCACTGAGCGGGGCCGCGGCCCACTGGAACGCGCGCGAGGATGACAGCGATTACTATACCCAGCCCGGCAAGCTCTTTCGGCTGATGAGCAAGGATAAACAGGAGGCCCTGTTCGGCAACACCGCCCGGGCCATGGACGATGCGCCAGAGATGATCAAAATCCGCCACATCGGCAACTGCCTTAAGGCCGACCCTGCCTACGGCGAAGGAGTGGCCAGGGCTCTGGGTATCCCGCTGAGCAAAGTGTCGCAGTAGACAATTGTCAGCTAATAAACCGGTTCGTTTTAACTACACACAGGAGGGGTTATGTTGAAAATAATGCAAAATGGCGTGAATCGTTTAGATATTGAGCTTAGTGGAAAATTAGACTCTGAGGAAATGAAAATTGCGTTAGATGAACTTGTCAGTAAGTCGAAGAATATTGAAAATGGCAAGATGCTGTATAAAATTATTGATTTTCATCTTCCGTCATTAAGTGCAATTGGAATTGAATTTTCTCGCTTTCCTTCGATGTTTGGACTTATGAAAAAATTCGATCGCGCTGCGGTATTGACTGACAAGACCTGGTTAAAGAAAGTAAGTGAACTTGAGGGGGCTTTGTACCCGGGTCTAGAAATTAAGGCTTTTAATATAGACCAAAAAGCAGAAGCAGAAGCCTGGTTGTCGAGTTAGATTGACATTTGTCGCTAAACTCAGCTAATAGCTTCGCTGCACTCCTGCCTATTAATGGCACGTTAAGCAAATTAAAAAGGAGGAAACAATGGGTTTTCAAAAAATAGCGAATGAATCTGATTTTTCTAATAAACCAATGAATAAATACGATATAGGTCTATTAGAAATAACAATAGTGAAATACAAAGATCAATATTATGCATTTGAAGACCGCTGCCCGCATATGAATTCCGCTCTTCACTTAGGTCAATTAGAGGAAGATCATATTATATGTCCATTACATAAAACCCGGTTTAACATCATAAGCGGCAAAAAAGAGACTGAACCAAAAATACCTGTGCCGAAATTTATTAAAATGGGTCGTTTAATGCATAATATAAAAACACATGATCTGAAAACATTTACTGTTAAAGTTGAAAACAGTGAAATATTTGCTGATATATAAAACAGTGCCCCGCAAATACACTCCTTACTCAATTTCTGTTCGTCACCCAGTGCTTTTGTATTATTTTGCCTGCATCCGCCTGGGCTGGGACTTGACTTGACTTCCATAATTGGAAAGTATAGGCTCGGTCTTCAAAAACAGCCTGCGCTGCAGCCGTCTTTTTTTTGAATCCGATTATGGTATATGGTAACTCTGAAGAAAAAATGAGAAAAAAAGATATATTTAAACCTGCTGTAACTAAAAGTGTCCTGTTGTTTCTCGCAGGCTTTGTCTGGCTTTGCGTTGGAACGATGCTTTTGGTTTTAGCATATTCATGGTTGTCAGATGCGCCAAAAACAATTTCTTTCCCGTTTTTTGGTTTAGGGGTTGTTATGGCCTTGTTTGCACATCATTTTGGATTTCTTAAGATCGTCGATAAAAATATAGAGCGGATACTTCCAATATTTGAGAAAAAATGCCTGTTCTCTTTCATTACCTGGAAAAGCTATATGGTCATTATTGTTATGGTCGCGATGGGAACATTACTTCGTCATTCAGCGATTCCACAACAGTATCTGGCCATTTTGTATACAGGGATTGGATTAGCGCTGATATTGTCAAGTTTGAGATACTTACGAGTCTTTATCAACCAGATAAGAAAACAGAAAATGACCTGACAATCTGCTGAACAATCTCATCAACAAAATGACTATAAAAATTGTTTTTACTCTGAATAATGGAACAGAAACAAAGTTTCATAAAGATTTGAGTTGGACTTGACTGTGGAGGTGTTTTTAATGGCTGATTTAATGGAAATTATAAAGAAAAGAAGAAGCATTCGAAAGTATGAAAAAAGAGATATTCCAACAGAGCTTTTAAATCAGGTCCTTGATGCTGTCAGGTGGACCCCTTCATGGGTTAATACGCAGTGCTGGGAGATAGTAGTTGTAACAGATGCGAAATTAAAAGAAAGGCTTCAACAAACAATTTCAAAAGGCAATCCATCGGCAAAGGCTATTGTAGAAGCACCGGTGGTTTTTGCTGTTTGCGCAAAGCTCGCCCAATCAGGATATTATCAAGATAAGGTTTCAACAAAATTCGGCGACTGGTTTATGTTCGACCTGGGGCTTGCTACGCAAAATATTTGTCTTATGGCCCGCCATCTCGGCCTGGGGACAGTTATAGTAGGTCTGTTTGATCACGATAAAGCAAAAGAAATATTGAAAACACCTGATGGTTATGAACTTGTTACGCTTATACCAGCCGGCTATCCATTAAGAACGCCTTCAGCACCAAAACGAAGAGAGATAGAAGAGTTTACGCATTATAATACATTTTAATATCGCATAGGTCTCACTGTGAGATCTATGAAAAATGTTCAATTTTGCTCAAGTTCAAGGAAGGCGACCAAATTTTAAATCAGGTTTAAACGTAGGAATACATAAAAAGTTATTAATTTTAAATGTTGAATTTTAAATTAATAATGGTTTTTTCGTAATTATTCAGGGGGTACACTGCTCAACTCAAAGAATTTATTCACCGCAAAGCCGCAAAGAACGCAAAGAGAATTTTATTTTTCTGTTTACCGTTGAGAGGACGGTAAACAGAAAGCTTCAGAAGCTTCGCTTCATGTGATGGTATTATAGAAAGTTATAATATGAGGCCGCCCCAATTATCTGAATATTTTAGTTGATCAAAGTTAGCGTGATCTGCCCGAAGGGCTTGGGTTTATTAATTTTCGTCCCCTGCCCGCCATCGCGAGCTCAGGCAAGGCAGGCGGGTCTCAGCGAAAATTAATAAGATAAAACCCTCTGCGTACTCTGCGACTCTAATGAGTGAAGCGAATGGGCGGTAATATAATACCATCTGAATAGATACGTTTTTTCTTCATTCAAAATTCAAAATTATTCTTAAACCTGATTATTGCAGAAAGTGGCATCATGGCAAAAACAGCCTGCACAGTTCCCATTACACAAATAATTCTGGATGAGGAAATATATCCGAGAAACAATGTTTCTCTAAAGCGCGTCTCCATGTTTGCCGAAAACATGCGCGATGGTTTTGAGATCGATCCCATTGAGGTACAGATTCATCCGGATTATACTGATAAATACCGCATTCTGGACGGAGCCCATCGCTGGCATGCATACAAGGAGATCGGCGCAACCGAAATACCGGTTCACATTATAACTCTGGATGGTTTGGATCCCCTGCTCTACGCAGCAAAAAAGGCAATAGGTCCCCTCCAATTAAACGAAGAAGAGGCAAGAAATACCGCCCGTCAAGCATACCAAAATAACCCCCTTTTGACTTCCTATGATATTGGTCAGGCTATCGGACGATCCAGACGAACTATAGATGACTATATCGCCGACCTTAAAGCCACCTTCCAATTAGATTTGGATCTCAAGATATTCCGAATGAATCGTGTGGTAATCCCCCAAGAAAGAATCGCGAAGAGATCAGGTGTAATACAAAGGACAGTATTGAACCATTTAGAAAAAATGGCAGAGCTGCCAAATCTTCTAAATACCGATTTATCGAAATGCGAATATGGGGGACATCATATATTGACATTTCAAATACGATCTATTCTAAAAATAGACATGCCATAAGGAAAACAAATTAAGTTTACTGGAAAGTGAGTAATCAACATATCAAGGATGTCCCATAAAGTCCCTCGTCCCATAAAGTCCCTTGGATTGGACCCAGGAAAAAATAGCTGAAACAATGGCCATGACCCAAGGCAGGGTGGCTCAAATTATTAATAAAGCAAATTTTTGCGAAATTAATAATCTGCTCGACCAGGGCCATAACATGGAATACATAACCGCCCATTTTCAGATGGACACCTGGCCCTTGCCTGGGCCATAAGGCTGCAGGAGATCTTGTGGACGCCCTTTAGTTTTGAAGTTTTAGGGGGTGGATATAACTCTAAATTTTTAAACTTGTAAAAGCCAAGGCCTTAGGGGACTAAAAAGATAATAAATTGACTTATATATTAATCTGATATACAAGATTTGAAATTTTCTTGATCTGATTTTGAACCTGAAAAAAAAGGATCATCAGTTGACCAGACATTGTATTACAAAAAAACAAAGCCCTGTTTCTTCAGCCATATGAAGGATGGGCTTTTTTGTTTTACAGACATGGATCTTAAACTATGAACTAAAAAAGGATTTAGCTATTCTATTTTTGACGATACAAACTTATAAACTGAGGATGTCCCTTAAATACACACTTTATTCACTATTCAAGCTTTGAGCCCATAGTCATTCCGGATTGAGGTCATCCGGAATCGGAAAGGCTATCGGCCGTTCCAGGCAGGCAGTATATTCCTATATCGCCGATCTCAGGGCAGCCACCCGGATGGAACTGGATCTAAAGATATTTCGCATGAACCCGCCTCGGTATCCCGCAAGATTGGATTGCAATTAGACTCGATGCACTCCATAGGACAATATCCAACCATTTAGCAAAAATGCCAGAATTGGCAAATCTGCTAAATACCGATTTATCGAAAGGATTTACAGTCCCCCAAGTAGCCGAAAAGCATGGCTGGACAGAGCCTATGGTATGGTCGCTGGCTTTGGAAGGCAAAGATTATCTCGAACGATTTAAAGCACTTAACTGGGGTTTAAGACAAATAAGGGTCAAAGCTTGAATTGTGAATTAACTTTACTTTATTCACTATTCAAGCTTTGAACCCAGCCTCGTTTAATCCCGAAAAAGATAATAAATTGACTTATATATTCCCTTAATATATACTGTTTTACATTAATTTCAATCTGTTCTTTGAACCTCAAACAGGAAGATCAGGTGACCAATCATAGTATTATAAAAACATAAAGCCCCATTTCTTCAGCAATATGAAGGATGGGGCTTTATACTTTAGTCTTTCTATTATTGACGAGATGAACTTGTAAACCGAGGAGCGTAAATACTCTTGACGGTGAATTAATAAAAGTCAAAGGCAGACTTGACAGTATTTTCGGTAATTAAAGTTTCAAACAAAAGATTTAAATAGTTTAATTTTTATAGAACGATATGAAAAAGCAGGACATATCTATGATGACAAGAAAAAATTTGGCAGGAATAGTTTGTGCGGTCATAGTTGCAGCAATTCCTTTTATCGAAGGTTGTGGAGTAAACTATGGAAGTTTGAAATCTAGCAGACATGTAACAGAACAATTTGAAAATAATAAAGTAGAGCCAGGTTACAATTATTTTAGGGCGGGAGCTAAAGAAAAATCTCCGGATACTATTTTAGGTTTAGATGGTAAATATACTTTGGATAATCCAACATACTGGCATCCTGTGAATCCTAACTCGATTCAAGATTTAGTTGGGAATATGCAGAGTGATGCGGCTGAATCTAATAAACGACCTTATGGGTCTGAAGTTTTAAATAATGTTAAAGAAAAAATTGGTAGTTGGTATTCAATTGCAAGAGATACTGTAGTTAAAATATTGAAAGACGAAAAAGGAGTTATTATTTATGCTCCTAATTCTTCTGGAATGGAAGGTGGAAGTAGTTCTGGGGGCGGCGGCTCTGGGGGCGGCGGCAACGGCGGTAATTAATTTTTTGTTTTATCTTAGTTACTTCTCTAAAAACACAACAAACAAAAGATTTAAATAGTTTAATTTTTATAGAACGATATGAAAAAGCAGGACATATCTATGATGACAAGAAAAAATTTAATAAGTTTAGTTTGTGCGGGCATAGTTGCAGCAATTCCTTTTATCGAAGGTTGTGTAACTTCTGGAAAGCAAAAAGGTTCTCGAACAAGATATGGTAGTTTAGATAATAGTGGAATAGTGGATGATTACTTTAGAGATTTCGAGTCAGATACAAACCATAAACCAAAAGATGACCTTGTGTATTATATAACAGGACCTAAGGTAAATTGCCCTACCGCTATTTTAGCTTTAGATAAGAAATATAATTTAGGCTCAGGATTCTGGCGCCCATTAAATTCTCAGGATAAGACACTTCGAGAATTAGTGGAAAATATGAATGGTGCATCAGATAACCGCCCTTACGGAGCTGATGTTTTAGACCACAACGGAAACGACATCGGAGATTGGTATTCAACAACAAACTCAACTATTATCAAGACAAAAGACGGCAAGACATTCCAGATTTATACCCCAAAGACAGGAACGGGTGGCGGTGGAAGCGATAGTTCCGGCGGTGGTTCTGGCGGAAGCGGCGGTGGCGGTGATTCTGGCGGCGGCGGACCATAAAAATTATTTAAAAGAATCTTTCAATTTTATAAAAATCAACTAGAATGTATAAGCTTATTTGTTGCAACTGAAATAAAATTTCCATTATCATCTAAACCTTCATATTCTAACCAATATTCTTCATAGGGATAACTGGTCCACCAGTAAGAACTTCTATCGTATTGCCCATTAGCAGGAACTCTACGAGCTGGAGAAAAAGAAACCCACGAAGCACATCCTTTTAATTGAAAACACTCCCTTCCACGATTTATATCTACTCCTACCCCATTAGTTTCTTTTATAATTAAATCGTAATTATAATAATTTCTGTCACCAGAAACATATTGCGACATTATTGTAATACTCGCACTCAACACCGCCACCTTCGGCACACACACGTTCGAACCCGCAACACACATCTTACTCGTGCCACACGCATAATACACCTTAATATCATCCCACCCCAAACATCCATCATCATTAAAATCCCCGCACGTTCTTACTAATATTTTTTCGGAATCCGCCGAGCAACTATAAACCGGACCCGCCGGCGAACAGGTATCCTCACACTCTTCAACTTCAGGAATACAGCCATTCCTCGCCACCTCGTTATACCCCGAAGGACAAACGGGATTTTCGGAACATTCGGTAGTTATGGATTCGTCGTTGTAACATACGTACCAATCATCACAATTACGTTTAAACCAATTACAATTACAGTCTCCCACATCTATGACTCCATCATAACCGCCACAATTTGGAGCATTAATATCTCCACAAGCACCTCCACTGGTAACTCTTTTTTCACAAGTCAAATTAAAAGTAGTTGGAATTTCAACACAAACTCCCAATTCCTCAACACATTCTTCATTTTCTCCGCAAGTTTCAAGAAGTTCAGATTCGTTAGATTCCCACTCTAAACAAAAATCCGAATCAATGTTTCCGCAAGTTCTTGTTAAGATTTGCGAAGAATCTGCCGAGCAACTGAATACAGAACCGACAGAAGAACATTCGTTCTCGCAATCCATATTAATACCTTCTCCTTCCCAAACAAACAATCTCAATTTCTTAGGATTATAAGTTGCGTCAAATCCGCTACCTATTTCCGCGGAAACCACAATTTCCTCAACATAAATATCTTTATCCATTGTCGCGATAAAACTCAAATTATCCATATTACAATAATCCGTATCACTACCAAGTTCACACACCCTAATTAAAAATCCAAAGCCAATCGGAATTTTAGTATCTATAAAATTATTCAAAGTAAAAAAATCCTCATCACCAAAATCTTCATTCTCAACATTCAAGACATTCAAACGTAAAGAACTACTTGAAGAAACATCTGCTAAAATCTGTCCCTGTAAGCTCTCATAATATTCAACTGGGTCAATTCCTCTATTGCCTTTGGGGACGTCCTTGACAAATTGGACAAAACGGCGGGTGTAAATTCGAGGGAGTTATGGATCGCAACAACACAAACTCAATGAGGGAATTAGTATAATTAGTCAAGGATGTCCCGAAAGTCTTTTGGGATTTGATATCAATGCTGCCAGAAATGCAAAGAAGATAGGCCCTGAGGATAAAGCTAATCGCGATATGCTGGTTTACCTACTTTGGCAAGCCGGACGATTATCCAATAATGCTATCGGTGAGTATTTCGGTTTAACTTATTCTTCCGTCAGTAGGTGTGTGAAGGTAATTACCGATAGGCTGTCATCTGATCGTGACTTCAAGGACCGATATTATGGGCTAAAATCACAATTCAAGCTTTGACCCCAGCCTTTTTTTTCTTCATTCAAAATTAAAAACTCAAAACTCAAAATTATTCTTAAACCTGACGCAGTAATTGGGCAAAAGGGGAGGTTTTGCAAAGGTCTCACTGTTTTGAACAGGGTATGCATACGTATTCCCCGTTTTCTGTGGTAACCATTTTAGTTGCCATGGTCATTTCTCCACATTTGCTACAGACTTCTGAGGGTGCCAGCGAAGCATAAGGCGGCATTGAAAATTCCACTCTGGTTGTTAAAAAAACTTCGTCAAATGGTCTTGAAAGAAGATCATTTGCCTTTAAAAGCTTATGACGTATCATCTGTTTCTGGGTAGCCGAACCTGAAGAAACAGCTTTACTTAACAAATCAAATTCTTCTTTATTTTTTCCTTTGTAATCATAATATTCTCTGCGGGAAAATCTATATGACAATTTCTTTGACCTGTTTATGACTGTATAGGCGTTTTTACCAAAATCCTTAATAAAAAGATTGCCCTTGCCTGCGGTTGTCCCAAGGAGGAACTGCAATGCATCAACAGCACATGAATCACTTTCACATATAGCTACAACCTCTTCATCCTGTGAATGTTTAAGATTAAGAATACTTATAGCCTGTTGAGCAATCAGATAGCCGTAAACAAGACCAGGGCAAAGATGGCCGTGAAATGCAATGCATTTTCTTAGGTCTTCTGGTATATTGGCTGTTGAATAGTCTGTCTTGTTCATATAATTGTCTCCTTGAGTGTTTTTCAAAGGTCTCACTGATTACTCAAATTTATTCTGATTTTCTATACTATGCTAAATGAAATAACAAATTTTATTTCTTCGTTCTGGATTATTTTTTCCTTTTCTTTTCTGGTAGCATTAACCGGCGCAATGGCCCCCGGCCCATTGCTTACTTATACTATAATCAAATCAATACAATCCGGCAAACGCGGCTACCTTATGGGATTATGGATTATAATGGGTCATGCCATGCTTGAAATGGTGATTATTATATTCCTTCTTTTTGGCTTTTCCTTTGTCTTGCAAAACATTATCGTTGTGAGGACTATCGGGATTGCAGGCGGAGCTTTGCTTATCTATTTCGGCTTATCCATAATTCGAAATGTATATAAAGGCAAAATCCCTACACATTTTTTAAACTCATTTAACAATCCGGATCATAAACCGCAAAAACAAACTCATTCTTCTCCAAAAACAAACAAAGGCGTTGATAATCCCATAATCGGCGGAATAGTAGTTTCCATGTCCAATCCCTACTGGTGGGTATGGTGGGCAACCATAGGATTTGCCTTTATGATTCAGTTTGATATTTCTTTCAGGCAGTGGCCAAAGCTGGCGGCATTTTTTATAGGGCATGAAGCCGGAGATCTGGTCTGGTATCTGTTTGTTTCAATTTTGTCCTTTTTTGGCCTGCGGTATTTAAACAAGAAAATATACTATGGGATTCTTGTATTCTGCGGAATTTTTATGATCCTGTTCGGCATATATATGGGTGCTTCCCCTCTTTTGCAAAAACTGTAAAATAAGAAATATCCAAAAGCTCAACTGGTAGATGAAAATGATGTGAGTGTTACATATGACGGTTTCGTAAAAAGTCGAATTTGTTCGATCTGTGAGCATTTTTGGGATTCAGATTAATCCTGGCTAAATTGCAAGAACTCGGGCTAACGCCCTCAAACAGCTTACAATTTTTAACGCCAGACTCAATCCGAATCTTTTCCCAAAACTGCTCAATGTTTCTTACAAATGACTTTTTACGAGTGCATCATATATCTCATTACTGTAAAAGCAAAATTAATGCCTTTAAAGAACATGTTTGTCTAAACAACAAAAAAAGTTTTCTTATTATTCCCGATCTGATAGGTTTAGATAAAATCAGCGCCTTATTCAGATCGGGAATGCTTATTTATACTCTGCATCTCAGTGCAGGGCCTTTAATTATTGTAACTGCAACAATGGAGGAAAAATGCAAGATGACAAGCTCAATGCCTTTCTGGAAAGGTTCAAAATCTTGAAAAAGAAGTATCCTGATTATGGATATTTTTTTGATTTTTACGTGACTGTAATATCAACCTGTATGAAATTTTCTCAAAGGCCTGAAGTCGAACCTGTTGCAATTGAAGAAGAAATTTTAAAAATGAAACTCAAAGACGGGTTTCACCTTGTAGAAAAAGAAGCATTTCAAATAGATAAAAAACATGCTCAGGCACTTTTTTTTACCCTTTGCCGTGAATTAATTAAAAACAGTGAAGAGATAAAGGTAAAGGTCGAAAAGATAGAATCCTGTTTTCAGGAAAATCCGGAAGAGCTACAAAAAGCTTTTGCGGAGTTTTTAAAAGAAGACGAAATAGGAGATGTAGAAAATCTATATCTTGACCTTAAGTTACTACAATTTCTGGTTTTTTACAGCCTTAAACCTTCTCTGAAAGAAACTGCTGAAAAAACCAAAGGTAAATTGAAAAATGCTAACTGGACAAAAGGCTATTGTCCTGTTTGTGGGCATTATCCCCACATGGCCAGTTTAAGAAAAAATGGTAAAAAATATGTCAAATGTTCGTTCTGCGGCCATGAATGGTCGATTGAACGCATTTATTGTCCCTTTTGCGACAACAAGGATCATGAGAAACTAAGCTATATTAAAGCAGACGGAGAAGATGGTTATCAGGTGTATTTATGTGACAAGTGTAAGAGGTATCTGAAAACTGTAGATGAAAGAACAATAGAAAATGCGGTTGACCTGGATCTGGAAGATATAGCTACATTGCATCTGGACATGCTCGCGCAAAAGAAGGGATACCAAAAAAAATAAGCGGCAAACTCAGGTCGGGTTTTGAGCACTGTACATTGGAACGTCCACAGGCAAAGCTGCGCTGCCTTTTTTCTTTAACAGCATTTCATGTATCGCTATCAATTCAACAAAATAAAAAAGTGCAGAACGAACTGTTTTTAAAGTAGAAATAAGTTCATCATATATTGCATCCATAGTATAATGAACAATGTATTTATTCTTGCGGCCGTTTCCTATTTCTGATTTATGCAGTACTATAAAACGATGAGTAGCCGCATTTCTGAGAGATTTTTTGATTTTCAGATAGCCTTTTTTACCAAAATCATCTGACAACTCGGCCAGCGCAATCACAGATGGATTGCCGTTTTTGATTTCATCAGCTATTTCAGGCTGCCATTCCATTTGCCGTGTGTTTCTTTTTCTTATTCGCCACTGATTGGTAACGTTTGTTGCCTTAACCGGGCCTTTAATGCCGAGATATTCGCCTGTGGCAACCGTTATCTTGTCCAGAATATCAAAACAGGATTTTTGCGCTACAGTTATCAATGATGAATCCATACCATAGTGTGCATTGTCAAGTGTATCAGAGTAAAAACCGGTTTCAGGAAGTTTAGATTCAAAAGCATAATAAGCGAGCCAGCGAGCCAGCAGATAATCAGCCTTCATTGTGTTAAACATTCCAAAAACAGGCGGAACACCAGGCCTCTTAACATCCGGTTCACTGATAGTGCCGATTATAAGCGAATCCCATTGCGAAACTGATTTGTCAAACCCTTCAATAGTAGCTGAAAGCGCCAGCCCGTTTTTTGCTACAAATCTTTCATAAGGGTTTAAAGCCTTTATGTCCTGGTTTTTGATTTTAGAGGGTTTTAATTCAAAAAGCTCGGAAAACGATTCAAGAGCCTGCCTGCCGCCATATTTTATAATACTTTCAGGCGAATCCTTAAATATCAGTATATGACGTGCGGCAATACTTCGAAGAATTTCAGGATCTCCAATGCCTATGTCAGCATAGTAAAGAAGCAATTGTGCGGCCCGAGCAGCAGCAATACCGTTTGACGAATCATATTCCAGGGCCTTTGTATAAGAATCATAAGCCTCAACCCAGCGGTAGGACCGCCAGAGCAGATTCCCAATATTTGTCAGGGCCTGTGTTACCAGTTTAGAATCTTTTGAATTTTTGGCTGTTAATTCATAAAGCCAGCGGGCTTCTCTTCGCATTTCCCATGTGGAAAGATGCCAGTTGTCATCAGAGCTTTCCTGAATTTCTGAAAGGCCAAAAAGGCCGTTAGCCAGATTATACCTGACATCAGATTGTTCCGGATATTCTTGAAGTATGCCTCGAAATATTTGAATCCCTTCTTTTATAGATTCTGTATCATTATTCGCCTTTCCAGCATCAACCAGAACACAGGCTTTCAATCCGTCAATTACAGTTTTATCCAGAAGTTCTGTTGGACTCAGTTTGCGTGCCTCGGCAATTGCTTTACCAGGGGTCTTTTCAAGCAGCCCGTAAAGCCGTGATTGTATGCCTGCTATCTGATTTGTAATGTTATTTTTATCCATCTTTCCCAGGCTACAGACTTTACTTATGACCGTAGTAATCCTTATACCATGAAATAAACTTTTTAATGCCTGTTTCTATATTGGTTTCCGGTTTAAAACCAATATCTTTTATTAAATCATCAATATTCGCATAGGTTGCGGGAACATCGCCGGGCTGAAGGTCTAAAAATTCCTTTTCTGCTTTTTTGCCAAGGGCATTTTCAATTGCTCTTATAAAGTCCATCAGGTCAACAGTATTATTGTTGCCTATATTATAGATTTTATACGGGGTGTACGATGACCCGGGATCAGGAGCATCCCCGCTCCATTTGGGGTTTGGCTGAGGAAGTCTGCCCATTACCCTTACCACCCCTTCTACTATATCATCAATATACGTAAAATCCCTTTTCATCTTCCCGTGATTAAATACCTTGATTGGTTTTCCCGCAAGTATTGCTTTTGTAAAGAGAAAAAGCGCCATGTCCGGCCTTCCCCATGGACCGTATACTGTAAAAAACCTGAGACCTGTGCATGGAAGCTGGAACAAATGGCTGTATGCATGGGCCATTAGTTCGTTGGACTTTTTAGAAGCAGCATAAAGAGAAACAGGATGATCAACATTGTCATGAACAGAAAATGGCATGTTTGTGTTTGCGCCATATACAGAACTGGATGATGCAAAAACCAGATGCTTGACATTAAAGTGCCTGCAGCCTTCAAGGATATTTACAAAACCTACAATATTTGAATCAACATAGGAATGGGGATTTATTAATGAATATCTAACGCCTGCCTGAGCTGCCAGATTTATAACAACATCAAATGAAGTGGTGCTGAATATTTCTTTAAGCTTTTCTTTGTCTGAGATATCAATTTTATTAAATTTAAAATTTTCAAGGCATGTGAGTTTTTTGAGGCGCTCCTTCTTGAGCTCGACATCATAATAATCGTTTAAGTTGTCAATGCCTGTAACATGACATTTTCTATCTAAAAGGCGTTTGGCCAGGTGAGAGCCTATAAAACCAGCTGCCCCTGTTATAAGAACTTTATTAAATTCAATATCCATATTTTGATCTCCTTATTATAATACCAGGTCTTTTGAAGATTATTAAGCCGTAAAAAAATTAATGCATTTTTTTTTAATTAGCAACAGTCAACCACAGCGAAAAGGTTATTGCCGACAATATAGTACTTATTGATATGGCTGTTACTGAAAAATCTGTGTCGCCGCCCAGTTCTTTTGCCATTACATAGCTTATAGTGGCGGTTGGTGATGCAAGCAGAATAAGAGCCGGTAGAAAATCATGCTGCAATGTGTTGAATAACTTATATAAAATAAAACCCAGACCAGGCAGAAGAATCAGTTTTATTATACTTGAACCAAGAGCCGGTAGAATCTTCACGCGTATTGACTTAAAAGACAAAGAAGCTCCTATAAGCAGCAGGGCCATAGGCAGGGCCAGCCCGCTTATAATAGCTAAAATTCTCTCTATGACCAGCGGAATGGGAATTTCGGTTACAGAAAACAAAATCCCGGCCATTGCTGATAATATTACAGGATTGCCCAGTATTTTCCAGATCAGATCCAGCTTTTTCTTTTTTGTCGAAATATCAGTTGAACATGACTGAAGCGTTACTACTGCCAGAAAATTTTGCAAAATCATTATAAAAGCAGCGACTATGCCTGCTCGTGCAAATCCTTTGTCTCCGAGATAATAATACGCTACAGCAAGTCCTATATATCCAAGATTTCCGTGAAAAGAACTCTGAACAAAGCTGCCGATTTGTTTTTTTTTAATTCTGACGATAAGGCCAAATAGCCATGAAAATGCAAAAACAGCAAAAACAGCAAGACAGGATATGACCACAACCTTTATGTTGAACTGGGTTTTAAAGGCTGCCTTTGAGATAGAACTAAAAATCATGGCTGGTATTGCCATGTAATAAACAAGCCTGTTTGCGGATTCTAAAAATGGTGCTTTAATAAAACCAATGCCGCGCGCAAATAATCCAAGGATGATAATTGCAAATATTGGAATTATTGTGGTAACAATGTTCATAGAATAGTTGTAGAAATTTTTTTACAGGGTTAACGGCAAGAAAAAACTGTGTAAAATTTTAGTTTTTTAAAAAGGACTCTGACAGGATAACAAGATATACAAGATTTTATTTAAAGTGTATAAATAAAATCACATCAAAAAAACATTTGTTTTACGACGTTTGATCTACAAAAATCCTTATTTTAACAAGTAGTTTTCACAATCAAACGTAAAAAAAAAGACGTTTTGTGTCAAGGGAAAAGACCCTTCCGGCAAATTAACCAACATTTATAATATGAAAAAATGCCCTGAACATATTGAAGTCGCTGTAGCTCTTCCTGTTTATAATACTTTTACCTATCGTGTTCCGGAAAACCTTTCCTGTTTTGCATTTACCGGGAAAAGAGTGCTGATACCTTTTGGCCGGCGCAGGGTTACAGGATACATTCTGGGTTCATCTGAAAATATACCCTGTAATGAGATAAAACTGATTCTGGATGTCCTTGACGAAACCCCGCTTTTTCCTGCATCAATGATACCTTTTTTCAGGTGGATTGCTGACTACTATATTTATCCTGTTGGAGAGGTTATAAAAACAGCCCTTCCAGGTGGTTTAAATCTGTATGATTTTGTTTCTGTTACAATTACGGAAAAAGGGAGAAATGCATTAATCAAAGGTGATTTCCCTCCCCTGCAGAGCAAGATATTACATTGCCTGGAACCAAAAGCCTGCAGCCTTAAAAACCTTTGCAAACAACTGGATAACAACATTCCGAATTCCCTGATTCAAACCATGGAAAAACAGGGATTGCTTTTAAGCAGACGCGAACTTAAAGGCAAAAAAGTCGGCCTAAAAAAGGAACGCTTTGTATCGCTGATTAAGCAGGAAGTCTCCATTGACAAATTATCTCCCAAGAGAAAGAAAATTATAAATTTGCTGCAAGAAAAAGGTGAAATTTCAGTAAAAGATTTAACACAGATTCTTCCAAACGCTTCCAGATTAATAAAACCAATGGAACAGGCCGGCTATATTTCAATTTTTAATAAAAGAATATACAGAGATCTGCTTGGCGAAAATATAACCCCTGATGTTCCCCATAACCTGACAAAAGAACAAAAAAAAGCAGTCTCAGATGTTATAAACAGTTTTGGCAAAAACTTTACAGCCTATCTGCTGGCCGGAGTAACAGGAAGCGGAAAAACAGAGGTTTATCTACAGATAGCTGCCGAGGCCGTAAAGCGCGGGATCTCTGTTTTAATACTGGTTCCGGAAATAGTTCTTATCTCCCAGATGGAAAGGCGCTTCAGGGCGCGTTTTGGAAATTGTATTGCCTTATTTCACAGCAGGCTCTCTGCTAATGAAAAATATGATCAATGGATGCGCATTGTGCGCAAAGAAGTTTCCATTGCCATAGGAACCAGGTCTGCTATTTTTACGCCATTTATGAATCCTGGAATTATTATCGTTGATGAAGAACACGACACCTCATACAAACAGGAAACCGGTCTTCGTTATAATGCAAGGGATCTCGCGGTAGTCAGGGCAAAGTTCTCAGAAGGAGTCGCTCTGCTGGGATCCGCAACTCCTTCAATCCAGTCTTATTATAATGTCACAACAGAAAAATTCAAAGAATTAACTCTGACAAAACGCGTTGAAAAACGCAGCCTTCCTGAGATTAAAGTGATTGATCTTCGTAAAACCAGAGATGTCAAAGGGGCCGGATATTTTATTACACCTGAGCTTTACGGAGCAATAAAGAAAACTTTGAGCAATAAAGAACAGGCTATTTTGTTTTTAAACCGTCGGGGGTTTGCCAGCTTTCCAGTATGCGGCGCCTGCGGTGCGCCATTAACCTGCAAGAATTGCGATATTTCGCTGACATTTCATAAAAAAGACAATGCGTATAAATGTCATTACTGCGGTTATTCGCTGGCATCTGCTGCAAAATGCCTTAAATGCGGGTCTTCCAGAATTAAACTTCTGGGAATGGGCACAGAAAAGATAGAATCTACAATAAAAACGTTTTTCCCTGAGGCAAGAGTCGCCAGGATGGATCGGGATACAATAAAGCGGAAAGATTCGATTTTAAACCTGTTGAAAGGTCTCAAGGATAATACAATAGATATTCTTATAGGCACACAAATGGTTGCAAAGGGGCATGATTTCCCTAATATTACGCTTGTGGGAATAATCTGCGCTGATCTTTCACTAAGCTTTCCTGATTTCAGAGCAGGTGAACGGACCTTTCAGATTTTAGCCCAGGTATCAGGAAGAGCAGGCAGGGGGATTGTCCCAGGCAAAGTAATTTTGCAGACCTATAATCCAGATCATTTCAGTATAGTGGCTGCAAAAAATCAGGATTTTAAGGCATTTTATAATAAAGAGATCGTTTTTAGAAAAAGTCTGGATTACCCGCCTTTTTCAAGGATAATCCAGCTGAAAATATCAGGAAAAGACAAGGATAAAACCAGGAGGCAGGCCATTAATGTGGGTTATTTCTGTAAACAACTCCAGCAACAAGGCAATGCTTTTTCAAACTCTATTGAGATATTAGGACCGATTGCCGCCTCTATTCCAAAAATAGCAAAACATTTTAGATGGCAGATTATTTTAAAAGCACAAAACGTAAAACTTCTTCATGAATTTGTTAATCAACTATTGTCTGGCATCAAAAAAACAGTGAACACCAGAGATGTTAAAATGTTTGTGGACGTGGATCCATTTTTTATGATGTAAAAAGTCAAAAAACACCGTTCCCCGGAATTAAGACTTCTTGCAAATTCAATTAACCGTAGGTTTTTAAGAAAGGTAAATTTTTTCGATGAAAGATATCAAGGTTGTAATTTTTGATTGCGATGGAGTGATGTTTGACACAGTAAAAGCAAACACAGCTTACTATAACAATGTCCTGCATCACTTTAACCTGCCGGATATGACTACTGAACAGTTTGCCTATTCTCATATGCATACTGCAGATAAGGGAATGGCATATCTGTTCAATGATAAAAACATGCTTGAGGCGGCGCAAATATATCGTAAAACCATGAGCTATCTGCCGTTTTTAAAATATATGGAAATAGAACCATACCTTAAGCCTTTGCTTACAAGACTAAGGCCTGAATACAAGACGGCAGTTGCTACCAACAGAACAGACACAATGAAACGAGTGCTGATCGAACACAACCTGAAAGATTGTTTTGATCTTGTTGTAAGCGCCCTTGATGTTAAGCATCCCAAGCCTCACCCTGAAGAGCTTGTTAAAATACTTAAACATTTTAACCTGGAGCCGGATAATGCAATTTATATCGGCGACTCAGAACTCGATGAAATTGCATCAAAGGCAGCAAAAATAACATTTATCGCATATAACAACAAATCTGTTTCCGCTGATTTTCATATAACGACCTTAAAGGAAGTGGAAGAAATTCTCAAAATATAAGCCGTGATAGATGGCTTTGCTTTGGAGTTTTGTCTTTAAAATCTCAACTTACAGTATTCAATGTCCAAAACTTTTCAAAGCAAGATATTGTTTGGATTTTCGGATTTCGGTCATCGGTCTTCAGTTGTGATTAAATTAAAATCACCTACCACGCCCATAGGACGTGGTTTGATGAAGACCCTTCGAAGGGGTCTAAAAGCATCGCGATTTCGGCAGATTGCAATCCAATATCAAGGACGTAGTCGTCAACTTAAAAGGCTATGAACATCGAATTTTGAATAAGGTATTCTGACAATTTATAACCTGGCGGAGCGAAGCGATTTCATCATTCGATGTTGGACGTTAAGCGTTCGACCTGCCCGCAACGCTTCGCTTGCGAGGCGGACGGGTGTTCGATGTTCATCTTTTAATTTGTTCTTTCTCTTTTTGATACTATTGAGTATATTTATTCTCGTCGGAACTGTAAAACCTTTCAGGATCGCTCGGGGATAGCTATAAAGCCTGGTCCTCTGAAACTATCAGCCCTGTGACTGCTTAAGAGAAGCCTTGATAAAAGCCTTGAACAGAGGATGAGGATCCCATGGCCGCGATTTGAATTCAGGGTGGAACTGACAGCCTAAAAACCACGGATGCTCTTTAATCTCTACAATTTCAACTAATTCTCCATTTGGAGATGTGCCGCTTATGATTAGCCCGCTTTGCTCAAGTTTGTCTTTATAAGCATTGTTGAATTCAAACCTGTGGCGATGCCTTTCTGAAATATTTTCCTCGCGATATGCTTTAAAAGCAAAGGTATCCTGACTGATTTTGCATGGATATGCTCCAAGGCGCATTGTAGCGCCCTTGTCTGAACCTTCATCGCGTTTTTGCATTGTTTTGGTCTTGTCATCAAACCATTCAATCATGAGATAAATAACAGGATTTGGGTTATCTTCATCAAATTCACTGCTGTGGGCCTGCTTAATTCCAGCTGCATTGCGTGCAAACTCAATTACCGCTACCTGCATGCCCAGGCATATGCCGAAAAATGGAATTTTGTTTTCCCGTGCATATTTAACAGCGCTTATTTTGCCTTCAATACCGCGTGATCCAAACCCGCCTGGAACCAGTATTCCATCAACAACACTAAGAACATCTGCGCAATTATCATCATTAACCTTTTCTGAATCAACAAACATAAGATTTACCTTGCATTTGTTGGCTATCCCGCCATGAGACAGAGCTTCATTTAAACTCTTATATGATTCTGTAAGATCAACATATTTTCCGACTATAGCTATATCAACAGAATATTTTGGTTCTTTATAGTTTTTAACAATATTTTCCCATACATCTAACTTGGGCGCTCTTGTCCAGACTTGAAGCAATTCTACGATTTTATTGTCCAGCCCCTCCTTGTGATATATCAGAGGAACCTCATAGATACATTCAACATCTTTGGCAGTGATTACTGCATCAACATCCACATTGCAGAAAAGCGCTATCTTGGCCTTGATATCTTTTGAAAGATATCTGTCTGTACGGCAAAGCAGTATATCAGGCTGAATGCCGATGCTTCGGAGTTCCTTAACGCTATGCTGGGTGGGTTTTGTCTTAAGCTCTCCTGCAGTGGCAATATAGGGAACAAGTGTCAAATGGACATACAAAACATTTTCTTTGCCTACATCTGTTTTAAATTGCCGGATGGCTTCCAGAAACGGAAGACTTTCTATATCGCCGATTGTGCCGCCTATTTCCACAATAACCACATCCACGCCGTTGGCAACGAGTTTTATGCTTTCCTTGATTTCGTTAGTAATGTGCGGAATGACCTGAACAGTACCCCCCAGGTAATCACCCCTGCGTTCTTTATTGATAACAGTATTGTATATTTTTCCGGTTGTAAAGTTATTGTCTCTGCCAAGTTTCGCATGTGTAAATCTTTCATAATGCCCAAGATCCAGATCAGTCTCAGAACCGTCATCCGCCACAAAAACTTCTCCGTGCTGGAAAGGGTTCATGGTTCCCGGGTCAACATTAATATAGGGATCGAGTTTCTGAATGGTAACAGTAAGCCCGCGACTTTCAAGAAGCGCTCCAATGGATGCAGAAGCCAGGCCTTTGCCAAGTGAAGAAAGAACACCGCCGGTTACAAATATGAATTTTGTATTATAGTGCATGTAATGACCTCGTTTGAATCAACTATTTATATATTCTTTTGAAATCCTCAATGGTTTTTTGAATCTCATTTAATTCTTTTGGATCCCCCTGCTGTATTGCCGGGACGGTCTTCAGGCTGTTTAACTGAAGCTTCCTGAGGTTAAAAAAATCATCTGAAAAGTAAGGATTTATATTAACATTACCAGCTATAATTTCACGAAGTAAAATATTGTTTTGATAAATCTCTATTCGCATTGGATACCAGTTGTTTGTAAACCGGCGCCATTCAATATATCTGAATTCTGTCACATCCGGTTTGCAGTACACCTTGTTTTTACTGATTATACAGCGAAACGGTCGAAAAGTGTCTTTATCTATCCATACCTGAGATACTGATTCATCAGGGTACTGGGCGCCAATTATATAGGCTGTTTTATCTCCAAAACGTCCCAGGCTTGAAATTGACGTGTCAATTCCAAGCCTGTTAAGTTTTTCCTTAAGTATTATCCTGGAACGGTACAGAATAAGATCTTTATAAACATCAAATACCGATTCAGAATTATCGGCGATTGTTCCGTCGATTATTGTTAAAGCCCTGCCTTTTGATACAATATGAATTTTCCGGGTATTTTCAGACAGAATATCAGAACGAAATTCTTCTGAAAATACATAGCTTAATGTTTCGTCTATTTCAACCTTGCCGGACTGCCGTGTATTATCATAAAAAATCAGTTTTTGAGCAACTGACAGTCTTTCAGCTGCCCCGTATTTTTTTATCATTAAATCAAGAAGATGGGGGCCCTGAAGCACATAGGCGGCAGCATTTGTATAACTGCACAACAATATTGCAAAAAAAACTGTAAAAACAAGGATTTTTTTCAAAAAATAATATATTTGTATTATAATTTTATTCAGTAATAAATATATCATCAGAGAATCTTGCTCCTTCACCAAGCTCCTCTTCAATCCTGATCAGCTGGTTATACTTTGCGACTCTGTCGGTACGCGACATGGAACCTGTTTTTATCTGTCCGCCGTTTACACCTACTGCAAAATCTGCGATAAACGTATCTTCTGTTTCACCAGACCTGTGAGATATTACAGTTGTATATCCTGCCTGTCTCGCCATTTCAACAGTCTCAAGAGTTTCAGTTACCGTTCCTATCTGATTTAATTTAATAAGAATGGAATTTGCTATGCCCCGATCAATACCCTTGCTGAATATCTCTGGATTAGTGACAAAAATATCGTCACCAACAATCTGTATGGCACCTTCCAGTCTGTCTGTCATCGTTTCCCAGCCTTTCCAGTCCTGTTCGGCAAGCCCGTCCTCTATGGAAAGCAAAGGATATTTTTCAATCAAGTCCTCATAATAGTCGATCATCTGCTTTGATGTAAGTTTTTTATCTTCTGATTTCAAACAGTATTTTTTCTGTTTATAAAATTCGCTTGCAGCAGCATCTATTGCAATGGCAATATCTTTTCCGGCTTCATATCCAGCTGCTTTAACAGCGCTCATTATTAATTGTATCGCCTCTTCATTAGATTCCAGATTTGGAGCAAAACCCCCTTCATCACCGACAGAAGTAACCAGTCCCTTTTTCTCCAATATTTTTTTCAGGCTGTGAAAAGTCTCTGCTCCCATCTGAACTGCCTGGGCAATAGATTTTGCTCCAACAGGCACTATCATGAATTCCTGAATATCAAGATTATTGGGTGCGTGTGAACCGCCATTAATCACATTCATCATTGGAAGGGGAAGATATCTTGCGTTTATGCCGCCTATATATTTAAAAAGAGGCAATCCATAGGCAATTGCAGCTGCCCTTGCAGCAGCCATGGATACGCTGAGAATAGCATTTGCTCCCAGCTTTGATTTATTCTCAGTGCCATCTAACTTAATCATGTGTTTATCAAGAGTGCCCTGATCGGCAGCATCCATGCCGCGTACAGAAGGAGCAATAATATCTATAACATTTTTAATCGCTTTTTTAACCCCTTTGCCATTAAACCGCTTTGCTCGTGTATCACGAAGCTCAAGGGCTTCGCGCGTTCCGGTTGAAGCCCCGGAAGGCACAACAGCACGTCCAATTGCACCACAAGCAACGATTACATCTGCCTCGATTGTTGGATTTCCTCTTGAATCCAGAATTTCCCTTGCCTTTACATCAATTATTTCAGTCATGGCAACCTCCTTTAAAATAGCTTTCCAAACTTGATGGCGTCGTAAAAAGTCATTTGTAAGCGACATTGAGCAGTTTTGGAAAAAGATTAATCCCAAAATGCGCACAGAGCGAACAAATCTTATTTTTTACGACACCATCAAACTTGACATATATTGGAAAAATGTTACTCTGCTTAAACTTTTATGTCAAGAAACCGTTCACCCTGAATTGAGTAATTATGAAAGAAATAAATCTTTATACTCAGGCCCATCTTGTTGTTGCTGCAATAAGAATTTTTGAAAATCAGGATAATACATCCACTTCTATTGAAAAAGTGTGCGAAATAATATCCTTTTCTCTGGAGCACGGCAATTTTATATGTAAAAAGCTCGAAGAACTGGGCATCATCGAAATAGTTCAAGGAGCATATGGACCCGGACTTTTTATCAAAGACCATTTAAAAATAGAAGAAATTCCAAGGGATGAAGAGCAAAGTAAATTAGAAGAAGAACTTGAAAAATTCAGGAAAGACAGAGAAGATTTGTCTAATAAAGTAAAGTCATTTCAAACCGAAAATGCGGAAAGGCAAAAAAAGCTTTTTACAGACCTTGAAAAAAAACTGAAACAGCATTAATCATTATACACTTAAATAATTTAGTTCAATTTTTGCTGTTTTACCCGCCTTAGCAGGATTAAAGTTTTTGACAAATAAAATGTATGAGAAATTTGATGAATTAGTAAAAAGCTGCTCAATGTCGCTTGCAAATAACTTTTTACGAAGCCATCAGTCTTCAATTGTGATTAAAATCAGCCACCACCAGTAGAACTGGTGGTATGAGGAAGGCCCTAAAAGGGGCCATATTAAACAATCTTTAGTGTTCATCGACAGGATTAACAGGATTTTTTGGATTTTTTATTTGGATTCCAACCCTTGCCATCTTTAAGCTAAACTTTTGTCGCTATTAGTCCAATTAGCTCCCTTAAAGACGGTTGACACTTTTTGCCTTTCTTCAGGAAAGGCAAAAAATATCCTGTATATCCTGTCTGATTTATAGTCTTTTATTAACGCCTGAAACGGTATAACCTTTTCAATTCTCACCGGCAGAGCCGGTGGATTAATTATGATTTAAAGTAGAAAACCGTGCCAGAGGCAGACAAGCCTGAGTCCAGATTGCCGGTAAATATTTGAAAATAATGGATTTAAAACAAAACATAATCCCTGAGAATGTAAAGAAAATTCACCTTATTGCAATATGCGGCACAGGCATGGGTGCGCTTGCGTGTATGCTAAGGGATCTTGGTTTTGAGGTTACCGGCTCTGATCAGAAAATATATCCTCCTATGAGCGATTTTCTTTTTCAAAAAGGCATTAAAGTCGCCAAAGGCTTTAATGAGGATAATATTGCATATTGCCCGGATCTTGTTGTTGTTGGAAATGCCGTTACAAAGGATAATTCAGAAGTTGTTAAAATGAGAGAAATGGGGCTTTCTTTCTGTTCCATGCCTCAGGCAGTCAACAGGTTTATTGCCGCTGACAAAAAACAGGTTGTAATAACCGGCACACACGGCAAAACAACAACATCTTCTATTATTTCGTGGATTCTTTATAAAGCAGACCTTGATCCCTGTTTTGTTATTGGCGGAATTTTGAAAAACTTTGACAGCAACTACCGCCTCGGCAAAGGAAACCTTATTGTAATCGAGGGGGATGAATATGACACTGCCTTTTTTGATAAAGGACCAAAATTTCTGCATTATAATCCTTACAGGGCGACAGTTACGGGCATTGAGTTCGATCATGCTGATATATTTAAAGATATCAATCAGATCAGACATGCCTTTGATTCTTTTATATCCAATATTTCCAATAATGGAAAGTTGTATGCCTTTGATAGTGACGGCAATATCCCCGACCTGATTAAAAACAAAAAATGTATTGTTGAAAAATATGGCAGGAATGCCGGATCATACTGGCGCCTTGGCAAAATTTCCATTGATCCGCCATTGTCAAATTTTGAAATTATTAAACAAGGCAAAGCTTTTGGAACATTTAAAACAAAGCTCATGGGAGAACACAACCTGCTTAATGCCCTGTCAGCAATAGCAATTGCTGATTCGTTTGGGATTCCTGTTCGGACGATTGCAGAGGCTCTTGAAACATTTAAAGGAATAAAGAGACGCCAGGAAGTCCGCGGCGAAAAAAGAGGGATTACTGTAATGGATGATTTTGCACATCATCCAACCGCTGTAAGGGAAACAATCAGAGCCGTTAAACCCTTTTATCCAGATGGACGGCTTGTTGCTGTTTTTGAACCAAGAACAAACTCCAGCATGCGCAAGGTGTTTCAGAATGTTTATCCCCTTTCATTTGATGAGGCAGATTTAATATGCATCCGCAAGCCACCGCTGCTTCAAAAAATTCCGGTTAACGAACGTTTTTCATCAAAAAAACTTGTAGAAGATTTAAATTCCCGCGGAAAAAACGCACGTTATTTTCCGGAAACAGAATCAATTATTAATTTTCTGGCAAAAGAGGTTAAATCAGGTGATGTTATACTTATAATGTCAAACGGAGGGTTTGATAATATCCACGAGAGATTGTTGAAGGTGCTGTAATTTTAAATGTTGAATTTTAAATTAATAATGGTTTTTTCGTAATTATTCAGGGGGTACACTGCTAACTCAAAGAATTTATTCACCGCAAAGCCGCAAAGAACGCAAAGAGAATTTTATTTTTCTGTTTACAGTTGAGAGGACGGTAAACAGAAAGCTTCAGAAGCTTCGCTTCATGTGATGGTATTATAGAAAGCTATAATATGAGGCCGCCCCAATTATCTGAATATTTTAGTTGATCAAAGTTAGCGTGATCTGCC
>Ga0208648_1000819_pt1 | contig 28733 bp, 26 predicted proteins | sample AntAceMetag02UKL_FD_184772 | JGI IMG/M metagenome (GOLD analysis project Ga0208648, IMG submission 184772) | Saline lake microbial communities from Ace Lake, Antarctica - Antarctic Ace Lake Metagenome 02UKL (SPAdes) (version 2) | ecosystem: Environmental > Aquatic > Non-marine Saline and...
TGTTCGTAATCTGTTGATTTCTTTATTCATTATTATGTCCATTATAAATATCCCCTGAAATTTTCCATATCTTTTCTCGTTTTTCGTTTTCTTTTAGTGATCTTCCGACCACGCCGACAGTTAAAAGTTGTGTCATATTGCTGATTTTTATTTTTTTGATTTACATATCCAAAATATTTTCCTTATGTTGTATAACGGTTCGTGTGTGGCGCGTTTTAATGCACTATACACATTGTTGAACTAAATCCCTCCAGGATAGCTTTGATAAAACATTTCCATAATTTTTATTTACAAATTCTTATATCTGCAAATATAATGATTTAAAATTTAATGATATGAGATTGGTTTTACTTCACCAAAAGCAATCCACGGTTAACAATCCCCGGAAAATCCTTCCCCGAAAAACCAACCTTCAACAATGAAAAACACATTGCTCTCCAAAAATGTTTAAAGTCCAATCCCGGGGGCTCTTGAGAGCAAGATTAATGCGGCTTCGTTGAAAAATCCTGGCTAATTGTTATATGGGGTTATTCTTTTATTCTATTTTTTAAATCCATTTGTACATGTAAAATCCTTGTTATTTCAATTTCATTTGCATTTTCAATTCTATAAAAAATAATATGTCGTCCCGTTTTTAGTCCAAACAGTCTATTTAATACTCCTTCATAATTTTTACCAAGATTTGGGTTTTTAGATAGTTCCTTACAATTCTCGATTAGCATTTGATAGTATTTGTCAGCTTGTCTTTCAGACCAATTATCAAAAGTATATTCCCAGATATCAGATAAATCTTTTACAGCTTTGTTAGTCAAAACATATTTAGCCATTCAATACTTTTTTTGATTTCAATTCCTTCAGGTGAACTTCTGGATTGAAATCATAGGCAATTCCACTTTCAATTCCTTCTTGAATTGCATTTCGTAAAACAATAATCTTATTTTCTTCTTCTTCTAATAATCTTAATCCTGCTCGAACAACTTCACTAGCATTTTTATATCTTCCTGTAATCAATCGACTTTGAATAAAATTATCAAAATAATTACTCAATGATATGGATGTATTTTTACTCATATTCTATATAGTTTTCTGCAAAAATACCAATTATTGGTAAGTAAATCAAGTTTTTTTATGTTTTCTTAATCCCATATAACGAATAGCTATATAATTACGTTTAAATGAATTATCCAGCTTGTTGAACTAAACCCCTTTGGGATAGCTTTAATAAAATATTTCCATAATTTTTATTTACAAATTCTTATATCTGCAAATATAATGATTTAAAATTTAATGATATGAGATTGGTTTTACCTCACTAAAAGTATTCTAGGGTTAACAATCCCCGGAACTCCCTTCCCCGAAAAACCAAGCTTCACCATTGAAAACACATGATTCTCCAAAAACGGATAAAGTCCAATCCCGGGGACTCTCGGGAGCAAGATTAATGAGGCTTCGCCGAATAATCCGGCCTAATTGTTAGTTGTTGTTTGTTAATATACTGTCTTTTATCTCATTTATAATCCCTGCATCTACCCAATATATATCACCAAACCAAGATGAATTTTGAGGAGATTTCCATGCTTGTTGAATTTTGTTATATGTAACTATTTCTGAATCTGGAATTTCTACTGAACGCCGACTAGTAAAAAATAAATATTTTCCACAAGGTGAAAGTATCTGACAGTTTTCTCCTTGTTCAGAATTGATTCCTGCTCCCATATTTACAATATCTGACCACACTCCATTTGGTTTTTTGAAACTGATCCATAAATCCGCTCTGCCAATATTATTTTCTTTTCGTTCAGTTGATAAAATCAAATAGCTTTCATCAGGAGCAATGAAAACATCTCCTTCAGAACCTTCACTATTGATAGGTTCTGGTAGAATTTCAGCTTTTAAATATTTCCCATCTATAAGTTTTGAAAAATAAATATCACTTCCCCCAATTCCTCCTTCACGCCTTGATTGAAAATACATTGTTCCATCTTTAGTTAATGAAGGGTAAAAATCATGTTTATTACTATTAATTGGAGGACCCATATTAACCGGATTAGACCAACCAGATTCAATCCGGTCAACATACCAAATATCAAAATTGTCTTCTGGTTTTCCTTTACCAGTAATTGGCCTGTTAGAGCAAAAATAGATTCGGTTACCGTCAGCAGTTACAAATGGATCTACACCACTATAGTCTATATTAAACGCAGCTAATTCAGGCTTGGTCCATATACCATTTTTTTCTTTCATCATAACAAGTCTCCAATCCCATGGTTGCATAGGTACAAGTGCGATAGAAAAAATAACTTCTTTATTATTCGGGAAAAATACTGAATTTAATTCATATAGACCTGTTGACATTATGCCGGGGGCAAATAACTCCGCTTTGTTACCTGGAGGCTTTTGCCCAAAATAATTTCCTTGCATGGTATTTTCATCGCCATACATTTCGTTTTGTTTTGTGTCTTCGCAGCCAATAGCTATAATGATTAATACTATTAATATAAAATTTACTATGTTTTGTTTTTTCATGATTTTAAAGGCTTTTAATTTTCTAAGAGCAATTAAAGGTTGTGGTTATGGTGCATGGCAAATTTAACATCTGCATCCTTTTTCTCTGAATAAGGTAATAATATAGTCGTTTTATGTTTCGTTATCAATCTCATTCACCATGCGCTATATTTTTTATTGAACTAAACCCCATCAGGATAGCTTTTATTAAATATTTCATTAATTTTTATTTACAAATTCTTATATCTGCAAATATAATGATTTAAAATAAATCCAATTAGTGTTTTTCCTTTCCCGATAGTTTTTAGATGAAACATTAAAAACTGTCGATAAGTTCATAGATGGGATGTAGTTCAACATAGCCTGGCTGGGTTTCCGCTTTGGCGGAACAGGCTTTGCAGACTGCTCAGAATCCTATTTGTTGTATGCCGTTTTTATTTTTTTCATTTCGTTTTGTAGCTTTGGCAAGACATACTTTTTTGCAATTTTTGGCGTAGCGTTGGCTTGTTCGAATTGCAAATGTGTATGGCTTATGCGGTGGATTCCTCCACAATTTTTATTTCATTTTCAGTTAAACCATACAATTCATAAACAATTTGGTCTATTTCATTATCTGTTTGAATAATTTTGGACTCTAATTCTTCAGTTTTTTCCTTTTGTTCCTTGAAGTATTGCAACCATTCCGCTTCCACATTAAGGCCAATAATTACTTTCTGCTTTTTTAATTCTTTAAGAATATCTTTAAATTCCAATCGATACCAGTTTTGCAGTTTTCTACTAATTTTTTCCAATTCAAATTTTGATTTCAATAGTGATGTAAAATTATTTGCCACAGTTTCTAATTCTACTCTAAAAGAATTAGAATTTTCAACCAATAATTTTGGGTCATTGTGATTAGATATTTTTTTAAAAGGAATCTTTTGAAGAAGAAGATTATTTACACTTATATATCCGCCAGCCATATGTTTATCTGAAAATTTATATCTAAAAAACCAGTTAATGAGTTTAGAGCTAATAATTAATTGCACTTGATATAACTTTTCTAATTTTCCACAAATACTGTAAACACTAACAGCTGGTGCATATTTACCTTCAGCATCCAAAGAAGCTTCAATTATTTTTGTCATACCAGCAACCATAACTTTAGGTTTGGAAAATAAAGCCCACTTGCCTTCTGATATTATTTCTGAATTGTAAGTGATATATGGTTTTATGTAATCTTTCTTCTTATACCTTGTTATATTATTAGTAAAAATATGTGGGTCAATACTACCCGTAACTGTTAGCCTTTTTGAATCCTCATTAACTTTACCATCCGTAACGCACGCTGCATAATTAGTAAATTGAAATCCGTTGATTCCAGGCTCAAAACTTAAGTTGTTATTTAATGTATTTTTTGATTTTTCAATTTTTGAAATTATTGAGTCACTTTCTTTATCTATAGAATCAAGATATTTTAAATTAATAAAATCCCATTTTCTGTGAATACCGAACTCTTCAAATGCACCTTGTTCTACAATTATTCTATTAACAGAGTTTTTTTCTTTGTCTTTCTGTTTTTTATTTGAAATGGTGATAATTATAGGATAGACTGATGCATCAGCAAAAACGTTTATGTTTGAATAGTCAATTACTTCATCAAATGTGTAGTTATTGTTAATCAAATCAAGTAAGCTTTTCGAGTATTTCGCACTCAAAAATTTATTTGGAATTATAAATGATAAGGACTGGTTTTTCTTGACTAAACGCATTCCTTGCTCTATAAAGGGAATAAAAATGTCATAATTACCAGATTTTGCACTCTCAAATTTTTCATTCCAAAAGTTAATTTGATTTTGCATTCCATGTCTGTGCATATCCTTATTTGAAACATAAGGTGGATTTCCAATAATTACATCAAAACCTCCTTTGGCAAATACTTCTGGAAACTCTTTTTGCCAATTAAATACTTTGTCACCTGCTACATTTTGGTCGTCAATTAAACTGTTCCCGCATTTTATTTTATTATTTAAAGTTGTGAGTTTTCTGCCTTTTTGTGCAGTTCGCAACCATAGAGAAAGTTTAGCAATTTCTACGCTTTCGTCATTAATATCTACTCCATAAATATTATTTTCTAAAATTGAATTCTCAACCTCACTCAATACCATTGCATCACCAAACAATTTAGCTTGTAATTCGTCAATATATCTATGCTCTGCAATTAGAAATTCTAATGCTTGATTTAAAAAAGCACCACTACCACAAGCCGGGTCGCAAATGGTTATCTGCAACAACCATTTTCTATAATCTTCTAATTTTTGAGTTAGTTTTTTTAGTGTAGCTTTTTGCCTACCTTTTCGCTCTTTTTCGTATTCAGCTTCTTGAATGTCAAGTTCTGTTTTCTTTTCCTCACAGAGTTTGCCAACTGTGTTATCTACAATGTATTTGGTAATGTATTTTGGTGTGTAAAAAACACCGTCTTTTTTTCGTTTGGTTTTGCTTTGTTCTGTTGCTACACCTTGAATTTCTGCTTGAATTTCATCAATATCATTTAATGAATGTTCAAAGATGTGCCCAAGTATGTTTACACCTACTTCACTTTCAAAATCGTAGTTGCTTAAATTAACAGTGTGTTTGAAAAGCAAGTCATCATTTATTTTGATGTTGTTTAAAATCACATCTGGTGCAAACAAACCACCGTTGTAGGCAAAAATATCGTGTTGTTGTCCTTTATGACCCGTATTCATATAAGCGAAATACTTTTTAAATCGGTCGTATAAAGGAAAATACTCATCATATTTATCTCGCAAGTCAGTCCACTGATTTACGATTGAGCGAATTGAATTTGGTGGAAGCAATAATTTATCTTCAGCAAAAAAGATAAATAGAAAACGGTCAAGTAATTTTTGCGTTTTCTTGAATAAAGTTAGTTTGTCGTATTCTGTATTTTCATTTTGGATACTATCAAAAATCTCATTTCTAAACGAAGCATAATCCTTATAAAGCTTTTTGGTGATGTTTTCCTCTTGCGTTAAGGATTCGTCTTTTATCTTTTTTGGAATGTCTTTTAAAATATATTCAGATGAAAGGCAAAGCCAAAGAATATCAAAACGATCTTTTGTTAGTTGAAACAAATTAAATTCTTCGAAATCTACAGCGTTATCAATGTAAAAACGCAACTTTTCAAAGTTGGAAGTAATAACATAATTACAACCTGGTTGGTTGTTTTTATATCCAAATGCTTGGGTTTCTACTTTGCTTAAATCTGTTGTGTTTGTTCCTTTTAGTTCAATTACTGCGAGTGCTTTTTCGCCTTTTAAAATTGCTCCATCTGTCTTTTTAGAACCTTTTATATTTTTTAATTCCGTTGTAAGATTAAAGTCAGGTGTTGGGTTTTTTACATAGCCAAGTACATTTACAAAAAGGTCAATCAGAAATTCGCCTTGGTATTGTTCCTCTTTGGAATTTCGAATATTCTTCTGTATGGTTGGATTATGGAAATGGCTTGTAAATCTCGCGTAAGCTTCATTAACTTTTTCGGATTCTAATCCTTTCAAATATTTATTTAGAACAGAGTTCTGAAATAGTGTCATATATGTTTTATCTTTTTTATCAAAGTTAATATCATTCAGAGCATTTGCAAAAAAACAATGGGGACGTTATTTCTTACTGTTTCTATTTAAGTTCCTTTTTTTCAATGTCAAAGAAAAAATTATTATTAACTTTCTTCTCATATTTCTTCAATTCTTTTATATGGATAAAGTTATTGTCTATTTCTTGTAATGGAACAATATAAAGTTGTTTTGGTGATATTGCTTTTCCACCGATTCCTATTGCGATAAAAACAGGATTTTTTTGTTTTTTCTCAAAATTCTTATATCGCTCGAATTGCTCCTTTTTTGCGAATTCTACTCCATTTTTGTATAATTTTTGTCTCCATTTACATTCAACTGAAAATTCAATAGTTTCTTGTTTAAAACGAAATTCTAATTGTATGTCAGGCTGGGGTGTCGTGTCAGCATAAACTCCATTTACATATTTATCACCTGCCCATTCTTTAATACGAAAATATTTCTTGTCAAATTTCTGGACTATGAATTTTTCAAAATCATCTCCTTTTTTCTTTTTATAATCAATTAATTCTGTTTCCGAATCAGTTTTCAATTCCGATATTTGCTTTTCAACATCTTTTATAATTTCGTTATAATCCAATTCTTTTTCTGTGGTTATTTGTTTTATTATTTTCCTCTCATTGGATGTTAAAACGCCGTCAGCAATTGCCATTTCGATAACTTTTTCCAATTCGTTTCCGTCGTCATTAACCTTACTCTTTTTATTTGAAGTATTGTAAAGTATTATTCCAATAACAAAGAGCAATATCCCAAGTATCATTATTATCATTCCTACCATTCGATTCATATTTTTATATTTATTATCTTTGTTTTAATGCCCCATAACGTATAGCTGTATATGTAATATTACATTTATTTTTCTATTACAATTTTAAAAGGTTCTTATAATTTTTAATAATTAATAACACAAGCTACTTTTTATTTGAATATTTTCTGTTAATAAAACCATGCCTCTAAACAAAAAAAACTAATTGTCCTACAAAATAAAACAAAATATTCCATATATCATAATTTAATTTTTAAATAAATGAATAAAATTTCTATTTGTTACATTCGCTAACAAACCATGGTGATCAAATCTCAATTCTCAAATCTCAATTCATAAATCAAAATTCTTAAATATCAATTCTTAATTTTCTTTTGATGATTCATTGATGCTCTTTGATGAAGCGTTGATGCCTCTTGATGACTCAATGATGCCTTTTGATGAAGCATTGATGCTCTTTGATGAAAGCTTGATGCTCTTTGATGAAGCATTGATGCTCTTTGATGAAGCATTGATGCTTCTTAATGAAGCCTTGATGCTTTTTGATGAAACAAAAATCTCTTTTGATGATCCATTGATGCTCTTTGATGAAGCGTTGATTCCTTTTGATGAAGCATTGTTATCCTCAAGGAAGCAAAAAAATACTATTTTGCTCTATCAAAATAGATTTTTGCTTTATGGAAAGCTGATTTTCTATCATCAAAAGGCATCATTGTATTATCAAATAAACACTTTCATACATCAAAAGAACTTTTTACTTCATCGAAATGAAACTTTGTTTCATCAAAGCATATTTTTCAATTCTCTAAGGAAATTTTTAGAAAAAACATAATGATTTAGGTGATATAAATTGTTGATTAAGTAAATTTTCACGCAATTCCGATAATTATCGGAAACAAAGATATGTGCAAAAACGGCAAATACTATAATATTGTGAATCTAATCTTTGTGTTTTTCGCGTTTCGTCACAAAAAAAATAAAAACCAAAATAGCAGATTTCGGGTTGATGGAATAAAAATTGTGTGTTAGTTTTGCAATATGAAAGATGATGTAAATTTTAGTAGAGTAAAGTCTGCTATGGAATTCATAGTCGCAAATTTCAATAGACAACCTAAGATTAAAGAAATTGCGAATCACATTAACTTAAGTGAATTTCATTTTCAGAGGATTTTTAAAGAATGGGCTGGAGTATCTCCCAAGAAATTTTTGCAATTCATAACTTTAAATGAACTTAAGAAGAACATTGAAAGCACCAAAAACCTGATTGAATTATCAGAAACTGTTGGGCTATCATCACAGTCACGAATTTATGATCTGTTTGTAAATATCGAATCAGTTACTCCTCAAGAGTATAAAACTAAAGGTAAAGGTATTAATATCAAATATGGAATCCATAATACTGCTTTTGGGCTTTGTTTGATTGCAAATACTTCAAGAGGAATTTGTGCATTGGAGTTTATAGATAATGATTTATCTGATACTCTAACGATTTTTAAAGAGAAATGGAAAAATGCTAATATTGCAGAAAATGCAAAAGATACTGAAACTCTAATTGAAATCATTTTTGGAAACGATAATAAGCCGTTAAATATATTATTATACGGAACTGATTTTCAAATGAAAGTATGGGAAGCACTAATAAATATTCCATATGGAAAACTGGCCTCTTACTCTTCAATTGCTAGATTGATAAACCAACCAAAAGCTAGTAGAGCTGTTGGGAGTGCCATTGGCAAAAATAATATTGCTATTCTGATACCCTGCCATAGAGTGATTCAAAGCTTAGGTGGATTAGGAGGATATAAGTGGGGGAAAGACAGAAAATTATCAATTATTGCTTATGAAAACATCAACGTTAAACAGAAATAGAATAATAGATATGGAAATTACAAAAAACAATTTACCGCAAAATGCAATTGACCTTAGAAAAATAATCAATGCTGAAAAACGTCAAGGTGGTAACAAAAAATTATAGCCCATAGCCACTTTCGGTTTATCAAGACAAAAGAGAAGCAGCCATAATCATACAAGTAAGTTAACATAGTTTCGCAACAAAAAAACAAAAACCATATAAGGAATAAAAGGAAATATAAGAAGAACTTTATATGATCTTATAATACTTACGACCAAAGGAAGTCCGTATGGATATGGTTCAAAAAATTAAATCACCAAAACCAAAATTTTGCTAAAAAAGCAAAGTTTTACAGATTAATAGAATAAAGAAACAAAACGGCTACAGGGAATATTTGTAAGTCTTTACTCTCTAATATAAAAAAAAAGAGTATCATTTCAAAGAATGTTGTAAATTTGAATTATGAATACTCTAATTGATATAGAAAATAAACTTAAAGAACTAAAACCAATACTCAATCAAGAGTATAACGTTGAGAGAATTGGATATTTTGGGTCATATTCGCGTAATGAACAAAATATGGGCTCAGATATTGATATATTAGTTTACTTTAGAAAACCACTTGGATGGGAATTTTTTGACCTTCAAGAATTACTGGAAAAAGAATTAAACCTAAAAGTTGATTTAGTTTCAGAAAAAGCATTAAAGGATCAATTAAGGCAAGTCATTTTAAATAGTGTAAAATACGTATGACACCAATTAATAGAGACTACAACTTATACCTTGAAGATATGTTAACTTCAATGTTAAGAATTGAAGAATATATTGGAGAAATGAAATTCAAAGAATTCAAAATGAATTATATGATTGTTGATGCAATTATTAGGAATTTCGAAATTATTGGCGAAGCATCGAAAAGCCTCCCACTTGAATTAAAAAATAAATACCCAGAGATTCCTTGGAAAAAAATGTACGGTTTAAGGAACCTAATTGCACACGAATATTTTGGAATAGACCATGAAATGATTTGGGAAATTGCAAAAAACAATTTACCGCAAAATGCAATTGACCTTAGAAAAATAATCGATACTGAAAAACGTAAAGGTAATAACAAAAAATTATAGCCCATAGCCGCTTTAGGTTCATCAAGACAAATGAGTTTTAGCACAAGCATATAAGTAACTTAACGTAGTTTCGCAACAAAAAAAACAAAAACCATATCCATACGGACTTCCTTTGGTCGTAAGGAATAAAAGGAAATATAAGAAAAACTTTATATGATCTTATAATTCTTATATGGTTCAAAAAATTAAATCGTCAGAACCGAAACTTTGCTAAAAAACAACATAAATAATCATTGGAGTATTCTAAACTACTGAGGCAATATTACCCACACATTTCAAGTTCTTAGAATTAGCATTCACTTTTGAAATCTTAAAATGCAAACCATCTTGTTAAATAAATAGATATTGTAAAATGAAATATATAATATTTTCATTAATATTAGGTTTATTGTCAAATTATATTATTATGGCTCAAAACAGTAAAAAAGAATTGACCCCGAACGAAAAACGGATTATCATTGACAAAGGTACTGAAGCTCCTTTTTCAGGAAAGTATTATGAGTTTAGCGAAAAAGGCACTTATGTTTGTAAGCAGTGTGGGAATCCTCTCTATAAATCATCAAATAAATTTTCGTCAAACTGCGGATGGCCAAGTTTCGATGATGAAATTGAAGGTGCCGTAAAGCGTATCCCCGATGCCGACGGTTTAAGAACGGAGATTGTTTGTGCTAAATGCAATGGACATCTTGGCCATGTTTTTCTTAATGAAGGTTACACAAAAAAGAATACCCGTCATTGTGTTAATTCAATTTCTTTAGAATTTATTCCTGTGGAAGAAAATGTTGAGGTGGCTATATTTGCCGGAGGTTGTTTTTGGGGTGTAGAATATTTTATGGAAAAAGAAAAAGGGGTCATCTCGGTCGAATCCGGTTATATTGGAGGAACTTTAAAGAATCCTACCTACGAAATTGTTTGCTCCGAAACAAGCAATTATGCTGAAGCTGTAAAAATTGTTTTTGACCTTTCATTGACTAATTTTGAAGTTCTTGCAAAACTTTTCTTTGAAATTCATGATCCAACCCAGCTTAACAGACAAGGGCCTGATATTGGCGACCAGTATCGTTCGGAGATTTTTTACACAAATCCACAGCAAAAAATAATTGCCAATAAGCTTATTAAAATTCTTCAAGAAAAAGGATATAATGTTACTACCAAATTAACTCCCGCAACAGAGTTTTATAAAGCCGAAGATTATCATCAGGATTTTTATAAACGCAAAGGATCACTTCCATACTGCCATGCATATACAAAACGATTTTAACCTAACATGAATTAAATAATATTTTGATGTGCTGGATGAATTTTTTGTCTATGCAATACATTTGCTTTAATATCAAAAAGGATCGCATATTTAATTACTGAACCCTTTTAGAATTGAATAATATATCATAGAATATCGAACCACGAAGTGGTTAAAGGTGAATAGCCACAGGTTTACCCCGTGGAATAATAGCTTTGCTATTCAACGGGGTGAACCTGTGGTTAAAAAGATGAAATCCATATCAAAAATCCCAAAGGGATTTAATAAATCAAAATAAATATTTCTCATCAAATTCTATCCCATGTTCGTTTAACAAATTGATATATTCTTCACGGAAACTTACTTTTTTGTGATGATCTTTCTGGTTTTTTACATATTCAATTAACATCTTTCGCCGAGATTGAATAAGTAAATCCACCATAACCATCTTGCCAGCCATTGAAATTAGAAAAAATATTCTGAGATTTTATAAAACTGCTTGAGGCAAGTTTAATATCTTTTATTAAATTAGCTATTGCTATAGTTGGATGTATATGAGTGATAATATGTATATGATTTTCAACTTCTCCTATTCTACACAAATGGCTTTATTGTTTTTTAGTATTCCCCAAATATACTTATAGAGCTTTTCCCGATCTGATTCAATCATGCTTGTTTTGTGACTTCTTGTGGCAAAAACTATCTGATAAAGAATTTGTGTATAAGTACTCATGACTGTTGTTAGTATTAAACCCTTTCAGGGTTGGTTTTTTATTACTATCATATTACCCTGCACTACGTACAGGGCTATTCATGTTAAATCCGCTCTGCGGATTGTACGAACTTCTATAGTTTTATCAAATCGAAACAAAACTTAAAGAAGATTATATAAAAGTAATCAAATTAGTAAAAAACTCAATACATCAAAATATTATCTATCCATTATTTTAAAATGAAAATAATATTATAAGTTGTATCTTTGTTTTTCTTAGAATAATGAAATAATATGAAAGAATTGCGATCAAGCAAAAAAAGAATAGTCTTTTCTTTTACACTAATGCTTGTTATTTTATTTATAGGTGTAACGGGCTATGTATTAATTGAAGGAGATAATATACTGGATTCTATATATATGACCATCATAACAATTTCAACTGTGGGTTTTGGTGAAATTCATGAGTTATCAAGGACAGGTAAGATATTTACTATTTTTTTAGTGGTTACAAGTTTTGGAACTTACGCCTATGTGGTTTCAATTATTACTACATATTTTGTTGAAGGGCAGATGAGGTATATAATCCGGGGATATAGAGTTAAATCAATACAAAAAAAAATGAAAGATCATGTTATAGTTTGTGGTTATGGCCGAAATGGACAACAGTCGGTAAAGGAGTTAATTGCGAATAATTATAAATTTGTGATAATTGACAAGGAGGTAGAAGGAAAAATTAAAAAGTTTGATCAACCTGTTCATTTTATTGAAGGAGATGCTACTGATGATGAAATATTATTGAAAGCGGCAGTTCAAAAGGCTGATGCATTGATTACAACTCTTCCTGTTGATGCCGATAATCTTTTCGTGGTTTTATCGGCAAGATCATTAAATCCTAATATTAAAATAGTTAGCCGTGCTTCCTGCGTTAGTTCGGAAAAAAAATTAAGAATAGCTGGAGCCGATAATGTGGTTATGCCAGAACAAGTTGGTGGTGCTCACATGGCAAATCTTATTGCACGAGGTGATGCAGTTGAATTTCTTGACCGTCTTTCAATTCATGGCGAGGCTCCCGTAAATTTCGAGGAAATTGTTTGCGATCATTTAATAGATTCAATAAAAGATAAAACAATTAATGAAATTGGTGTGAAAACAAAAACCGGAGTAAATATTGTTGGTTTGAAAACTCCTGAAGGTGAATTCATTTTCAATCCTTCGTCTGATATTAAAATTATTCCAAAATCGAAATTATTTGTTCTCGGAACACAGGAACAAATAAAGAAAATGAAAGAGATTTTTAGTCATAACAACAGCAAATAAGTTGGGAAAGGAAATTGTTATATTGATGCAATTTTAGCATTTACTCATTAATTTCTCAAGAGAAGGCTTTTACTGTTTCTTCAAGTGCAGTATTAGTTCCGATAACGAATAAAACATCCCCAGTATTTAAAATTGAATCTCCATGTGGTATTTTCATTTCATTATCCCGTTTGATAAGAATAACGGAAATATTTTGGTGAAAGTGAATTTCTTTTAGATATTTTCCGTTAATTTCGGGATTAATAATTTGAATTTCTTCGATATTGAAATTTTCAAATGTTTCAACAAGAGTGTGATAGATTGTGGGCCGAATAATTAGATTTTCTATGGTTGTTGCAATTATTCTTGTAACATCTAATGCTTCAACATCAAGTTGAATAAGTTGTTGCTCGATGGTAAGGCTAAGAGTTTTTCCAATAATATTTTCATGTTGGAATTCATTTCTAAGCATCTTGCAAATTTTTATGTTTTCTTCGTCAGAATCAGTTAGTACAACCACATAATTAATTTTATCTAATTCAAGGTTTTTGAAAACTTCTTTTTCTTTTCCATCACCCAAAATAATATCCATTCCTTTTGATTTAATTTCTTTGAAACGCAATATATTATTTTCAACTATAATTGCTGTTTTGCCATGAATTTTCATTCTTCGTGCAAGTAATACAGCGGTGCTGCTTCCGCCGACAATAATAGTTTTTTGACTTGACAATATATTTTTCGGATTCAGATTATTATAAATTATTGGTGATGTAAAGCATGTTACAACTGCCATAATAATAAAACACGAATTAACACCCGAACTGATAATGCCCAGATCCAATCCGATTTGAGATGCGGCAATTATCAGGCTTAGCCTCGAAGCCATTAAAAAACCCCCTGAAATTGCTCTTTTATATCCAAATAGTTTAAACCAAAGAAACGATGGGATTAATTTTACGGCAAATAATATAAACAGAAGAAAGCTAAGAAAAATTAAAAGAGTATTATCGAATTCAAATAAAGAAGATGTATCGAATCGTACTCCAACCATTATAAAAAAGATTGGAATAAAAAAGCCATAACCCATTCCATCAAGTTTTATCATTAGCAACGAACGCCCTTTATGCAAAAAAATCGAAAGTAATAAACCGCTTAAAAAGGCTCCGAGAATCATTATTTCTTCGCCAATATATTGAGCAAGAACAACAAAAATTAGAATCAAAAATATACTTCCTCTTATTGAAATTTGAGAAGCTGCATGCGATAGTTTAAATGACAATCTTTGAAAAACACTAAGCTTTATATATTTGTTTCCCAAATAATAGAAAAAATAAAACAATACAAATAATAATAAAATCAATAATTGTTTTGGATTGAAACCATTTTTGATAATAAAAGCTGTAAACGAAAACAGGATTATGCTCAGAATATCAGCGATAGCTGCCGCCAACACAAGCATTTGACCAAAATTAGTATTAATATCTCCACGATTTTTTAACACCGGAATAATTATTCCGACTGAGGTTGTAACCATTATTAGTGAAAAATACCAAATATTTTGTATGTCAAATAATTTGGAAAGTAAAAATGCTCCGGAATAGGATAATATCAGGGTCAGAATAAAATAAACCAAACCGACAAAAAAAGGATTAGATAGAAAGCTTGTAAGATTTATTTTTTTACTTGGGAAGGAAGCAACTATTTGGTCAACATCAATTTCGAGTCCCCCAAGAAACATTAAAAACAGAAAGCCCGTCAATGCCAGAAAATCCATAATTTGCAAGCTTTCTGCCGAAAAAGAATGAAAAAAAATCTTACCGATAACGAAGCCGATAATTATTTCAACTATTACTGTTGGGATTTTTTCTAAACGCATAATCGACATAAGTGTCGGGATAGCCCATGCTGCTGCAACTACAAGAAAAAGAGGCAGGTAATCAAAATCAAAAGAAATATTTAACAGAATATTCATTCTTAAATTTTATATAAAATCAAATAGTAAAAATACGAATTATTAGTATATATTAGAGATAAATTTTGTGAATGAGATTATTTTTAGCATTTTTGCTGAAAAAAATTGAATTGAAAAAAAACTCCCAAAAATATAAGAATGTATAGTACCAAATGCATCAGTTTACCGAGTACTGAAATTGGTTCCGGATATTCGAAACAGGAGCAAGCAAATTTCCAATTTCTAATTTCCTAATTATATAAGTAGCAAATACAAATCAGTTAATAAGTTGTAAACATATGAAGAATATTTCCATCCTGTTGTTTATAATATTTTCAATTTCTTTTTCATCTGAAATTCAAGCTTCAAAAGTCAGCTCAATAAATGACACAACCCGAAGTGTTCGTGAAAATGTTGACCAGGCAGTTTCCGATTTAATCAATGTTGAAGAAAAGCATTTCAGTCAACGAATTAATGATTTTTTTGAACCTGTTGTTGAAAAAATGGCTTTGGTTTTGTTTTGGGATCCATTCGAGGCATTGAATATTCGCGACCCATATCTTTATGATAATAAAGGTAATCCAATTCTTGATGAAGAAGGTAATCATAAAAAGCAAGGCATTCCGATTGTTGTATTATGGCTTATTCTTGGAGCTGTTTATTTCACTTTTAAAATGCGATTTATAAATCTCAGAGGTTTTAAGCATGGCATCGACCTTATTAAAGGAAAATATGATAAACCGGGAGACAAGGGAGAAGTTTCACATTTTCAGGCATTAACAACTGCTTTATCTGCAACTGTAGGATTGGGAAATATTGCGAGTGTTGCAATTGCAATTTCAATCGGTGGCCCGGGAGCAACTTTTTGGATGATAGTTGCAGGTTTGTTCGGGATGTCTTCAAAATTTGTGGAATGCACTCTCGGCGTTAAATATAGGAAAATTGATAAAAACGGGGTTGTTTCGGGTGGCCCGATGTATTATTTAAGCAAAGCTCTTGCAAAAAGAAAACTTAAGGTTTTAGGCCAAATACTGGCAGTAATTTTTGCAATCTTAATAATGGGTTGTGCTTTTGGTGGCGGAAATATGTTTCAGGCTAATCAGGCTTTTTCGCAACTTGCATTATTTATACCTTACTTAGAAGACAAGGGTGCATACTTTGGGATCTTTTTGGCAATTCTTGTGGGCATTGTCATAATCGGTGGAATTAAAAGCATAGGAAGAGTTACCGGAAAAATTGTTCCGATAATGGCCACACTTTACACTCTTACTGCTCTGGTAATTATTATCATGAATATTAGCGAGATGGGAAATGTTGTAACATTGATTTTCGAGGGTGCTTTTAATGCAACTGCTATTAAAGGAGGTTTTATCGGAGTTTTGGTTATTGGTTTTCAAAGGGCCTCTTTTTCTAATGAAGCAGGTGTAGGTTCAGCATCCATCGCCCACTCGGCTGTGAAAACCGACGAACCGATTAGCGAAGGTATTGTGGCTCTTCTTGAGCCTTTTATAGATACTGTTGTAATATGTTCGATGACAGCATTTGTAATAATTTTTACGGGAATGCACGAAAATAACGGCGGATTAGAAGGCTCACAACTGACCTCAGCAGCCTTTGGAAGTGTGTTTTCATGGTTTCCTTATTTGTTGGCTGTTTCAATTTTCTTATTTGCTTTCTCTACAATGATTTCGTGGTCTTATTATGGCTTAAAAGGTTTTGATTATTTATGTGGCGGTTTTTTTGAAAGAAAATTTGGAAACAGAATAATCGGAACGAGGATATTTCAATTTATTTTCTTAGGCTTTGCCGTTATAGGCGCTTCTTCCTCTCTCAGTTCGGTAATTGATTTTTCAGATATGATGATTTTAAGTATGGCATTCCCAAATGTTTTAGGGCTTTTTATTCTTGCGGGTGAGGTTCAAAAAGACTTGAAATCATATATGTCGAGAGTTAAAAGTGGTGAGATTAAGAAACATAAGTGATGGCAAGCAAGATATAGGATTTTAGATACCTCTTACTGATCACCGATTACTGATCACCAAATTACTCCTTCTCATCAATTCGATTTAATCCCGCTTTTGCCTTTTGGCTAATGCTTTTTTTGTATTCATCATATTTTAATGAAAGACATTTTTTATAATATGATTTTGCTTTTCCGAACTCAGACAGGCTTTCATAAATAAAACCAAGTTGGAGAGCTGAATTAGCGGCAAAATAATATTTGTATTCACTGCCTTTTGTCAGAACATTATCATAATGAAAATTTGCTTCATCTGTCATAGTGAATTTATGATAGATCCTTGCTTTGCGATATTCACATTCAAGCGAGTCCTTGATGTTTTGCAGAAAGTTTGTATCAGGTTCATTAAGTTGATCTAAAGCTTTTTGATAATAGCCGCCGTCGAACAAAAGTCTTGCTTTTAGCAAAACTACATTAGGTGTAATATTGCCTTCCGCTTCTTTTTGAGCTTGTTTATCGGCATCAACGAATGTTCTACCGCAAAACTTGACCTTCTCAATATTTTCAAAATATTTATTTTTATTTCCATTGATTAAGTAATACCATGCAATTTTTCTATAAGCTGATTTCTGGTAATTTTTGCCTTGAAACTCATTTAAATATTTTTCAAAAAAAACGATTGCTTCATCATCAAATTTATAAAGTTTTGTTTCACCTAACAAATAATCGAGATAATTATAAGGATAATATTCTTCGCTTCTATTGCTGTTTTGAAGAATTGCCATTGCTTTATCATTTTTTCCGCTTTTCATGTAAATCGATGCAAGCGAGTAACACAATAAAGGTTCATTCATATTAGAATCCGGAGCAATTTTAAAAAAATAATCTAATAATTCTGTGGGATCATTATTGGCCTGAAGATTAAGTCGGATGAAACTTAAATAATAAAGAGTCTCAATTTTTAGGTGTGAATAATTATCGGAAAACAAGGCTGAGTCTAAAACAAATTTTAATTCATTTGCTCCTTGATTAACACTTCCGTTTAAAAAGAAAATTGTTGAAACCCATTTGTAATTATCGGGAATACTTCCTATTAAAGCATGAAGCAAACCTGAGCAAAGATAATTGGGAAGGAAATCAGGGAATTCTTCTATATTTTTTTCAATAAGATTATATGAGCGTTTTATTTCAAAAAAGGCGGTGAAATTTTCACCATAATTTAATTTTGCGAATGCTGATTGCAAATATATTTCGGCAAGGCAAAACCGATAATATGGAGATGATTTATCACCTTTTTCCAAAAAACGAATTCGTGAAGTTTTATTTTCTTTCAGTTTTTCAAAGTCAGATTCCTGTTCACCGATTACAACAGTTAAAAAGTCAATATAGTTTTCAATCAAATATGGGATTAAGTTTGAGGGATTTGAGTTTTTCTCGATTTCAATAGTTTTTTCCGCCTGCTTGAATTTCAGATTAATTGTGGCTAAGTAAGCTTCTTTGCAATTTTTATTGAAATCATATTGAGAATATGATGGATTGAGAAAAATAAATAATAATAGAGATAAGATGAAAAATTTCACAAAATTCTTAATTATAATTATGGTATAAAATTATTTATTTTTTCAGATAATTTAGAGTTTGTTTTATGTTTTTTTTGAGAAAAGAAATATAATCAAAAAAAAAGAGGAGACATTTGCTCCTCTTTTTTTGAATTATGCTAGTAAATTAGCATTCACTTCATCTGCGATACCTTGATCTATCAAGATCCTACCGCAATACTCACAGACAATAATTTTTTTATGCATACGGATATCTAACTGATGTTGAGGAGGAATTTTATTAAAACAACCTCCACAAGCATCTCTTTCGACCATAACAACAGCTAAACCGTTTCTTGCATTTGTCCTAATCCTTTTATAAGCGATTAAAAGTCTGGATTCAATCGATTTTTGATTTATTTCTGATTTTTTAAGCAATTCGTTTTCTTCTTTCTCAGTTTCTTCAACTATATCTTGTAATTCTGAAGTTTTTATCTCCAAATCACTTTTCCGCTCTTCTAAATTTGTTTTCGATACCTCAATATCAACATTGATTTTCTCAAGAGCGGCACTAAATTCTCTTATTCTTTTATCACAAAGCTGAATTTCTAAAGATTGAAACTCAATTTCCTTTGTTAAAGAATCATATTCTCTATTATTCCTGACATTATTTCTTTGCTTTTCGTATTTGTCGATCAATGTCTGGCATTCCTTTTTTAAATTTTCTTTTTCAGAAGTTTGTGTATTATATTTTTCAACATCACTATTATAATTTTCAATTCTTGTTTCAAGCCCGGCTATTTCATCTTCAAGGTCCTGAACTTCAAGTGGGAGTTCTCCGCGAATAATCCTGATTTTATCAACCTGAGAATCTATTTGTTGTAAACTATATAAAACTTTTAGAATATCTTCTATTTTTACTTCCGTTTCTTCAAGTTTTTCTTCTTCAACCTTAATTATAGTTTCATCTACGGGAGTTGCTTTTTCTTTAGTATTTTCAGATTTTGGTTCTGCTTTTGTCATATTTTCAATGATTTAAAATTTATTAAATATAGTAAACTGCATTTGTATTTACTTCTGAAATTTGGACTGCAAAATTAGGAAATTTTTTAATTAGAATTGAATATAATAAATCTTTAACAAATTGTTCGCTCTCAAAATGCCCGATGTCTGCAATCACAATTTTATTTTCGGCTTTAAAAAAATCATGATATTTTATATCTCCGCTAACGAAAACATCAGCATTTGAGGCTATTGCTCGATCTATTAAAAAACTTCCCGATCCTCCACAGAGGGCTATTTTCTTAACATTTTTAAGTGTTTTTTTTGAATGTCGCACGCAGCCGGCTTTGCATATTTTTTTTATACGATTTAAAAAAGTAGTCAGATCTTCGCTATTTTCCAATTCTCCTATTATACCTGACCCGACAATGGCAAACTCATTTTCAAGCGGATAAATATCATAAGCGACTTCTTCGTAAGGATGAGAATTCAGCAGGGAATTAATAATTTCAGAGGTTTTATGAATCGGGAAAATTGTTTCTATTCTGATTTCGTCTTCGAAATGTAATTCATTTAATTTTCCAACAAAAGGATTTGTTTGATCAGAAGCACGAAACGATCCTTTTCCAGAAGCATTGAAACTGCAGGAAGAATAATTTCCAATATTTCCGGCTCCGGCTTCAAACATGGCATTCCGGACTTTTTCGGCATGTTTTGTCGGGCAAAATGCAACGAGTTTTCGTAGTAATCCACTTTTGGGGGATAATATTTTCAGGTTTTTTAAGCCGATCTGTTGAGCCAAAATCGAATTCACTCCATTTAATACATTGTCAATATTTGTGTGAACACTATAGATTGCTATATCATTTTTTATGGCTTTTAATAAAATTCTTTCCACAAATGTGTCTCCGGAAAGCCTTTTCAATCCTGAAAATATAAGTGGATGATGAGAAATAATTAAATTGCATTTTTTTTGTATAGCTTCATCTATAATGTTTTCGGTAATATCAAGTGTTATTAAAGCGGAGTTAATGTTTTTGTCATTCGAACCTAATAATAGGCCTGAATTATCATAAGACTCTTGGTATGATAAAGGTGCAAGCTCTTCGATGCATTTGCTTATTTCTTTTAATTTCATGAGAAAATATTAAATTAATGATACAGCAATGATATTAAAAAACTTTGTAATTTTAATGCGTGAATATAGTAAAAATAATATTACTTCCTATTTCATTTTTTTATGGTTTGATTATGTCCATAAGAAATTTCTTGTTTAATTGCAAAGTCTTGCGATCCAAACGTTTTAATATTCCTATTATTTCTGTCGGTAATTTATCGTTTGGGGGAACCGGAAAAACTCCGCATATTGAATATTTAGTACGTTTGCTTAAAAAAAAGTACTCCGTTGTCGCATTAAGCCGCGGTTATGGACGAAAAACTAAAGGATTTATTCTTGCCAACGAAAATTCAACACCATGCGAAATTGGAGATGAAGCTCTGCAATATAAAACAAAGTTTAAAGAATCAATAAAAGTTGCGGTTGACGGAAACCGACGAAGAGGAATTAAAATTCTGTTTAATAAATTTCCGGAACTTGAAGTAGTTTTACTCGATGACGCATTTCAACACCGTTGGGTTAAACCCGGCCTTTCGATCTTATTAACAGATTATCACAAGCTTTATTGCGATGATTTTCCTCCTCCAAGCGGAACTTTGCGTGAATTCAGAAGAGGATCGAAAAGAGCGGATATTATTATCGTAACCAAAACAACATCTGTTCTTTCACCTATCACGAGAAGACGAATCACCAAAATTATTAAACCTAAGGAGTATCAATCATTATATTTTTCTTATATAAAATATGGTGTATTACAATCATTGCAAAATGAGGATACAATCCCCAAGGCCACAAAATTTAGTACGATTTTATTATTCTCGGGAATAGCAAATTCCTATCCCTTACAAGATAGATTGAGAAATAAATGCAACGAATTAATTGTGATGGAATTTAAGGATCATCATAAATACTCTGTAAATGATCTCAATAAAATCAAAAAAAAGTTTGAAAATATCTATACAAAGAATAAAATAATTATTACGACAGAAAAAGATGCAATGAGGCTTTCAAAACCGGAATTATCTAAAATTGTCAATGAATTACCAATTTATTATCTTCCAATTGAAGTGAGTTTGCATAAAGATGATGCTAAAGAATTTGATAAACAAATAATTGATTATGTTAGAAAAAATAAAAGAAACAACTGATTTTATAAAAAATAAGACAAACTTTGTTCCTGAGATTGGAATAATTTTAGGTAGCGGATTGGGTGGATTGTCAAATGAAATAGAAACTGAATATCATTTGCCTTATGAAACCATTCCGAATTTTCCTATTTCAACTGTTGAGGGACATAAAGGACAATTGATTTTTGGAAATCTTGGAGGTAAAAAGGTAGTTGCAATGCATGGACGCTTTCATTATTATGAAGGTTATTCGATGGAGGAGATCACTTTTCCGATTCGCATTATGAAAATGTTGGGAATAAATATGCTTTTTCTCTCAAATGCAAGTGGGGGAATAAATCCAAACTTCGAAGTTGGAGACATAATGTTTATTACGGATCATATTAACTTAATGCCAAACCCTTTGATTGGGAAAAATGAAGACAAATTCGGCCCTCGATTTCCAGATATGAGTGATGCTTATGATAGTAAAATTATTAAGAAAGCTACAAAAATAGCGAGACATCATAATATAAAATATCAAAAGGGTGTTTATGCAGCCGCAAGCGGCCCGACTTTTGAGACACCTGCCGAGTATAAATTTATCAGAGTTATTGGTGCCGATGCCGTTGGCATGTCAACTGTTCCTGAAGTAATAGTGGCAAGGCATATGGGATTAACCTGTTTCGCAGTTTCTGTTATTTCAGACCTGGGTATTGAAGGAAAAATAGTTGAAATTTCACATAAAGAGGTATTGGATGCAGCAAGTTATGTTGAACCTAAAATGACTTTGATAATTAAAGAATTAATTTCGACTTTGTAAGTCTGTTCATCAGCCCACGATAAAGATTGCTTCTGTGTTTTGGGTTTCCAAACCTTGCAGGGGTTGGAAATCCGGTGCAGGTTTCAAATCCCCAATGGGATTGGAAACCTTAATACTCACCAATCGTTCACCTCAACAGGGGATTGGAAATCATAAGCTTGAATTTCAACCTCCTTATTTTTTGGGATTTGGATAAGTTAAAACATCCACAGAATTCCATTTTTATCTTCAATGATGGAATTTGGATAACAAATTTTTTTTCTATCATTATCATTATATACCAAAAATTCTTTGACATCACTTCCATCGTATTTAAAGATTCGAAGGCAGGTGTCAACTCCATCCCTAATAAACCAAATATTGCCCTTAGAATCTTCAAGAATTGACCTTGGACATAAATGATACCTTCCACCAGATGATGCAAATGCTTCAAAATGGGTAAAAAAAGTCCCGTCAAATTTTATCAACCCTCCGCTAACCATCCAGATATTTTGATTTTTATCCTGAATAATTTTCCATGTTACACCCCCGGTAAATCCCTGATCTTCACCATAACACTTTATATTACAATTGCTTTCATCCATAAAGCGAGGCGTAAGGGTTTTAATAGGTTCGGTATAATCAAAAGCGAGTATCCTGGTTGTAAAGTTTAAAGTATCTGGAGCGGGTACCGAATCAATGCCTGGTGCTATAATTCTTAAATGTTGTGGTATAAGAACAGTACCCGGGGTTCCTGCTTTATAAATATTATCCTTTAATGGAACGATTCTCGGCTTTCCTGCGGGAACTATCTTTGGTGCAGGCATTGTATCGAGATTAAAAACTTTGCCTTTGATGGGTTTTTTTTGTAATTCTGTACTGTCACTAATACCTCTTGTGTTTATTTCTTTTGTAGAGATTGAAAGCGGTGTGTCTTTCTGATCTGTATTGCAGGCCAAAAACATAAGTAGTAATAAGAATAAATAAAAATTATGTTTATGGTAATTTGAGGTCATTTACAATCCTTTCGGCTTATGTAGTTGGTTTGACTTTAATTATAAATACAAATATAATAATAATCAGATAATAAATTCTTTCTTTGAAAAAGAATCCCATTTTTCATAGGTAATTGAAAAATCTACATCTGTTAATAGAAGCTTACAAATCGACAGAATTAAGTATGATTATTTTTGTGGCCTGTATTAGAAACGCTTAACATATTATTTATTTTTTGAAAAAAATTGTGCAAAACAGAGGCTATTAGTTAAAAAAAAAATCTATATTTGCTACGATAGTGTTTGCACGAAAACTCAATATTTTGTATAGAACCTCGCTCCATTTGATTTTTGTAGTGATTCTTGTAACAGAAGGATTGGAATTATTTTCCTTACATTTGTTTTCTCAACTAAACCGGTTTCATTATGCTTAGATTTGGGATTGCAATATACTGTATCTTTATTTTACATTTATTCATACCACAGAACTTGTTAGGTGGCAATCAAGTAGAGGATACAATTCTCAACAACTTCCTAAATGAAATCAAAGATAAGGATAATGACCAAAAAATTGCACTGTTTGATTCTTTAATTCCTTCATTGCTTGAAATAGAAAATTCAGATACTGTTTCATCGCTGTTATTGGATATTTATTCACGTGCAAAGCTGTCAGATGACAAAAAACTTGTTTCAAAGTCTATATTTACATTGTCAACTTGGTATTTATCTCTACGACAAATCGATTTAGCATTAAATTATTTAAACGACATTTTGCTTCATAATGACAAAATTGATTTCATTGACAGTATAAGAATTTATGATCAGCTAACATACGCATATTTCAACCTTGAAATTCATGATAAATGCCTTGAAAGCATGATGATGCGTGACAATTTATTGAATTCGGCAGATAGTGCAACCAAAGTACTATATAGTTCTCCTCATACGTGTCAAATTGGCGATTTGTACTGGGCAACCGGTATGTACCATGAAGCTATATCAGAGACAAAAAAACATCTCAAAAAAATATTGGCAAACGATAATAGCACCATTATATCCACTTATTTAAATAATATTGGTGTAACCTGGGAAAGGGCAAATGAACCCGACAGTGCCCTGTATTATTTCAATGAAGCTAGGCGTTACCTTATCAGCGATACGGCCACGTATAAAGCTTCTTTCTTAGGCCTGGTAGAAGGAAATATTGGAGAAGTATTAATGTTGAAAAATGAGTTCGATACGGCAATGATTTTAATTAAAAAAGATATAGAATGTAGCAGGCAAATAGAAAACTACGGCAATGTTGCTATCAGCCATATTGCTCTTGCCAATTGTTACCTGCACGTGGAGGAACCATCGCTTGCGTTGATTTGTTTGGACAGTGCACAAAAATATATGAAATGGCTAGTATCATTCAAACCGTTGTCGAAATATTACTTTCTTAGAAGTGAAGTTTTCGAGGCATTAAAAAATCCTGATTCGGCTCTTTTTTATACTAAAAAATATATTTCATATACCGACTCTGTTCATAAGGTTGAAAAAGAATCAAAAATTATTAGCAACCAAATTGCATTCGATACCAAAAAAAAGGAAATGCAAATTTCTCAGCAAAAAGATGAATTGCTGGAGGAAAGGACCAAAGTTGCGGAAGAAAAGGCACAAGTCCAAAAACAAACCAATATTAGAAATATTTCCCTTCTTGGCTTTTTATTCCTTCTTATTATGTTTTTTGTAATTCTACGCAGCCATCGGAAACAGAAAAAAAGTAAACTTGTACTTGAAGAAAAGAATCAACGAATATCTACACAGGCCGAAAATCTCGTGAGTGCCAATAACAAGCTTAAGGAACTTGATCGGTTCAAGAAATCTATGACCAGCATGATTGCCCACGATTTAAAAAACCCACTGAATACGGTTATTAACCTTGCTCATAATTCCGGCAATGAAAAACAGAAACAAATAGCCCAGGCCGGGAACAATATGCTGAACCTGGTGATGAACCTGCTTGATGTAAACAAATATGAAAAGAGCAATTTGCCATTGAATATAGAGGCTCATCCGGCCAGGGAAATTATTGAAAATGCCATCGACCGTGTTGCTTTATTGCTTGAAAACAAAGCTATTGAAATAAACACTATTATTGATAATGAAATTTCAATTTTGGCTGATAAAGAAAACCTGGAACGGGTTTTTGTAAACCTGCTTACCAATGCAATTAAATACAGCCATGTAAATTCTACCATTACAATTGCAGCCAGGCAAAACGGTGAAGATTGGATCCGGTTTATGGTGAAAGATGAAGGTGAGGGCGTCAAAATGGAGAATAAGGATAAGCTATTTGAATTATTCTATCAGTCCAATGCAAAAAAATCCGGAAATACAAGATCCAGCGGATTAGGACTAACTTTTTGTAAAATGGCCATCGAGGCTCATGGTGGAACAATTGGAATTGAATCTCATCCCGGCCGGGGTTCAGAATTTTGGTTTACTTTAAAAAGAGGTGATTGTACCGATTCTTCCCGCAAGGTGAAATCTCAAAAAATTGAATATTGTTCGCAAATTGGCATGATGAGTAAACAGGAAATTAAGAAAATAATGCCGGTACTAAACGATCTGAGGGAAGTTGAATATTATGAGGTTACACGGATAAACAGCTTGATTAATAAATTGTCCGGCAATTCATCTGAAGCTGTTTTGCATTGGGTGAAAGATCTTCGCCAGGCCGTAGCAACAGGGAATGATAAACGATATCACGAATTGACGAATATAAATAAAACTAATGGTGAGTGAATATAAAATATTGATAGTTGATGACGAACCCAATTTTCTTGAAACCATTGTTGAAATAATCGAGAAAGCCGGTAAGCCTTATGAAATATTTCAGGCGGTAAACGGCGAAGTAGCTTACAACATTGCTTGCAAGCGGCTTCCCGACCTGATAATTACAGATTGGGAAATGCCATTTATGTCGGGGCTGGAACTTATTGATAAACTAAAAAGTACTCCGGCTACCACGCAGATCCCTGTGATTATGTGTACGGGCATGATGACCTCGACCCACAACCTGATGACCGCACTCGAAATAGGTGCAGTCGATTATATCCGCAAACCAATTGATCCGCTGGAACTAATTTCGAGGATGCGTTCAATGCTGCTCCTGCACGATTCTTTTAAAGAAAACCTGCGACAACAAGACCAATTGCAGCAAAATGAGAAAGATCTGTTGGAGCTGAAAATCGAGGCACAAAACAAGGAATTAACTGCAAATACACTGTGCAGTATCAAGAATCAGGAAATAATAATTTCTATTGCCCGTGAACTACAGGAAATACTCTCGTTAAGCAATGATAAAAAGATCGAACATCACATCCGCAGTGTAATCAACAGCCTAAATATTAGCAACTCCGACTCGACCTGGGAAGAATTCAGGAAATATTTCGAGAATGTACATAGTAGTTTTTTTAAGAACCTGTATAATTGTTGCCCCGGTCTTTCGCAAAACGAAGTCAAAATATGCGCTCTGTTAAAGCTAAACTTTTCTACCAAAGATATTTCAGCCATTACCCATCAAAGTGCCCGGAGTGTGGATGTGGCACGGTACCGACTTCGTAAAAAAATAAACCTGCCGAAAGAGGAAAGCCTGTTTGCGTTTTTGTCGCAATTCTAGAAATGGCTTTAAGAAAACGTCAATAACTGCGTTACGCTAAACTTGCAAGTCATCAAGTAATTCGGCATATTTCATTTCTCGGTTTACCCTGTTAAATAGTGTAGATTATATTTCACAGGGTTTACACTTTTTCTTTTAAAAACCTTATTTTATTTTTTGATTTTAGACCTTAGTAGCCATCAGAATCCAGTATGACCTCCTACCTTATTACCTTATTAAGAGGATTAAAATAAGGTAATAAGGTTGGATCGAGAGAGGCAATTTCAGGCTACTAAGGTTTGAAAAATATAAATAAGGTTTGATTTGAGTTGTGTGAAATTGTAAGCTACTTTGACACAAATATGAAAAATGCCTCCAATTAAATTCCATTTATTTCCAAATCGGAATTCTAAACCATCTCATTTTTTATTAGGTATTACTCAAAAATCTGACGTCCATTTTCCAACAGTTTCTATAAAATCATCAAAAAAGCCCCCTTTGTGCAGAATTTGTGCAGAAACCGGTGCAGAAAATGTGCAGATGAAAAATGCTCATATCCCAAATTTCCAGATTAATTTTACATCAACGTTTTATTTGAAAAATATGAAAAGGGAAGAAAAAGATATTTCAACTGAAAAAATGATAGAGGATTTTATTGAGAAAAAAAGGAAGAGCAGAAACGCGCTCCGAAAGTTACTTAATGAGATGCTCGATGCAAATGAGAAACCAGTGAGTAAAAATGAGAACGATACACAAAAGATAAAAATTATTTACTAACTAAAACTAATTATTATGAAGTGCAATTACAATTTATTAAAAGGTATTATTAAAACCGGATTATTTCTGACATTTTTAGTCATTCCATTTTTCGGTATTGGACAAGCAATGAGCCTCCAATTCAACACTAACCTCTCAGATGGCACAACAGTTACCCTGCCACTGCAAGGAAATGTAAATGTTACTGTAGATTGGGGAGATTTGGCTACCGATGCCTATACTACAACGGGAGATAAAGACCACACCTATGCCGAAGAGGGCACCTATACAGTTAGCATAAGCGGAACACTTACCCAATTTGGTAATGGTTGGACTTATAATAATGCAGATAAACTTGTGAAAGTAAACAGTTTTGGCAGCATCGGGCTTACGAGTTTATACGCTGGCCTTAAAAATGCTAACAATCTTGAGGAAGTTCCTTCAATCCTCCCTTCTACAATAACGAATTTGCGCTGTGCATTCCATCAAATCACCAAAACGAGCATAACAGGCCTCAACAATTGGGATGTGAGCAATGTAACAAATATGGCAGAAATGTTTACTCAAAGTTCTTTCAATCAAGATATTAGTAGCTGGGATGTTGGAAATGTAACAGATATGTCGTGGATATTTGCAGAAAGTGCATTCAACCAGGATATTAGCGGTTGGGATGTAAGTAATGTAACAAATATGGCAGTCATGTTTCATAACTCATCGGTTTTTAACCAGGATATTGGAAGTTGGGATGTGA
>Ga0208648_1000822_pt1 | contig 28698 bp, 27 predicted proteins | sample AntAceMetag02UKL_FD_184772 | JGI IMG/M metagenome (GOLD analysis project Ga0208648, IMG submission 184772) | Saline lake microbial communities from Ace Lake, Antarctica - Antarctic Ace Lake Metagenome 02UKL (SPAdes) (version 2) | ecosystem: Environmental > Aquatic > Non-marine Saline and...
CTTTGTCAGTAATATCAATTTCTCCTCTATCCCAAGCAATGACCTTGTAATTATTGTCTTGGCTAAAAACTTCAACCAGTTGTGTCCCTAAGTTGCCTTTTGCTCCCAAAATTAAAACTATTCCTTTGTCCTTTGTCATAAATTATCTGTTTTTATAATTCCTCTCATAATAATTTTGATAATCACCACTTTTTATATTTTTCCACCAAGATTCATTATTTTTATACCATTCTATTGTTTCCTCAAAGCCTTTATCAAAATCAATTTCAGGTTGCCAACCTAATTCGTTTTTAGTTTTACTAAAATCTATAGCATAGCGTAAATCATGCCCAGGTCTATCTTTAACATATTCAATCATTGATTCATCCTGACCCATTAAAGATAAAATTTTTCTGGTCAAATCAATGTTAGAAATTTCATTATCGCCACCCAAACAATAAGTCTCACCAAGCTTACCTTTCTGAATAATCATTTCAACTCCTCGATTATGATCATTAACATGTATCCAGTCCCGGATATTTTTACCTTCACCATAAACAGGCACTTTTTCCCCTTCTATCAAATTTGTAATAAAAAGAGGTATTAATTTTTCTGGGAATTGAAATGGTCCATAATTATTTGAACAATTAGAAATCGTTATTGGCAATTGATGTGTATGCCAATAAGCTCTAACTAGGTGGTCAGATGCTGCTTTAGAAGCACTATATGGGCTTCTTGGATCATAAGACGTATTTTCATTAAACGCAGAATCATTCAACCCCAGAGCACCAAATACTTCGTCGGTTGAAATGTGATGAAATCTAACATTACCGTTATTCTTTGCTGCTTCAAGCAAAACGCGTGTACCTTCAACGTTGGTGCGAACGAAATCTCCACTATTTAAAATAGACCGATCAACATGGCTTTCAGCCGCAAAATGAATAATCAAATCAATACCTTTGACTAATTCGTTAACTAATTCAACACTACAAATATCTCCCTTAACAAATGTATAATTAAGATTCTTTTCAACTTTTTTTAAATTTTCTAAATTACCAGCGTATGTTAAATTGTCCAAATTAATAATTTTATCATCTGGATATTTATCTAAATGATAGATAATAAAATTTGAGCCGATAAATCCAGCTCCACCCGTTATAAGTATTTTAAACATAGAAAAATAATAAATAGCTAATTTAATTTTTAACCGACCCGCCCGCCACGCGAGCCCGTAGGCGAGGCGGGCGGGTAAAACCCGCCCCACCGGTTACTAAAATTTTCATAAATTATAGCCTTCTTTTAATCATTTTTAAAACATCTTCTATTTCTTCCTCGCCTTCATATTTACCTTGAGGCCACAACTCTAGACCGTCATCTTCAGATCGAGGAATCACATGAAAATGCAAATGTGGAATTACCTGCCCAGCGACTGAATCATTATTTACTTGAATATTGTAGCCATGCTTGCCCATACCGTATTTCATTGCCTTGCCAATTTTTTTAACTACTTTCATTAATTCAGCTAAATCTTCTTTGGGAATTTCTTCCAAATTAGCAAAATGCTTTTTCGGAAAAATTAATGTATGTCCATGATTCACCGGCGCAATATCAAGAATAGCCAGAACATCTTCATTTTCGTAAACTTTAAGGCTTGATATTTCTCCAGTAATAATTTTACAAAAAATACAATCACTCATAATATTCTAATTAATTTTATAAGGTGAATTAGGGTCAATTTCCCAGCGAATTTCATCTATGTCTGCCTGTTTATTCTCCCCTTTATATAATTTATTAGGTAAATTAATAGAATAGGCATCGTTTTCTGATACACATTTGTAACCATGAACAACTCCCGGTGGAACGATAACCATAGTCGGATTATATTCACCCACTTCTATTTTTAAATATTCTTCCGCGGTTTCTAATTCCTCTCTTCTGTCCCAAAGATGCAACTCAAAACTACCTGGCCCGACAAAAACAAAACAATCTGACTGATGAACGTGCTCATGCGGACCTCGTATAACGCCTGGTTTAGTTACACTAATATAAGACATAGCGGGTCTATAGTCTATTTCATCATTACGATAAATCTCAGCCAACCAACCACGTTTATCACAATTCTTTTCTAATTTTTTAATAATTACTCCTTTTATCATATTTATTTACCCAACTCTCTAAATAACGGCATACCAGTTGAAGGATTTGTTGGTACATAAATAGTTCCTTGTCTATCTTTCAAATCTTTAATGTAAAGATAATACAAATAATTTTGGGTTAAACTTTGATTAATAATTTGTTGAGAATCTCTCTGACCTTCAGCTTCAATAATTTTTCTTTCTTTTTCCTTCTTTTCTCTAGCTAGGATAAAATCATATTTTTCAGCCTCTTGTTCAGCCTGTAATTTTTCCTGAATGGCATTGGCTAGATTGGCCGGCAAAGCAACATTTCTTAATAAAACTTTTTCAACTATTACGCCACGCGACTCCAGAGCATCTTTCAAGCTTTCTTGTATTCTCTGAGCTGCTTCTTCTCTTTTCTCTGAATAAATATCTTTTGCCTCATATTGAGCGATAATATCTCGGATTGATGTTCGGATAGTAGGTCTAATTATTTTCTCGTCATAGCTCAAACCAACATCTTTGTATATGTCAGATGCCTTTTCTTCTTGCAAATGAAATAAAACAGTCATATCGAGATCAACGCTCAATCCCTCTTTTGTTAGAGATGTAATAGCATCAGCCGCTGATTTCTTACCTTCCCCTTGAGTAATACTCATAGTATATTCTTCTGTTCTAATACTCATCTTGGTAACTTTTGCTAATGGAATAACCAAATGAAAACCTGATGACAATTCTTGGTCTTTAACTTTACCAAATAAAGAATAAACACCAGTTTCTCCAGCATCAACTATAATAATTGATGCAAAAAATAGCCACAACACCAAAACAGCCAAGACAATTGTGGTAATAATTTTTTTAGCATTTTGTTTAAATGCTAACTCATTTATATCGATTGTAGAATCCATATTTTTTTTCTTAAAATGATTAATTATATAAAATATTATAAATACAAGAACGATAAGCCAAGTCACTTTACCAAGAATAGGTAAAAGAAAAAATAAGGCAACAACTAAAAGGGGCCAATTTTTTAATAATTTATTATCCATAGTTAATTATTTGTTTAATATTAGTAATTTTTTATTTTTGATAACTTATTTTAAGCGATTGGCAAGCAATATAAAAATACCATCAATTAACCATAATATCAAGACCCAATTAATATTAACATAAGCCAAAACAACACCTGGCCAAACTATTTCTAACAATACGAAAATTGCTATAGCGCCGGCTAAAACATAAAAAAATTCATATAAATATATTCTCAAATTATCCATATTTACCATCTTGATAAAATTTCATTAATTTTTTGCCACAAGGTTCTACCTTTTAATTCAACTTTTATTTGACTTAATACTAAATTATCATCAATCAAGTCATCAGCTCTTAGACCAGGAATAGAAATAATAAAACTATATTTACCATCTTCACGATAAGCTTCCGACAAGTCAAATTTTGCATCAGCGAATTGCCAATTATTAATTTCACTAGGTGAAGAATAATTAGCCAAAACATAATTTATGCCTTCATAATTCAAATCAAGATTATCAACTCGTTTTATTATTGGGTTAAATAATTGATCTTCAGCCAAAGCAAATAGACCATCACCAGAAATAATAACATCATCTTTTTCTAAAATAATTTCACTAACATCTCTGAGGCTATTAACTGTAAACAATTTATAGGTTTCTTCTATTTCTAATTCACTATCGCCTATTTTTATTATTTGTAATTTTAAGGGGTTGGTTGTTTGTCCATTTACTGTCCAACTATCAGTGTGTAGTGTAAAATTTTCACGTCCGTCATCGGCTAACCATATTTTATTCACAAAAGATATTTTTGTTTGACTAGTTAATATTTCTTTAGTTATTATGTCGTCGCTCGCTTTTACTTCAATTTTATAAGCTCCTTCTGGTAAGTCAGCAATATTTAAATCTATATTGCCAATTGCCAAAGCTTCACCAGTTTTTATATCTGCTCCATTAAGATAATAGCTTTCTATTATCTGACTGTTATAATAAACAAAAATTTCTATCTCGTCTGAATCTTTATTTTTATTCAAATCAAAAAAATTAAATGAAAAGTTTAACGGTTCATCCTTGATGTAAGTGTAAAATTGATAATCACCACGCAAATTATTTATTAACTCGACTCGTTCTTCTTCTGGTTTATAATTGTCCATCTGATAGTTGTAACTTAAATCGTAATTATAAACAGCTATCTCATCAAATGGTGGTAATGCATTTAAAAAATCATCAACTGCTTCATAATACTTTATATCTTTATCTGCTTGCACAAAATTTCTTTGAAATAATATAGTATTATCTTTGCCAGTAACGACTCGCCAAGCTAGAGCTAATTGACCAATTATTTTATTTCTGATCGGTTTTAAATCGTATCGCCATAATAATTTATCTTTTAAAACGCCTGCTTCAATTATTGGTAAGTCATTATCATTCTTATATTTTAAACTGATATTCGCTTGATTAAAACTTCTTGGCGTTGCTAAGGAAAAATACACAGGATTACCTAATATTTTTTGTGTGTTATTTTCAGAATTAACTCTATCACTAGGTGTTATTTTTTTTATATTATAGCAAGGCTTTGAAAAATCACAGGTGTAGCTAATTTCACCAAACGGGACTATGCCTTGATACAACAGCCAAGCTATTAGAAAACCCAAAACAGTCCAGAGGAAAATTCTTATTTTTATTCTTCTTTTTTCCATTTTTTCTTTAATCTATTGATAATTATCTTGAAATAAACTATAATTATCTTACTTCATTTTATTAATTTAAACAAACTCTATGTTAGCTCAAATTCCGCAAAATTTTGAAAAATTACCGAAAGATCAGCTAAATCGAGAGATTCTTCGTGTTGGTATGATTGCCGAGCTTGATGCTGTTAATCTTTATGAACAAATGGCTGCCATGACAGATGACAGAAAAATTAAAAAAATTCTAATGGATATTGCTCGTGAAGAAAAAACTCATGTTGGAGAATTTGAAACCATGTTGCTACAATTAGACTCAGAACAAGTTAAAGAGTTAGAAAAAGGCAAAAAAGAAGTCGAGGAAATGGCTGATTAAAATTATGTTAAATTTTTTGAAACTAATCTTGGCAATAGCTATCTGCCAAGTAGCTGGATTAATTGGATCTATTTTTACTTTTAGCTCTGTTTCAAATTGGTATCAAACTTTAAATAAACCCATTTTTAATCCACCTAATTGGATTTTTGGTCATGTCTGGACTTTTCTTTTTTTTCTGATGGGTGTATCACTATATTTAATTATTAAAAATAATATTTTTGAGAAAAAGATTTTAATTGCTCTTATATTTTTTGGACTACAACTAGCTTTGAATATTTTATGGTCTTATTTGTTTTTTACTTTGAAATGTCCCCTCTGCTCTCTAATGGAAATTTTAATTTTATGGCTAGCCATATTAGCTACCATTACTATTTTTTATAAAATAAATCACTTAGCTTCTTATTTATTAATTCCCTATTTACTATGGGTTAGTTTTGCGACTATTCTTAATTTTTATATTTTTAAATTAAATTAAATTCTATGACACAATTAAATCAAGTTTATAAATGTGCTATCTGCGGTAATATCGTAGAAATGCTTCATACTGGTGCTGGCGAACTTGTTTGTTGTGAACAGCCGATGAATCTCTTAGTAGCTAAAAAAAATAATGAAGGCCAAGAAAAACATGTACCAGTAATAATAAAAAATAAAAATACTATTACAATAAAAATAGGGGCCGAGCCACATCCAATGATTGACGAACATTATATTGAATGGATAGAAGCTATAGCGAATAAACAAGTCTATAGAAAATTCTTAAAACCAAACGACTTGCCACAGGCAGAATTCAACATTGATTCAAACAATGTTGTTGGTCGTTGTTATTGTAATGTTCACGATTTGTGGTCAAGTTAAACTTAATCGTTAAGATTATATATTTTATAAAACCGCTTATTTAAAGCGGTTTTATTTAGTCTCTGCTATTTCAGTTAAAATGTCTAAGTATTTTTTAGCTGTTATCTCCCAACGAAAACGTCTCGCCCTAGCCAAACCTTTCAATATCAAATCTTGTTTTAATTCATCGTCATCTAAAACATTCTCTATGGCTTCAGCTATTTCATTTGAGTTATATGGATCAATCATTAGTGCTGCTTCACCAACAATTTCTGGTAATGAAGAAATAAAACTGGTTATAGTCGGAGTACCGCAAGCCATAGCTTCTAAAGGCGGAAAACCAAAACCTTCATAAAAAGTTGGGAAAACAAAAAGATTAGCCAAATTATAAAGACTTATTTTATCTTCACTATCAATATAACCAATAAACTGAATATCGTTTTTATATGGCGATTTGTTTAATTCTTTGAAAATATGACGATGTTTCCAGCCCTGGCCACCAGCAATTACCAGTTTATAATCACTTAAGTCGCTATTATTATCTCGAAAAATATTATATGCCCTAATTAATCCATCAACATTTTTTCTCGGCTCTAATGTGCCAAGAAAAAAAATAAATTTATCTGGTAAATCATATTTATTTTTTATTTCTATTAATCGAACATCATTCTCTGGCAAAACACGATATTTACCATCAAGCCCAGAATATATAACTTTAACTTTATTCTTTGGTACTTTGAATAATTCTATAATATCTCTCTTTGTATTTTCACTAACAGAAATAATTGTATCAAAATCGTGAATATTCTTTTTCAGATTTATTAACCAATGCCAGAGACGTCTCTTTATGGAAAAATACCGCGGAAACAAAACTGATGACAAATCATGTATCACTATTACTTTTTTACATTTATCAGAAATGGCAGAAAATCCCCAGTTTGGTAAAAAAAATAAATCAACTCCTAAGAGTTGATCCAGTTTAGGCCAACTTAAAAATCTCTGCATAACATTATTAAAAATCTTATTCGGATAATTAGTTTTAACTATTTCTACATTGTCTTGTTTAAATTCTGGTAAATGACTTGATAAATCTTTGGCTGAATTATAAAAAAGTTTATACTTATTTTTTTTATCCAGCTTTAAAATCTCCTTCAGTAAATTATGACTAAACTCCGATACACCACTATAGCGTGCTTCAATCAAAGCTCTGATGTCTACTCCAATTTTCATTTATTTTGAACTGTTATATTTTCTAAATTCATCATTAACGTATTCTTGCAATTCATCTTTAAATCTAGCTGTAGAAAATTTCTCTGCCCATTCTCTTATCTCTTGCGGATTAAAATTATCAGGATTAAATTTTTCACAAGCTTCTTTTAAACTAGCACTCGTCTGCTCATTGAAGAATAATCCAGTTTTTCCTTCAATAATCGTCTCTAATGCTCCACCTCGTTTATAGGCAATAACTGGACGGCCAGCTGCCATCGCCTCAACTGGTGTAATACCAAAATCTTCTTCTTGCGGATGAATAAAGGCTTGGCAATGACGGAATAATTCTCTTTTTTCCTCTTCGCTTATTCGACCAATAAATTCTATGTTCTCACAACCTTTAGCTATTTCCTTGAGTCTTAGCAAGTCAACTCCATCGCCAAATATTTTCAATTTTTTACCAGATTCTTTGAAAGCTTCGATAGCGATATCAACTCTTTTGTATGGTGCCAAACGACAACCAATTAAAAAATAATTATCCAACTTATCAGCAATAGAATATTTTTCAACATCTACTGGTGGATAAATAACGACTGAATTACGTCTATAATATTTTTTTATCCGAGTAGCAATAAAATTTGAATTAGCAATAAATTTATCAACTCTATCGGCTGCTAACTTATCCCAGATTCTAACATAATTCAAAACTAAAGAAATTATTTTTTTAAAATATTTATTGTAATTTAATTCCTTAATATATTGATGGGTATCACTCCATAAATAACGAGTTGGCGTATGACAATAACAAATATGTAAAGTATCTACGTTAGTTATTACCCCTTTGGCAAAAGAACTAGTATCAGAAATTACCACATCATAACCAGACAAATCAAAAAACTCAACTGCCATTGGCATAAACGGCATATACCATTGATAGTGCTTTACTCCGCCGGGCAAACGTTGGATAATTGAAGTTTCTATCTTTCTGCCTTTGTAATATTTATCAGCGTTTTTCTGTTCGTACAACAAAGTGTATATTGTTGCTTCTGGATAAATCTCAGATAAAACTTTCAATACTTTTTCTGCGCCTCCATCTTGAGCTAAGTGATCGTGGATTAAGGCTACTTTCATTTTCATAATTTTAAAATCGTATTTATTATTCAACTTTTCTGCCTTTTAAAACAGCCAATGGGGTACGCAACAATATGGCTATATCAAAAAGAATTGACCAATTTTCTATATAATAAGCGTCCAACTTAACTTCGTCTTCAAAACTTAAATCACTTCGTCCAGAAATTTGCGCCAAACCAGTTATACCTGGTTTTATAGTTAAAACTTTTTTATGATGTCTCTCGTATTTAGCTACTTCTCTTGGCTGATGCGGACGTGGTCCAACTAAACTCATATTACCAATTAAAACATTAAAAAACTGGGGCAATTCATCAACGCTCCAACGTCTAATAAGTTTTCCTATTCTAGTTAATCGAGGGTCATCAGCGATTTTATAAACTGGTCCTTGTTTTATACTTTTTTCTTTGATTAAATCTCTTTCAAATTTTTCCGCTTCTTCTTGATTTGAATAATCTCCACCAATACAAAAATGCAACATCATTGATCTAAATTTAAAAAGATTGAACGTCCCCTCTTTACTCACTCTTTCATTTTTATAAAATATCGGTCCGGTTGAATCTAATTTAATTAAAAAACTAGTAATAATAATAATTGGACTAAAAATAATTATAAAAGTTAATGAAAATATAATATCAAATATTCGCTTAATAATTCGTCCCCAACCTTCAAGTGTTGTTTTCCTAACTTCAACAATTGGAATACCAGCGATTTCACTAGCTTCTGTTTGTAAAACTTTTGTGCCTAATAAGTCGGCTGCATATTTAAAAACTACATGGTATTCGTCGGCAAAATCAAATAACCGTAAAGTTTCCGCCTTACTTAAATTCGGGTCACTTTGAATTATCTCATCGATCTCTCTGTCTTTGATAAATTCTTTTAAATCGTACTCAGCTTCCATATCAAAATTACGATATCTTTTTATAATATCGTAACCAGAATTTTTTCGACTAGCAAAATTATGAGTCAATATGTCTGTTGTTTTACTATTACCAACTAATACGACTTTATGCACACCAACACCATATCTAAATAAAGATTTTTGAATAAATCTAATTAATACTCGAGCGAAACTAACATAAAAAATTGCTAAAAACCAGCCAGCCAAAACTATGAACCTAGAAGAAAAAAGTTCTCTAAATATAAAAATTAAAACAACAATCAAAACAAAACCTGTCGAACAGGCTAGAACTACTTTATTAAATTCTTTAAGCATTCCGCCAGCACCGCGAATACTGTAGAGTCCAGCAATAGCAAAAATAATTAACCAAGCCAAAGCGATTAAAAACAAAATTTGAATATATTCGCTAAATGGTAAACTAAAAATAATTGGTCTGATTTCTGCTGCTACTTCAGCAAAACGGATATGATACGCCGTGATTCCAGCTAAAATAATCATTAAAAAATCCAACGGCACCAACAAAAAAGAGAAGAATAATTCGCTTTTTTTCATAACGCAATAAATTAAAATACGAGAATTTTATAAGTTTCCCGTATTAATCAAGCTGACAATCTTTAAATTCAATAATATCAAGGCAAGTTATAAGCCGGATTTTGTATTCCAATTGCTTGGAATGACGATTATCTATCTAGTCCCGAAATTGCTCTCGGGATCAAGCGAGCCACTTTTCATCTTTGGTTACTCAAAGGTTTGCTCTTGCTCCAGGCAGGGTTTACCATCTATCGCTGTCACCAGCGTAAAATATACGTAGCCTAAGTTGCGTGGATATCCATTCGCAACATAAACACTGTATAACTTTTCACCTTTCATCCCGAGAACTCGGGACTAGTATTGTCTCTGTGGCACTTTCCCTAAAATTACTCTTGGTGGGCGTTACCCACTGCCATGACACCACACAAAAAGCGTGGCAGGAGTCCGGACTTTCCTCCCCGCCGATTCGGCGGGGTAATCGTCCGCTTACCTTGATATTACTGAAATTAAAGCTTTTTTTGTCAATAAAACAAATGTTCAACTAATATAACATATTACTACAATTAAATCAAACTTGACGAAAACCACTATTTTGTTATAAATAAGGGTTAAACGTACATTCAAAAAAACAGACGGAGAGAGGAGAAAGAGATGAAAAAGAAAATTATTGTTTTTTTGTTTCCTGGTATATTTAATATGGCATCGGTTTTTTTCTCTCCTCTCGTTGAGGTAGATGATTATGACGCATTGGTTTAGGAATCTAGCCGAGTAATTTGGGAATTGGGCTATAACCCGCCCGATATCCCTCCATCAACAATTGATTCCTCCATTTCTATTGCTGGCGGAACAAAAGATCTTCTTATACCCCTGAAAGACCTCATTCAAATGAAAGAAATGTACAAGGTAAATAGTAAGCACTTTTATGTTTACAACTCCGCTCATTACCTCTTTTGGGGAGAATAGGGAAAAAAGGTTATCATCCATATTCTGGAACAGATAACCAAAATATGAGATGCAAAAGCCCCTTACCAACATACTGGTAGGGGGCTTAAAATTTACAAAAAAAACTATAAAATTAAAATAATTCTTTTAAACGCTTTCTTATATTACGATATTCAAAAATAATAAAAATTATAATTATAATACCAGCAACTACTTGTAAATACATTGGTAATTCCGCGCCATAGGCAAACAAAAAAGCAAAAACTGAAGTTCCCAACAATGTCGCTGTTAAATAAACAAGCCAATGCATACTGGTAAATAAAGCAACCGCATAGCTGACTATATCAACTGGTAAAAAAATACGCGCAAAGGCAACTGCCCAAAATAAATTCTTTTTAGGCAAAGCTTCTTTTAATTCATCTATATCATATTTTTTTACAAAACGATGTACAATTTTTCTACCAAACTTTCTGGCAATAAAAAAAGCTACCATTGAACCAACAACCCAACCAAGAATTGTTAGTATAGCCGCTAAATTCGCTCCCCAGATAGAAACAGCAATTGGCAAAAGAGGCAATGTCTCTGCCGGCGCTATAATAACCGCACCTGCCATGATTAAAACATACGCCAGATGACCTGCTTGACTATTAAGTAACGGTAAACTACTCAACTCCGCACTATAAACATGCGCCAAATAAGATGACAGGATAAATAAAACTGCAATAAATGAAAATATTATGATTTCTTCTACTCTTCTTTTCATAGTGGACGCAGAGGGATTTGAACCTTCGACCTCATGAATGTGAATCATGCGCTCTAACCAACTGAGCTATGCGTCCCAAACTAGATTTTAAAAATAGATTCCCTTCCCTCGCTATCGCTCACAGGGAATAACAGAAGAAAAAGTCGCTCCCCGCCCGAACAACCGAAGTCATTCGGTCGGGCGGGTAACCAACTGCCTGCCCGACCATTTGTAAAAAAAATGGGTGGGAGCTATGCGTCCCAAATTGGATTTTAAAAATAGATTCCCGCCTACACGGAAATGACATGGGGGGGGGATAAAATCACTCGCCATGAATGACAAAAGGATAAAATCGCTCGCCAGGAATGACAGAAAGTGTTATTTATTTCTTTAAAACAACGGGTTTATCTGACTAAAATACTAATTAAGACTGGCTTGTCTCGCCGTATCCGCCGGCTGGCGGAGAAGGCGGAAGCTATGCGTCCCAATTATCCTAAAGCTTTATCAATTGCTAAATTAACAAGCTCATCTGCCCGTTTATTCTGTTCTCTTCGTACATGCGTAAAATTTACTTTAGAAAAATTTAAAGTTAAATTGTAGACTTTAATAAATAACGGTGCTAAATCTTTATTTTTTACCTTATATTCTCTATTTATTTGTTTAACAATGAGTTCACTATCCATAAATACATCTACTTCTTTTACGCCTATTTTTTTTGCTTCATCAAGTGCCATAATCAAAGCCTGATATTCAGCCTGATTATTAGTCGCTTTCCCAATATATCTAGATAATTCTTTAACGACTCCCCTGTTTTCATCTAACAAAACAGCGCCAATCCCAGATGGACCAGGATTACCGCGAGCACCTCCGTCAGTATAAATAATTAATTTTTTCATTTATTTATGTTTTATATCAATTAATTTAAGCTGAATTTTTCTATTACCATTAAATTCGTTAAATTCTAAATAATATGCGATATCAACTCGATCACCAATTTTAAATTTTTTCCAATTATCTGCTTGACTAAAAGCCAATCCCCAAAAACCGTTAAATCGAAACTTCACATGTTGATTTTCTGCACCCATTTCAACTTTATCCATAATAGTTAAATTTCGACTAACAAATTTTGGTCGATTATTGCCCTCGCCATGAGGTTCAAATAATAAAAGCTGTTCAATTAAGTCATCCTTGACTGTTGATAAATCCAATTCAGCTTCAACAATAAGTTTTCGTTCTAATCTAAAATTAGCTAATTTTTTATATGTATATTTTTTGATTCCGTCGACAAAACCATCTAAATCTTGCTGACTCTTTAACGAAAAACCGCAAGCACCCTTGTGTCCACCAAATTTATCTAAAAATTTCTTGTGTTTTTCAAGCACTTGAGTTATATCAAAACCTTCGATACTTCTACCTGAACCTCTGATTTCATCCCCTTGACCAGTTATAACTATGGTTGGTCTACCATATTGTTCAGTTAATTTTCCGGCCACCAAACCAACCACACCTTCTGACCATTTATTTCCGCCTTTATTCTTGACACTGGGCGATAACAAAACTAACATTTTGTCATCAATCATATTCTTATCAACCTCTTTTTGACAAGCTTCAATAATATCACCGGTTATTTTTTGCCTATCAATATTTTTTTGATTCAATTCTTCAGCAATCTTTTTAGCTTCTGTTCTACTTTTTGTAATCAACAATTCAAAAGCAGTATTAGCATGTGCTAATCGACCAGCTGCATTTAATCGAGGTGCTATTTGCCAAGACACATTCCAAGCGCTCAATTCTCTAATGTTCTTGCCTTGAGCTATGTTAATCAATTCTTTTAAGCCTTTTCTTGTTTTTTTATTTATTATTTCTAATCCAACTTTGGTTAAAATTCTATTTTCTCCAATTAACTTAACACAATCAGCAATCGTACCAACCGCCACTAAATCCAAACATCTTTTTTCTAATATTTCTTTTTGCTGCTTAGTTAATTTAGCCTTTTTTATAAGTGCTTGGGCTAATTTAAAAGCAACTCCAACACCAGCTAAATCTTTACTCGGATAATTATCAACTTTCGCATCAATAATTAGACAATCAGGTAAATCGTCTTTACTTTCAGACGGTTCATGATGATCAGTAATTACAATATCTAAACCTTCACTTTTTAAATAAGCAACCTCTTCTTTATTACGAATACCAGTATCAACCGTTATAATCATTTTTGCTCCTGAATTTTTAATTTCATTAATGGCTTTTTTATTCAAACCATAACCCTCGCTAACTCTTTCTGGTATATAAACGTCTGTTTTAGCTTTAAAAGTAGATAAAACCTCCACTAATAACGCCGAAGCTGTCACGCCGTCAGCATCATAATCACCATAAATTACAATTCGATTTCCTTTTTTTATATGTCCGATTATTAACTTAATCGCTTCCGTCATGTCTTTAAACAAACATGAATCTAAAATGTCACGCTCATATTCAGGATGTAAAAATTTATCAATTTCCTCTTTAATGAGAATTCCACGATTATATAATAATTGTAAAATAATCTGATTATAATCAGCTGGATTCTTGAATGTTTTTTTTTCAATCGGGGGCAAAAGTTGCCACTTATATTCCATAGTTTAATTAATTTATTCCGCGATTTACATAAAAGCTATACCGACGCTCCACAAAACCATGGAAAAAATTACCATAATTGAAATAAATAACCAAACAATTCTCTGGATTGTTTTTTTCTTCATAAATAATTCTTTAATAAAAAAGTTTAATATTATTTTTTTAAAATCTTGATAAAAGTATCCGCTGGAATATCAACACTACCTTTGCCTGCAGCCATCATTTTTTTCTTACCTTTTTTCTGTTTTTCTAATAATTTTCTTTTTCTTGACACATCCCCACCATACAGTTTCGCTGTAACGTCCTTACGCATAGCTGATAAACGTTCAGCTGCGATTATTTTTCCGCCAATAGCTGCTTGTAACTTTAAAACAAACATTTGTTTGGGTAGGGTGTCTTTTAATGTTTTGACAATCTCTTTACCACGACGAAAAGCTTCATTTCGATAAACAATAGTCGCCAAAGCTTCAACAATATCTTCGGCCACTAAAATATCTAACTTTATCACGTCAGCTGGTCGATAATCATAATACTCATAATTAATTGAAGCATACCCAGAACTAACACTTTTTATCTTATCATAAAAATCAGTTAAAATCGCTACCATTGGAATCTCATAATGTAAAATTGCCCGATGTTCGTCTAAAAATTCAGTATTTTTATATATACCTCTTCTGTCTTGAACCAAACTCATAACTGCACCTAAATAATCTTTTGGTGTAATAATATCAAGCTTAACCCATGGTTCTTCTATTTTTTCTATTTCAGTTACATCAGGTAATTTTTGAGGGCTACGAATAATTATTTCTTCTTTATTTTTTTTCAAAACCTGATAGGCAACACTTGGAACAGTTACTATTAAGTCCAAGCCATACTCTCTTCTTAAACGCTCTTGAAATATTTCCAAATGTAAAAGACCTAAAAAACCACAACGAAAACCAAAACCTAACGCCTCTGATTGTTCTGGTTCATAAGATAAGGATGCATCATTTAATTTTAATTTAGAAATAGCCTCCCTCAATTCTTCAAATTCATTACCTTCGTGAGGAAAAATACCAGCAAAGACCATTGGTTTTACTTCAGCGTATCCTTTCAGTGGTTTTACTTCTTTAGAGAATTTATCTAAAGTAATTGTGTCACCAACTCGACATTCACCGACTTCCTTAAAACCAGTTATCAAATAGCCGATCTCTCCTGTAGATAATTCTCCGGTAGATTTATATTCTGGTTTAAATACCCCAACGTCTAATGCTTCACTTTTTGCACCAGTCGCCACTAAAGCTATTTTTTCTCCTTTTTTGATACTACCATTGAAGACTCTAATGTAAGCGACCACACCTCGGTATTCATCATAATTTGAATCAAAAATCAAAGCTTTAAGATGACTGATATTTTCTTTTTGTACCGGAGCAGGTATTTTTTTTACAATTAATTCTAAAATTTCTTCTACGCCTTGTCCTGTTTTAGCTGAAGAACAAATTATATCTGCTGTCTGACAACCTAATAATTTCACTATTTCTTTCTTAGTTTGATCGACTTGCGCAGCTGGTAAATCAATTTTATTAATCACTGGAATAATAAAAAGATTTTGTTCTAAGGCTAAATACAAATTAGCTAAAGTTTGTGCTTGTATTCCTTGAGTAGCGTCAACCAGGATGACTGCCCCTTCAACTGCAGCTAAACTTCTTGAAACTTCATAACCAAAATCAACATGACCAGGTGTGTCAATCAAATTTAATTTATATCCATTGTATTCCATGCAAACTGGCTGTAGCTTGATAGTAATTCCTCTTTCTCTTTCTAAATCCATCTGGTCAAGGATTTGTTCTTTCATTTTTCTTTTTTCAACTGTACCAGTAATTTCCAGCATTCTATCAGCCAAAGTTGACTTGCCGTGGTCAATATGAGCAATAATACAAAAATTACGTATTTTTTCCATAATTATTATTTTCTAATATTTTATAAGGGCAATTTACAAATTGCCCTTACGAGTATATTCTATATATTTTTACTTTTTTGGTCAACATAAAAAAACTAAACAACTTTACTTTTTAAAAATTATTTCATTGGGAATTAATTAAAAATTAGTCATTAGTCATTGGAAATTTTTTCTATATTCCCCTAGCTTCTCCCTGGTCACCTGTCTCAACTTTTTTCCAAGGTAATCGCTTTTTGACTGATTGCCATAAACTATGCAACTCTTCACTTTGCAACAAAGCACAAACTGCTATATATATTACTATTCCTGTTAACCCAGCAATCAAACCTTGTGTTAAAACGCCCCACACTCTTGTCATATCAATATAAGGCCAAATGATCAATTTCATTCCTTGAACAGCTACTCCGCACGAAATAGCAGCTGCAGTGAACTTCACTGTTGAAATTAGAACTTTAACTTCATCTAAACTGCCAATTTCGATTCTAAGGACTAACCATAAAATTATAAAGTTCACGATACTGGCGATAGAAAATGCTAAGGCTAAACCAGCCACACCATAAATCTTCGATAGCCATAGAGATAAAATTACATTAACAAAAGCCGAAATCAAACCAACAATAAATGGCGTGCGACTATTGTGTCTAGCGTAGAAAGCACGAATCAATAGAGGCACTAGTGCCTGAGCAAACAATGATAATGAAAAAAATCCCAAGGTATTAATCGTTAAAATAGTATCTTGCCAATCAAAATTACCTGTACCTAAAATTACACGAATTATTTGTGCTCTTAAAGTTATTAATAAAACTGTAGCTGGAACAATAAAAAATAAAATATGTCTGATAGTTGATGATAAATTTTTTATCATTTTTTTTCTATCAAAAGCTATTTGAGACATCGCTGGAAAAGCGGCGATAGCAAAAGAAATGCCAAAAATACCAATAGGAAAAGATTGTAAATTATTAGCAAAATTAAAAACGGCCAATGAGCCACTAGCCATAGTTGATGCAATAATTGTTATTACCAATAAATTAATCTGAGAAATAGCCAAACTCATTGTGCGAGGAATCATCATCTTGCCAATCTGTTTGATATTTTTATTTCCTAATCCAATTTTAAAGTGATAACGATAACCCAAGGAAAAAACAGTCGGCCATTGTACTAGCATATGAGCACCAGCACCCAAAACAACACCCCAGGCTAAACCATATATTCCCCAAAGTGGCACTAAATATAAGGCACCAATAATTATACCGATATTATATAAAATTGGTGATAGTGAATAAACAAAAAATCTTTTGAATGATTGTAGAATACCACCAAAAACGCTAGATATTCCCAAAAATAAAGGTGACAAAAACATTATTCTGGTTAAGCTTATGGTTAAATCCATTTTTTCTCCAGAAGAACCAGGCGTAATTATTTTTACTAAAAATGGTGCAAAAATAACTCCAATACCACAAAGTATAAAAAGACCTAAAGCTAAAATATTTAATATACCACTGGCCAAAGCCCATGCCTCTTTATTTTCTTCTCGGCTAAAAACATCTTTAAATTTACTCAATGGATTTTTTATAAGACCAGTGAATATTGGGATAAAACCAGCTGACAATGCTCCCAGAACCAATAAATTAAATAATAAATCTGGTACACGAAAAGCAGCATAGTAAATATCTAAAGTATCGCCTGCTCCAAATTCACCAGCCAATATGCGATCCCTAAAGATACCTAAAAAACGGCTAATCAAAGATGAAGTAGCCACTAGTCCCGCCGCAACGGTAATACTATTAATTTGTCCACTAAATAATTTTTTTATCATTAATATCTATCTAATTATTGTTCTGGGAATAATTTAATTGTATTTTTATAAATTATAAATTCCTCGTCAGGTTTAACAACTAGAAATTCAACGTTAGTTAAAAACTTTAATTTATTTATTATCTGATTTCTAGTTATTGGGTTACCAGCACCAATAGCGCCAGTAAATGCAATCGCATCCAACTGTCCGCCCAGAATTGCCCAATAAGCTCCGATATATTTTACAATTCGATAAATAGCTATATCAAAAGCCAACTTTGCATCTTCATCACCCAGAGACAATTGTTTCAATAATCCTCGAAAATCACTAATTCCAGAAAGTCCTTTTATGCCAGAATGATGATTTAATAAATCTTCTAGTTGATTAACTTTTTCTTCTGTAACTTCACCTGGTAATCTTTTCAAAAGTTCAAGCACTATACCTGGACCCAAATCCCCCGAACGAGTCATCATTACTAAACCTTCCATTGGTGTCCAGCCCATTGAAATATCAATCGGTTGACCTTGTTTAATTGCAGCGATTGAACCACCTCCACCTAAATGACAAGTAATTAAATTAAGTTGCTTGACATCGCGATTTAATTGCCTAGCGACATCATTCATGGCATACTCATGTGATAATCCATGAAAGCCGTAACGATAAATCTCATATTTCTCAGTAATCTCTCTTGGTAAAGCATAAATTTTTGCTTGAGCAGGCAAGCCTGAAAAAAAAGCTGTATCAAATACTGCTACATGAGGAATATCTGGTAAATATTCACGGACAATCTTTGCACAAGCAAGATTGAACGGATTGTGCAAAGGAGCTAAATCATTAAAAGATTCTATACTACTAATAACTTCATCATTTATTAAAGTTGGTTTAACAAATTTATGTCCACCATGCACAATTCTATGACCAACGACTGTTATGTCTTGTAAATTATTTTGTTGCCTCAACAACTGCTTGATAGCTTTTTCGTAATTATTTGCTTTTATTTCAAATATTCCTCTATCTAATTCTTTTTCATTCTCAAACAAAGCATATTTCAAAGAAGTTGAACCAGCATTTATAATTAAGATAGACATTCTGTTTATTTTAAAAAATATTTTATTTAAACTAAGCTACGACCAGACATTTTTTTTGGTTTATTTAATCCCATAACATGTAAAATCGTTGGTGCAACATCAGACAAAATACCTTGTGGTTGTAATAGACTTAAATCTCCACCTGGAGCATCTTGTTTCATGGCATTCTTTCCTTCAAATTCTTTACTAATAACTATAAATGGTACTGGATTGGATGTATGTTCTTTGTCTATCATACCAGTTTGCATATTAAACATTACTTCAGCGTTACCATGATCAGCTGTCAAAAAAACCATACCACTTTTAGCTAACACTGATTTAACTACCTTGCTAACACAAGTATCAACAGCTTCAACTGCTCTAGCTGCTGCTTTAATATTCCCAGTATGTCCGACCATGTCAGGGTTAGCATAATTCACTAAAATAAAATCATAATTATCTGATTCAATAGCTTTGATCAATTTATTAGTTAATTCTGGAGCTGACATTTCTGGTTTCATGTCGTAGCTAGCAACCTGAGGCGATGGCACCAGAATATGCTCTTCACCGTCCATTTTGTCTTCTCGCCCACCATTGAAAAAATAAGTAACGTGAGCATATTTCTCAGTTTCAGCAATTCTTAATTGTTTTAAATTGTTTTTAGAAATTGTTTCACCCAAAGTATCTTCCACTACTTCAGCTGAAAAAGCTACTTCTACAGGTAAACTTGATTCATATTCAGTAAAACAAACAAATAAAAGATTTTTTAGATATTCTCCTCTTTTAAATTTTTCTAATCCAGGCAAAGCAAAAGCTTTGGTAATTTGTCTAGCACGATCTGCTCTAAAATTAAAGAAAATAATTGCGTCATTTGCTTTAATCTGCGCTACTGGTTGTCCGTTTTTTTCAATAACTGTTGGTACAAATTCTTCATCATATATTTTTTTACCATAACTTGCCTCAATTGCTTCGGTTGCCGAAATGCTTTTATTTCCCTCGCCAAAAACCATTGCTCGGTAAACTTTTTCTATTCTATCCCAATGATTATCTCTGTCCATGGCATAAAACCGACCTGACAAAGTAGCAACCGCGCCCTGACCATAATCGCTCAAATCTTTTTCGATTTGTTTTACAAAATTTAATCCGCTGTTATACGGCGTATCTCGTCCATCAAGAATTACATGTATATAAAAATTCTTAAAATTTTCTTTTTCCATTAAAGCTAGGAGAGCCTCCAAATGCTCAATTGATGAATGAATACCACCACTAGACAACAATCCCATTAAATGTAAATTTGACTTATTCTTTTTAGCATGATTGATTGCATTTAATAAAGCTTCATTTTCATAAAAAATATTATCAGCGATAGCTTTATTTATTTTTGGTAAATCTTGGTATAATATTCTACCAAGACCTAAGTTAATATGACCAACTTCGCTATTACCACTTTCACCCCATGGTAAACCAACTGCTTCACCTGATGCTCTTAATGTCATTGAGGGATACCTAGAAATGTAATCATTGATATTTGGAGTATTGGCTTGACTAATCGCATTGCCAGAATAAGGCTGGGTTATACCCCAGCCATCCATTATTACCAGTACTACTGGTTTTGGTTTTTTTAATATTTCCATTTATTTTTATTTTATTAAACTATTGCCCTTCATAATTTTTGGCTTGTCTAAACCTAGTAACTGTAAAACAGTCGGAGCGACATCGCATAAAGAGCCAGATTTTTTTAAACTAATTTTCTTCTTTAATTTATCGTTAACTACAATAAAAGGTACTTTATTGACAGAATGTTCGGTATCAATCTCCCCTGTTTTCATATTAATCATTTCTTCAACATTGCCATGGTCAGCAGTGACAAGAACTGTGCCACCGACAGCTAAATAAGCTTTTATTACTTCTCCTAAATATTGATCTACCTTTTGACAGCATTCAATGCCTGCCTGTAAATTACCAGTATGACCTATCATATCAGGGGCAGCATAATTTACAAAAATAAAATCAAATTTCTTGACTTTTAAATAACTGATTATTTTTTTTGTCAAAAGTCCAGAGCTCATAGCTGGTGTTTTGTCATAATATTTAACATCAGGTGAAGCAACAACCTCTCTAATCTCATCGTCAATTGGATCGGCATAACCACCATTTAAAAAATAAGTTACATGAGCGTATTTTTCAGTTTCAGCTAGATAAAGCTGTTTAATATTTCTCAATTGCATTGGTAGCGTTTCTTTTAAATCAACTCCAGGGTAAGCTGTCATCATATTATCTAAATCTGGCCCGAAATCAGTCATAGCAATAAATCTAACATTTTTTAAAACTTTAGCGCGTGAAAAACAATACTTATTTTTTTCACAAAAATTATTCTGCACAAAAACTTTTGCTAATTGTCTGGCTCGATCTGACCTTAAGTTAAAAAATATAACACTATCGTTATTACTAATCCTTGGCGTTGGCTTACCGTTTTTACTAAGAATATAAGGTTCAATAAATTCATCATTTTCTCCACGATTATAAGCTTCTGTTATAGCTGCTTGAGCTGATTCAGCCTTTAATCCAACTCCATTTACTAAAGCATTGTAAGTTTTTTCACTTCGATCCCATCTTTTCTTTCTGTCCATAGCATAGAATCTACCAATAATCGTAGCGATTGCTTCACCGTTTTTAAATGTTCTTTGTATATCTTCAACTAATTTTAATGATGCATACTTAGGCGAATCACGACCGTCAGTAAATAAATGCAAATAAACATTTTTAACATCCATTTGCCTGGCTAATGTTAACAAAGCTAAAATATGATCTGGATCACTATGAGCACTCATGCCGTTAGACAGCATGCCCATTAAGTGTAAATTAGAATTATTATTTTTAACATGACGTATGCCTTCTAAAAAAGCGGGGTTTTTAAAAAATGTTCCGTTATTTATGCTTTTGCAAATCTTAACAGCATCTTGCTCAACTACCCTGCCGGCACCGATATTCATATGCCCAGCTTCACTATTACCGTCCTGTGTTGGTGGCAAGCCGACATATTTACCATGCGCATAAATTTCGGTATATGGATATTCTTTGGTTAAATTATCTATAACAGGAGTTTTAGCTGATGTTATAGCATTACCTTTATTAGCTTCTGTAATACCCCAACCATCGAGAACAACCAAAATCATTGGTGAATTTATCTTTTTATCACTACTTTTTTCTATCATTTATTTTTTCATTATAAGTTGTTCTATTTCCATTAAACGATTATATTTAGACAATCTTTCACTTCGACAAAGCGAACCAGACTTTATAAATTCTGCCCCAATCGCTACTGCTAAATCAGCAATAAAATTGTCACAAGTATCTCCACTACGATGTGATACCATAATTCTATAATTATGTTTTTGGGCTAATTTAACACAGTCCATTGTTTCAGTTATAGTACCAACCTGATTGGGTTTGATTAAAATAGAATTAGCCGCTCGATTCTTGATTCCTTGCCGTAAACGATCAGTGTTGGTTGTGAATAAATCATCTCCAATTAACATCATTTCGCCACCCAACTCTTTGGTCAATTCACTCCACCCAGACCAATCGTCTTGCGCTAAACCGTCTTCAATAGAAATAATTGGATATTTTCTAAACCATTCACTATAAAGTCCCATTAAGGTGGCACTAGTAAAATGACCTTGGTCTAATTTGAAAATATATTTACCTGTTTCTTGGTTGTATAATTCTGAGGAACCGACATCTATCCCTAAACAAATTTCATCTTCAGGTTTATAACCAGCTCCAATAATAGCAGCGATAATTAATTCAATTGCTTGCACACTGGAAATTATATCAGGTGCATAGCCACCTTCATTGCCAACGTCTGTGTCAAAACCTGCTCGTTTCAAAACATTACCTAATTCATGAAAAATTTCAGCTCCGATTCTAACTTTTTCACTAAAACTTGTTTCAAGAATAGGTATAATCATAAATTCTTGAAAATCCAAATTAGTATCAGCATGTTTGCCACCATTAAATATATTAAAAGACGGAACAGGTAATTCAATCTTTTTATTATCAAAACCAAATTCTTTCGCTAAATAATTATACAGTTCAACGCCTTCAGCTTTTGCTCGCACGCGGGCATAAGCCAATGATACTGATAATATAGCATTAGCGCCTAATTCACTTTTATTACTGGTACCGTCAAGTTTGATTAAAAAATCATCGAGTTTAGATTGACTGATTAAACTTTTACCAATTACTTCTTTGGCAATTATTTTATTTACATTGTCAACTGCTTTTAATACTCCTAAACCGTTATATCTTTTTTGATCACCGTCACGCAATTCAACCGCTTCATGCTCTCCAGTTGAAGCACCAGATGGCACACTTGCTTTAGCCGACAAACCATTGTCAAGCATGATTTTGGTTTCAACTGTCGGATTACCTCGAGAATCAAGTATTTCTCGAGCAATTATTGCCTTTATTTTAGCCATAAAAATATCTAATTTATTAATTTCTATAAAATCTCGTATTCAATTGAAACATTAATATTAATCTCGGTGCTACCAACTTCAATTGACGGTGCAATCTCATCAGAACCTCCACCTATACCCAAACTCTTATAGGCAGTTTCATAAATAGCTGACGGCGAATCTGTATATTCTGAAAAGTTTATTATTCTACCTAATTTAACACCAACTACTTCCGCCATTAATTCAGCTTTTTCTTTAGCTTCTTTAATTGCCTCTTCTCGAGCTTCTTGTTTTAAACTTTCTGGTTCATCAATCTCAAAAGATAAATTGTTTATTTGATTCAATCCTAAATCTCCCACTACTTGTAAAATTTCTCCAACCTTATCTAAATCTCTGATTTTTACATCTATATTTTGACTAACCCGATAGCCTCTTAATGTTTGTCTACCTTCAAACCAATTATAAACAGGGTTAATATTGTAATTTGAAGTTTTGATGTCTTTTTTATCAATATCAAAGTCTTTTTTAAGTTTTTCTACTGCTTGGTTAATTTTTTCTGTATTATCTTTTTGTGCGACCGCCACAGTTGATTTTTCGATTGTATAACCCAATTGAATCTTTGCTATGTCGGGTACACCAATAACTTCACCTTCACCAGTAACGGTAATTGAATGTCTTTGTTCTTCGCTGACGCCAATATAATCATTGGATTTCCAAGCATTAACACTCAAAATTGCTAGATAGATTGTACCGACAGTTAAAAGTGAACTAATAAAAATTGTCACAATTTTATTTGGTATCATAAATTTTTCTTTAGTTTATTATTGTTAATTTATTTAATAATTCCTTTTAAACCCGGCATTTTTTCACCTAACAAATAAGATAGCATAGCTCCCCCGCCAGTTGAAACCCAATCCACACCATCTATCATTTTAGCTTGATTTAAAGCAGCTACTGTTTCACTACCACCAACTACACCAAAAGCTGGTCCACGTGAACGAGAAGTAAAAACCTGTGCTGTCGCCATGGTGCCATGTTTAAAACATTTATTTTCCGAATAACCCATTGGTCCATTCCAAACTATAGTATTAGCTTTCCTGATATAATCAGAAAATAATTTTATTGTTCTTGGTCCGATATCTAATATCATATCTTCCTTTTTGACTTGGCTAATTGACTTAGCTTGTGCTTCAGTGGCATCTTTATCTTTACCAACTAAAACATCTATTGGTAATATGATATTTTTATCTTTAAATTTTTTTGCTAATTTAACATAAGTCGGATTGATAACAGACTTACCAACTTCAAAATCATGAGCAGCAATAAAATTATTCGCCAAAGTACCACCAACCAGTACCATAAAAGACTTTTTACTCAAAGAACCTACTAATTTAATTTTGGTTTCAATCTTGTTTCCGCCAACGACTGACACCATCGGCTTCTTTGGTTTCAAAATTTTATTTAAATTTTCAATTTCTTCTGTCAATAATAACCCCGCATAACTGGGTAAATATTTTTTGATTGCGCTAACTGAAGCATGACGACGATGGCTAACAGCAAAAGCGTCATTAACATATATTTGCGCCATACTAGCAAGCAATCTGGCAAATTTTTTATCATTATTTTTTTCGCCATCACAAAATCTAAGATTTTCTAAAATTAAAATATTATTCTTATTTAGATCAGCTTGCAATTCGTCAATTGATCGACACCAATATTTATCCACTAATTTTATTTTTTTATCCAATAATTGACTCAATCTATCGGCGACTGGTTTAACAGACAATTTTTTATCTTGACCATTGGGTTTACCCAGATGCGTTGCAATAATAATCTTGCAACCATGTCTTAATAAAAAACGGATAGTTGGTAAAATAGCCACTATCTTATAATCGTCTTTAATTTTACCGTCTTTCACTGGCACATTAAAATCAGCCCGTAAAAATACGGTTTTATTGTTTATTTTTTTTGCCTGTCTGATCGTCTTTATCTTCATAGTAATTTACTCACATTATACCATAATAAACGACAAATAAAAAAGTCCGTAAAAAACCTACGAACTTTTTATATATAAATTAAAAATTATAGCTCAACTGTTGTTTTATCTGTCTTGCCTTCTCGCCAAAATTCAACAATTACCTCGTCTTCGGAAAAATAATTTTGCAAAATATCAACCAAATCATTATCTTGATTTATTTTTACGTCATCAATTGACAAAATAACATCACCCTCTTTTAACCCAGCTTTATCTGCTGAGCTACTCTTTACTACGGCTACACCATTCAGAGCTTTATAGATAGCTGCCCCTTGCTTAGGCATATTATTATTTTCCTGATTGACACTCGCTAAATTTTCTATATTAATATAATTTATTCCCAAAGTTGCTCGTCTAATATCTTCATATTCAAGTATACTATTTATTGCCCCTCGTAAATAATTCAATGGGGTACTTTCACCACTCTTATTAATTAAACCAGCCACGTTTCCAGACAAGTCAAACAGGAAAGAACAAGCAAAATCAACTGGTACCACTTCCGCCAAAACTAATTTGTCGGATAAATCTTCACTATATCTGACTAAGCTAGTATTGCTTTGTTGACCAACATAGCTAGTTAACCAACCTCGATTTTGCCAATCCACTGCTACCAGTAATTCACCCGTTCTTAGATTATTCACATCAGTGAATTCTTTTGGTGTGAAATTTTTAGCCTGAACATGTAAAAAACTAAAGCCAGTCAAAGCATCTTTGATAAAATTATCAATTTCAAAGATTTCTTTGTTTTCAGTAATAATAACGTATCCAGGTAAACCGCTAGAATTCGAGCTTACACCTTCAGGAGAAAAACATGTAATAATCCAACCGTCACTGGTCACAACTAAACCCTGTCCAACATTATCATTCAAATTATAATAATAATTTAAATCAATTTTTAAATTATCCGATTCAATTATTTTTTTCTTTTCAAAAATACCAACCGCACTAGAAGCTGCTGAATTAATCGTATCATTAACATTCTCGTTTTGATTAACGACTACTTTTTTAGGGTTAGTAATTACTAATTTTCTTTCGATATCATTTTGCGACAAATCAATCTCACCAAAAAATGGCACATCATAATAATTTTTTTCAAAATAATTTTTAATAAAAATGCCACCGATTGAACCACCTAAAAATCCAAAAATAATTGCTAGAATTAATATTATAGCTACGCTATTTTTACTAAATGATTGAATATTTTTTTTCATAAAATTTTATAGCCACCTTGACGTAAATAACACCAAGATAATTCCTATTAAACCGATAAGCAAATATGTTCTTACTTTTTTGCTATCAAGCTCATCAAGTAAATAATTTTTTATTAAATTAACTAATATATAATAACATATCGCTAATATTAATCCAGTAGCTATGTAATTAAAAGGTAAAAAGGAAATCGACCACGCTAGTTCCACTATAATCAAACAACCAATTAATATATAAATTAAGCCTTTTTTAAAACCAATTTTGTTCGCCCAAATAATTTGATAGATTAGCAAAAAACCAATCACTAATACAATAAAAGACAATAACAACACTGAAAAATTCAAAAACGATTGTAAACCATAAATGACTGATGCTAACAAAAAGAAAGTGACAAAATTTAAACTAGCTGAAATGTTACTTAAACTATCTTCTCGATACGATATCGGCTCAAGCAAATAATAAAATGAATGTTTTAAATAAATATAAAGAGAAGCTGATAAAGCAACAAAAATAATTTGAATTAATAATTTATTTTGGACAAACAATGAAAATAAAATTGTAAAACTCAACAAAAGACTTGGTAAAATCAAATAGTTCCACCATTTATTATCAACACTACTATCGCGAGTTAATTGCCAAACAGCATAAAATAAAACCGCGTTGACTAAAACCAAAACTACATAAATCAATTTAGGATTAAAATAAAAAATCTGGATAAATGCCCAAATTAATAAAGGAATAAAAAGTGGCAATAAACGTTTGTAAAACATTTTTTTATTCTGTTTCTAGCCAATTATTATTAGCCAACGCTTCATTGATTAAATTATTACTTTCCATTTTGTAAGACTGGTCCGCTCCTTTAATAAACTCTTCCATCTTTATTAAAGCTAGAACTATTTGTACATGTAAATCCTTGTATTGTGTCGGTACAACTAAAGCTAAAATATCTTCTCTGATATTTTTAACTTTAAGAACATCTAACTCGTCGCTCATAACAGCCTGTCGATAATTATTTACCAAAACTTTGAGTTGACTAACATATTCTGTCGTAGTGATATCAAGTTCTTTGTCACTATTATCTTTAACAATCTGCTTATCAACCGATTCTGAACTTAGCAACAAGTAAGTCGTAAATAACAATCCGAGTATGATTAAAAAAATAAAAATATTTTTCTTTTTTATCATATTTTTTATTATTGTTTATTTTTCTTTAGACATTTTAATACCATAACCGTCAAAGGCTCGCAGAACCTCTAATGGGACGGCAAAAATAATTGTGTTCGACTGATCTGAAGACAAATCGTTGATTGACTGCAGGGTTCTCAAATGTAAAGCTCCTTTTGAGGCAGACAGCATATCAGCTGCTTTCGCCATATTTGATGCAGCCGCCACTTCACCTTCGGCCTTTATAATCACTGCTCTTTTTTCTCTTTCAGCTTCAGCTTGTTTGGCAATTACCCGCTCCATCTCCTCTGGTAAACTAACATCTTTTAATTCAACGTTACTAACCTTCAAACCCCAATCATCAGTTTCTTTGTCGACAATTTCTCTAATTCTCTCTGCGATTTTATCACGATTAGCCAATAGCTCATCAAGTGTAGCCTCACCAACTATATTTCGCATAGTTGTTTGAGCAAACTGGGAAATAGCATAACGAAAATCCTCCACTTCAATGATAGCTTTGTTAGCTGTTGATACCTTGTAATAAATCACTGCATTCACCAAAACCGAAACATTGTCTTTAGTAATAGCCTTCTGGTCTGGCACATCGACTGCTTTAACACGCATATCAACATTACGATAAGTTTGAAAAATCGGCCACACAATCCGCCAACCTGGTTCCATGATGCCAGAGTATCTACCCATTGTAAATCTAACACCCCGCTCATACTGGTTTATCTGACGTAAACTAGCTAATATAAGCAAAACAATTGCAATTATAGAAATATAAAGTCCACTCATAATTTTAAAAATTAATTATTAAATATATTAAATTAATATTTGATGTATTTTTTATAAACTAAAATTTCTAGCATCAATTTCTGACCAGCCATCCCGATCTTCGTCCCATTTATAAAAATTTAATCTATATGTTTTTTCCGTAT
>Ga0208648_1000823_pt1 | contig 28664 bp, 18 predicted proteins | sample AntAceMetag02UKL_FD_184772 | JGI IMG/M metagenome (GOLD analysis project Ga0208648, IMG submission 184772) | Saline lake microbial communities from Ace Lake, Antarctica - Antarctic Ace Lake Metagenome 02UKL (SPAdes) (version 2) | ecosystem: Environmental > Aquatic > Non-marine Saline and...
ATATTCTCGTAGCGGTATGGTAACTGTCTTTTCGATTTCACAAAGTAAAATAACAAAACATGAACTTTCTAAAAAATAGTTTTTAATTATTCACATTTATTTGTTAATTTCGCTGCTGAGTAGTAACATTTAGTTAAACGTAATATTGTGTTCACTCTCTAAAGTACTAATTAGTAGAATTGTTTAAAGCAAAATATTTTATAGTATTATCCATCAGTCGTTAAAGTTTTATTTATTCGTGCATTCGTGGCAAATAATCTTTTTCGGAGAGGACTTAATATTAAAATTATTTATGACTTATCTATATAGTGCCACTAAGAAAACACCCTTAATTCGATTTTGAGCCTATAGGTTGCGCTAAAAATAATTTGGACATGAAGGATTCCAATCAGGATTTGTGGTTTTCCGGACTAAATTTCAAAAAATAAATTGCTATATAATTGATATGCAATACATTCTGCTTTTTTTGATCAGGTCAAAATATAATCCTTCCCTGTAAACCTGATTGGTATTCATAACTAGCTGTAATATAATTAATTAGGCTGCTTTTAACAAGGCGGGCCTTGCTTTTAGCTCTACCCGTTTAGCCTCAAGGATAGCTCTACCGATCTTTTTTAGGTTGTAGGCGCAAACACCCAGTCCAATATAGGTTTTGAAATGGTGATAGCTACGATCAGGACACTTATCTAAACCTCTGTGTTCTAATTCATTTATATTTGATTCGATAGCACTATGCTTGTTCTTGAGCCTTTTAAACCCGATGGAGTGTTCTTGCTCGGTTTCCTGTTGGTTCCGTTTGCCCAGCTTTGGCATGATGACTTTTGCTATTTCTAATGACAAGATTGCTTTGTTGTCTTTATTCCAATATCCTTTGTCAAAACTCCAGGAATCGATCATCCATTTTTTTAACAACCTGTCTGCCAGTCCAATTATAATATCCCTATCTTGTTCATGATCCATAACTTGATAATCCACTATCAGATTATATTGATCCGTGGTTATTCCCAGTTTCTTGCCCAACTCAACATTAGGTGACAATTTGCCTTTGTTTACCCACTCGGTATAGTGTTCGAAAACTGAAAAAAGTTTTTCGCTGTGAGGTATTTGCTCTCCATTTAACACCCGGCGTTCCAGAAGATCAATGTGTTTCTTCATCAGAAGCATAAACTCCTCCAGCACTAGGTGCACAGATAAGTCCTTCGTGTCTTTCAGGGGCAACTTCGGTGCTTCATTTTCAAGCTTATTGAGTAGTATTTTTGTTTTTGTAAGATATGCTGTGGCTGCATGCTTTATTCGTTGATCCTTATTCTTTCCTCCGGAACTGTTCACTTTGCCAAATTCACGCATTAACCCTTTGAGTTCACTACGCCAGTTGCCAATTTTGCGCCATCCTTTAATGTAGTCGTATTTGTTAAGGAATTTGACTACCATATCAAGACATTTGCGCGAACAGTCCCATAATAAATTATAGTCTGTTGGAAAATGAACATTGCTCTCCACTACAAAGCTATCTGTTTTTAAGCGCAATGCAGCCTCCTCTTTTTTTTTAAACACTTCGTGACCAAACCCAACAATCACTTCATTGAGTTGACGAACTGTTTGGTCATCAAGCAAGGTGAGGTTGTCGTAAATGTTTTGATAATCAAATTCCTTATAGTCATAACCCGATTCTTTTTCTACGCCCATTATTGTGCGAACAGTCTTGTCATTGTTGGCCATGTGGCATAACCTATCATAACTGGCATTGATGCAAAGCCGCAACTGTGCAAGTACAAATATATGCCACAAGTCCATGCCGGGTCGTCCTGTTTTCTTTTTGCCTTTATTAATCTTGGATTCCAGAATTTCAAATATTTGTTCGTTATATGACGGGGTGAGAAACACTTTTTGTAAAGCGGCCATCAGTTCGTCAATAGAATCCCGACTCTTTAGCCTTATTTGGACATCTTCAATTAGGATTTGCCCTAGTGAAAGTTGTTGCTCGAATCTTTTTCTCATCAGTGAATCTTTTTTGACTTAAAACGAAAATACCTCGTTATAAACCCATTAATAATGTAAATATCAGGATTATACAATTATATCCAAGATGATATGAGTGAAAGATTCAAGAAAGTTATTAACAGTATATGACTGACAGTTAGTTAAGTAAAGGTTTTCAAAGAGGAACTATATAGGCTAATGACCGAACAACAGTAGTTGCTGAGCACCAATATTGATACCCGATTGTAAACATTCGAATTCATCAAAGTATATAGCATACCCTTCTGAGCTGGAAAAAGCAACCATAGGATTCCAGTTATCGGCAGTAAAAAGAAAATTGTAATTATCAGTCACTATAGTCAAATAGTTACCATAGATATCGCTTTGACCATCCATAAAGATATGGTCTGCTGAGCCTATAATCGGAATATTGTCTGTAAATTTACCTGAAATAAGATACCCTCCACAACCATCTACCACTTGATCAGTGAGAAACAATGATAGCGGAAAAGCATCACAGGATGAATTAAATTGATTGCTAGCACTACTACACAAAACGTCGTAAAGTCCAATGTAATTGGTTGAAATGGGCAGGGAAGCCGCACGGCAAGCGATAAATTCTAACCATAAAGACACCTGACGGGTTTTTGAAATTTGTAGCATTTATCGATCCTGCTCACTTAGTGTTTCTCCCTCAAATCATACACCTTCTTCCCGCCATAGGCCGCTCCCAGCCCCAGCAGGATGAACAGCCCCCCGCCTATGGGTGCGCCGCCTCCTACCGGATCGCCGCTGACTTCTGGGTCGGTTGGCGGTTCAGGCGGTTGGGCGTTAAGGTTCAAGCTCAAGCTAAGCATCAGGATCATAAGCGTGGCAATTCCTATCTTTATCTTTTTCATCTTCGTTGGTTTTTTATACATTTCAAAACTGTTTAAACAGTATTTAAATCAATTTACTGAACAATTATCTTTTTTACCACGCTGTGCTCAGCGTTACCAAAACTCACCAAGTAAACTCCCGGAGAAACTTGCAATTCGATGGAGGTGATACCTTGAATGTTTACCTCTTTGCGCACCACCTGACGACCAGCCAGATCGGTGACAGTTACCAAGCCAGATGCTGAGGAATTCGTAGGATTAAGGTAAAGTTTTTGTCCTGAATTGTAGATGGTAACGACTTCTTCAATTTCCTGATTAGGTAATCCTGTAACGGATAGGTGCAACAAAAAGCGGTGTTCACTATCGGCAGGATTCCAGTTGAAAGTGTAGTCTTTTGTTGTTAAATCGGTAAAGGTATTTTCCTGGGTATCCTCCAGCAACGCCCCTTCCATTCCAGCAATTTCTTTCAGGCTAATACTGTATTCACCAGTTACGCTGTTGGAAAACCCAAGCTGAATGGTGGGTTGCATCGGACGCACGTCAATGCTCAATCGTCCATCGGGACATTCGCTATAAAGTTGCGAAACGCCATCAGTTGAACTGAATAGCTTCCATGCATCATCGGCGAGTGTAAATCCGGCGGTGGCTTGTTCATCAAATTCCAACCTAAACTCATCCGAAAATTCGCCATAGGAAGCCTGTAATATTAACCCGTTGCTGAGCGCGTTGTCGCTTTTGTAATATGTTCCTCCATGCGAACGGTTGGCGTTTTGTAGCGAAAATGTAGTGCTGCTGGCGGTATATACAAAAAAACCCTGCATAGGAGCAATAATGGCATCTGTGGTTGAAACGTAAATAGAACCGGTCGGATTCCATAAGTAGGCCGCACCATAGGTAGGTTGCAAGGTAGCCCAGTCGATGGATGAAGGATAGGGGTTGCCCACCAAATTAAAACCATGTTGATCACCGGTTCCTGCTGCCGTTAGCACCAGCGACTGGTTGCCGGTATTGGGTGTTCCGCTAAATACATGGGTGGTGTTCTTGGCTATACCCCAAAGGTAGTAGCCCGTTACAGGAATAAGTGCCTGACCAGTAGCTGTAACATACGACCATTCTTGGTTGGGTTCGCTCCACTCCAACAGGTAGTCGCCAGTAAACAAGCCTGAAACAGTGTTGTTATTGGGAGGCGAGATGATGTGGTATACGCCATCGGAAACATCCAGCTCATTGGAAATGGTGCCGCTGTTGGCGATGTTGCCGTAGGTGATGAGTGAGCCACCTGAGTTGATGGTGAGCGAGCCACCGGACTGGACTTTTAAATTACCAACGGTGGTTGATGTTCCTGAGGCAAGAATAGGATCGCTGACCACATCCGGAATATCGATGTTGTAGGTGATATTAGGAACTACATCCCCATCCCAATTGCCAGCAGTGCTCCAATCTGTGCCTTCAAAACCATCCCAAATAAGTATTGGAGGTGCGCCAGGCGAAGCCCAAATGGCATTGTATATGGTGCCATCCAAAGTGCCGTCAGTTTTGTTATCTTCAAGTGTTGTTCCACTACCGGCATCCATATTATAATAAGCTACCAAACCCGTTTCGCTTCCAGTCAACCTGTTGTGCATGTTGTCCAGAATCTGTGCTTGCGTTCTTGCCGTGTTCCAAATACGGACTTCATCAATTTCTCCAGAAAAATAATAGTGATTGCTTGAATAAGGAATAGCCCCTATATATGTATTTCTATTAAATGTAAATGATCCCGCAGGATCTGAACCACGATTATAAACTTCTTCACCATCAACATACATGATAATATTGGTATTTATTTCCCTAACACCCACAACATGGTGCCATAAACCATCATCAACATCTGTTGTAGATGGCGAATTGTATCCTGTATTGTTTACATACATCCTTAATTGACCTGAGCTATATAATTCGAAACACCAAGCTGGCGTAGAACCATAGTTTCCAATAATTGCTTGTCTACTAGTATAACTGGTTTTAATCCAAGCCTCAAAGGTGTAGCTACCTGTTCCCAGTTGATCAAGTTCGGTGGGGCTTCCTAAGTTAACATAATCACCACTCCTGTCGAAGCTAAGGGCGTTGTTTGGCATATCGGTGTTATTTGTTGCTTGGGTTTTAGGATTATTTGTTGCAGTGGTTATTAAATACAATTCACTTCCGGGGCTAGCATTGTATTCAAAAACCTGGAAAGTATAATCGGTATTTGCAGCGAGGCCGGTTACCATAGCGGCAGAGCCATTTCCGTTATAAATACAATACCATGCAGTAGTACCGATTTGGGTTCCACTGCCAAAGGTTGCGCTGGCTGTATAGGTTGTATTGTCGATTGGTGTAGTAGTCCCTGCACTGGTTTGTTTCGCAAACACCACACGGTTTGCTCCATTACCTAATGTCCAGCCAAGAGTCATTTGTGAGCTGTAAATATCGCTGAATACAATGTCGGTGGCCTGTATTGTTGGTGCTGATAATGTGCTGGTGGTTTGATTTTTTGGATTATCGGTTGCGCTCTCGGCGTTATACCGCTCTGAACCGCTGCTTCCATTAAAATCACAAACATGAACTTGATAGGATGTATTTTCAGCAAGGCCTGCAATACTAACACTTGTGCTTGTTCCTCTGTAAACACAGAACCAGCCACTTGTTCCAATTTGCGTGCCGCTTCCAAATGTTGTATTGGCAGTATAGGTGGTATTATCAACGGGACTTGCCGTTCCATTGTTTCCCTGTTTAACAAACACTGCTCTATAGCTACCATTACCATTTGTCCAGTTGATGTTCATTGCATCCATAGTAACCGAAGCAAAAGTAATGTTGGTGGCTTGTGTGGTAGGAGCCACGATTGTCGATGTGGTTTGCGTTTTGGGGTTATTGGTTGCACTGGTTGTATTATACATTTCATATCCGGCATCACAATCATAACTGCATACATGGGTGATGTAAGAAGTGCCTTCAGACAACCCCGTTACATAGACGTAGGTGTTAGATCCATTGTAAACGCAATACCAACCAGTACTTCCAATTTGTTCACCATTGCCAAATGTAGCATTTGCGGAATAGGTTTCGTAATTAGAAGGAAAAGCGCTTCCCGTGCTGGCTTGCTTTACAAAAACTGCATTTTTATAGCCATTACCATCTGTCCAGTTAACTTTAAACCTATCAGTGTACACATTTGAATAAACGAGATTAGAAGACTGCTCATCTGGAGCTGCACTGTATGGCGTATATACCGTCTGTAAATAGGGATAGCCACAAATTTTATAAGGTGAACTAGATGTCATGGCCCACAGTGTTGAGAAATTCCAACCCGCATTGGTGAAGGTTGACTGAGTTTTCATCTGTGCGGTTGTTTTTGGTGTTATTCCGGAATATGTAGTAGAATATTCGGATTTCTGGTAATCATAAAAACAATTAGAAAAAACACCTAGGTAATTACTTTGAATAAATGGTCTATTACCACAACTGTAGCAGTTAGTGCACGTAAATGCATCCCCTGATCCGTAAATATATACAGAACTGATAAAGCCGCCCCCACTAATGTCCTGCACATCTCCTGTGGCAAAGCAATTTGTTACCGACTGAGTAGAACCGTAATCGAGATATATCCTGCCAATAAAACCTCCACAATAGTATCCTTGAACGTCAACATTTACGTCTCCGGTAGCATAGCACTGGTCAATGGATATATCATATATTATTCTACCCATAAAGCCGCCATAATAATAATCGTACTCTCCACCATTGGAATTGACATCTACATCTGCCCAGCAATAAGATATCGAAGAGGTGTGGTATAAACCCCAGTCACTTCCTATAAAACCTCCTACATGATCATGGCCTGTCACCGTACCACTCGTACCGCAATATGTGGCTATGCTTTTATCAAAACGACCTGCAAGTACACCCGTATATGTTCCTCCTGTAACATCTGCATCAATAATTATAATATGGCTAATTATTGCACTATCATCGTAGGAACCACCTACATAACCAAAAAATCCAACATCCTCTCTATCAGGTCTGTTGATATAAAGGTTAGTGATTTCATAATCCTGACCATTATACGAACCTATAAATGGAACTCCACTATTAACAGGGAAGTCCCAATACTTATCACGCCCAATCGGAATAAATCCTTCTCCGCCGTTATAAAAATCCCCACCACTTTCAAAATCGGAATCTAAAAAGGTGATGTTGGCGATTTGTTTAAAGTGCAGTGCCCAGTCGTCGGAATGTTCACTAAGGTATTTCAAATCAGCCTTGTTGGCAATTTGATAAGGAGAGCCGGTAGTGCCGGAACCGCCACTGTAACCCTGGGCTAGAAGAGGCAAGTAGCAAGTTGAAATAATTAATAGTGAGAGGAGAAAATACTTCATGGCTTTTAGCTTTTAGTTTATTAAAGCACGAAATTAGGGGATGCGCCACCCTAAACCAAAAAAAAGCGCTTGAAAATACTTCACAAATACTTCACATGACCCTGTATTATAATCCTATAATATTACTAAACAATATTTTAAGCTATTCATATATAATAATGATAATATGTACAGCAGTTTTTGATAATTAAGAAGAAAAATAGTGATAAATAAAAGAGATTATGTGCTAATTGATATCTGGATTACCCGCATCGGCTGCAGTATCGCCAGCAAAGCGGCTTAGATAATCATGAAGCGACTCAGCAGTGTTTAATCCCAAACGGGCACGCAAACGGTGGCGAGCCATCTCAACAGACCTATAACTTTTACGCATAACACTCGCCATTTCCTTAGTGGTTAGGCTGCTAAGCGAAAAATAAGCCAATCGCTTTTCGTTAATCGACAAGCCCGGGTGAGCTAATTCCAGTCGATGCATAAAGCCTTTGTGGGCAGTACCGTACATCATCTCATATTCGCTCCACCAGTCGTTGCTATTACGCTGGTCCAATTTACGGGCGGCTTTTTCCAAAAGCAACAACGTTTTTTTCTTGGGCGCGCTCTGTATCGATTCGTACACCAATGCCTGCAGTTCGTTGAGCAGCTCGTTAACACCGGACAAAGCTAACATCTTGGCATTTAAGGTACTTTCGCTGGCTTTAAGCTCTTCTTCCAACATGCGGCCTTCAGCCTCGTGCGCTTGTATAGCCAATTCATTATTTCTAATGGTAAGTTCATCTGACAGGGCTTTTTCACGACTTAGTTTTTGATCGACAAGCCTAAGCCTGCGGTGTTGTCGCATACGGAAATAGATAACAGAAAGCAGCATCAACAATAAAATAAGAGCCGCCAACAGCACCTGCATCATGGTTAGCAAAAAATACTGTCTGGTATGGGCATCAGCAAGCTTGGTTTGTGACACCTTATTCTCCTCTTCCAGAAAAAGCTCCTTCACCCAAATTGACTGCAACATCACATCTTGATTATTCTGTAACGCCAGAAACCGGGCTTGTGCTTGTTTAAACCTCACACTATCGCCCGTTGCCTGGTATATGCGCATAAGGTTCTGAATACCCAAACCCACAAAAACAATATTGTTTCGCTCAGCAGCCAGCTTGATATAATCCTGTGTTTGCCGCTGCGACTCTTGCACCTGCCCCAACATATATGTGGCATAAGCCATATTTGACATGATGGCAAGTGGATCAATGTCACTATACCGCTTTGAATACGCAAGTGCTTGTTTCAACATCACTTCAGCCTCGCTGTATTGCCCTAGCTCTATGGCCACTGCTGCTTGAATATTTAGAGCATTGGCGAGCATTACAGTATCTTTGGCATCAACAGAAAGTTTGTAGGCATATTGGGCATAGCTGTTGGTGGAATCAAGAAAACGCTGGATGCGAAAATTATGAAAAAACACCTCGAAATAGGTGGCAGCCTTGCCGTGCAAAATCTCAGCCAATAAACGTTGATCCAGTTTGGTTTTTAAAAGTTGTTGAGAACGGTTATAATAGACTAAAGCCTCTTGATAGTTGCCAGTATTACGGCAAATATTAGCAATACGATTCATAAGTTTGCTCTGTCCAATAGTATCGAATTGCTGTTGCAATATTTCAATAGAATCGAGCATTTGCCCTAAGTTTTGATAGTTGCCTATAAGTGCAGTCAATAATGAGTCGGATGCATTAAAACCAGAGGTAATCGTTTCCGACATGGCTTTCTTATCAGGCAAATCGGCGTTCTTATTATGGCAGGAAGTCAAATACAAAAGATGCCACAAAACGACAAACAAAGGAATGATAATCCATTTGGAATTGGTATTTCGATGTATGATGCTGCCCATGGATAGTCGTTAATACATGCAAAGGTAAGGAAAAACGTATTCGTAGGGAAAAGTGACTATATTCAGGCACAACAACCCCGATCCCCGATTTACGATCCACAAAATAAATTAACTTTGCTTGTCGCGATTGGATAGCGACTTTTATATCAATATTTATGTGTATGGAGAGGATAAAGCCCTTAATAATATCTGATTTTACTGAAAAACAGCGCTTGGTGTATGAAAAAATTGTTCGTTCGAGGCCATCGGTAGCGGGACCGTTTCTAGCATGGTTAAAAAGTCCTGAGCTTGCCGATAAGGCGCAGGCATTGGGGGCTTTTGTTCGGTTTCACTCCTCGCTGCCTCCCAAGTTAAGTGAGCTGGCTATTTTGGTGGTGGCAAGGCATTGGGATTGCCGCAGCGAATGGTCGATTCATCTGCCTTTTGCACTAAAAGCCGGACTGGAAAAGAACCAGATAAACGCCCTGAACAGAAAGGAAACTCTGCAATTTAGCAATCCGGAAGAGTCGATTTTGGTAACCTTCATCAAACAGTTACTAGAGAATCATACCGTGGATGATACTACCTACCGGCAAGCGGCAGCCGTGTTTGACGACCGGACTATGGTGGAGCTCACGGGTCTGGTCGGTTACTACAGTCTGGTAGCGCTCACACTCAATGCTTTTCAAATTGCGGACACTTCTGAAACACCCCTTGAGGGGATGGAGCTCATTGTTACAAGTGACTAAAGTCAACGATTAACATACATATAGCCGTCAGGTTTGCCATTCGAGTTGTATGATGTGAAGCAAAAGCTTATAAACAAGGCGCTGGGCAGTTAGGATCATAGGACATACCCCGGAAAATCAATAAAACAAACTACCTTTTACCATTTACACATTGCTCAGTTCTTCCATTAATGCTTTTCTTTTAGGGTATTCAGTCCTTAGAAAGGAGATGATTTGATTAGCTCTGTCTCTTGCTCCAAGCTTAATAATCTTCCGTATATATCGACACGCATTCTGGTAATGGTTTCTCCCCATGTTGTTTTCCATGTATTTCAGAATACCATTTGCATATAATTCAACTACCTCATTAGTGTAATTCTTGGAAAGATATTTTTCGTATTGGTCAATTGTATTTAAACTGGGTGATTTTTTGACCATTTCTAAAAGTCGGCTCCACCATTCTTCTTTTATGAAAATACTTGCAATCAAACCTGTGTCAAGCCATCGTTTTTTAGTTGTAATATCCTGTATAACCGATTCAACAAATGATTTCCATTTTTCAGGTTTTACATTTTGTTTTAGTATCTGGTAATAATCCTGCTCACGCCTGAAATTGTCAATAAACAGCATGCGAGCGTATTCAATTATTTTATCAGTATCGTTTTGGGCTTGTGCTATTTTTAACAACCAGTCGTACTTAACTCAGTCTAAAAAATGTCAGCATGACACAACTATTCAACTGAATATTTCTTATGCTATTTAAAATAAATATGTTTAATTTAGAATGTTAGCTGTTAACAAAATACCAACAAAAATATATCGCTTAAATATCACTATATTGGCACAATTTCTGATAAGAGATATTCAACTTTATGATTACAATGAAAATAACATGTGGGGTAATTATAGAATTAAATGAAAGCATTAATAATAAATAATCAATAATAAATCAAAATGGTATTACCAACAAATTTAAAACACGTAGCAACAGCTAACGAGCTAACAGAAATTCTTCAGGATAATGAAAATGTAATGGTATGTTGCGGACGTATGGGCCCAATGTGTCTTCCTGTATATGATATTATGGAAGAATTACAAGATGAATACACCGATGTTGAATTTAGAGATATGTTGTTTGATAGTCCGGAGGCAACTGTTATTAGGAATCTTCCTGAGTGCAGAAGTTTTATGGGTCTTCCTTTTAATATTTATTACAAAAATGGTAAAGTAGTAGCTGCAACTACCAGTATTCAGGATAGAGATCAGATGACTGAAATTCTTGATAGAGAATTTAATAACTAAAGAATAATGGAGTGATGGAGAAATGGAATAATGGAGTATTGGAGAAATGGAATAGTGGAGTAATGAATCTCCAATACTCCAATACTCCATCACTCTAATTCTCTCCTTATCAATAAATTTAACTCATGGAAGAAAAACAATATGATGTAATAGTACTTGGGGGCGGACCTGCAGGCTTAACAGCAGGTATTTACCTGTCGCGAGCTAAAGCTAGTACACTGATACTTGATACAGGTACTATTGGTGGTCAAACTGTACTAACTTTTGAAGTTGCAAATTACCCCGGAGTTGAAACTACTACCGGATACCAGCTAAGCTCTATAATGCGTAAACAAGCAAAATCATTTGGGTGCGATATTAAATCAAATGTTAAAATTACCGATTTAAATTTGAACGGTGAGTTAAAATCGCTAACTGTAAATGGTAAATTCAATTATAAAGCAAAATCTGTAATACTTGCTACAGGAGGAAAGTCAAGAATGTTAAATATACCCGGAGAGTATGACTTTAAAGGTAAAGGTATTTCATATTGTGCAACATGCGATGGTGATTTTTTTCAAGATAAAGAGATTATAGTTGTGGGTGGCGGTAATTCAGCATTAGAAGAAGCTGTAGCCCTTACAAAATATGCCAGCAAAGTAACCATACTTCACGAATTTGACCATTTTCAGGCATTTGAACATGCAATTGAAGAAGTTAACTCAAGCCCAAAGATTAACTTTATCATGAGCTCACACATAACAGAGTTTAAAGGAAGTGATAAACTAACAAGTGTACAATATAAAAACCTGCTAACAGGTGAGGTAAACGAACTTAGAATAGATGGCGTATTTATTTTTATTGGATATGTAGCTAATACTGATATGCTAAAGGATACATCAGTTGAATTAAATAAGTGGGGAGAAGTTATTACTGATGATAAACTTCAAACGAATATTGTTGGGGTATTTGCAGCCGGCGATAATCGTGCCGTAAGGTTTCGCCAAATTACAACTGCTGTTGCTGATGGCACTATATCTGCGTTAAATGCTCTTGAATATATTAATTAGTTTATTGTAAGAAAAGCAACAAATTACATCATGTTAAGTAAGCATGTTTGGTTGAATTTAAGTAAACATTACAAGCGCTATTTATATCTTGTATAAATTATAAAAAGCACTAATTTTTTGGTGCTTTTTTTATTGAGATACAAAACAAAACAAATACATTTGCCGCGATAAATTCTTCGGGGCAGGGTGCAATTCCCTACCGGCGGTTATAGTCCGCGACTCCCAAGCAACAACTTGTTGATGTTTGGGACTGATCTGGTGAAATTCCGGAACCGACAGTTAAAGTCTGGATGGTAGAAGAATAAGTTTATTGTAATGATTGCCATGTATTTGGTTGTTTTCTTATGCATTTCTTGCAAAGAAAATAGTTGTTGTGATATCTTTATTATGTCCCGAATATTAAGGAAATAATAATTTTAAAGATCAACACAATGACAAAAAAAATCAATTTAGCTATCCTGCTTATCATTATCGCATCAAGCACATTTGCACAAAAATTTATTACGGGTAAAATCCTTGATCAGGAAACCTCAAAACCTATTCAATCTGTTAACATTAAGGTTGAAGGAATGTCGGATGGTGGTATTTCATCTGCTGATGGTACTTTTAATATTAGCACAACAGAAAATAATGTTAGTATTAATTTTAGTTATGTTGGTTACAAACAATTGAATCTTTTCTTGAAAGATGTTAAAGCCCAAAATGACATAGGTACAATAACCTTGCAGTCATTACCATATTCCATTGATGAAATAATAATTAATGCGGGGCTTAAAAATGAAACTAATATGCCTGTTTCTGTTTCCGTAATAAGCGCCAAAGCTATTGAATCGAAGCTAGGTGATAGGCCGCTTCCTCTAATTCTGCAAACAATACCCGGTATTTTTAGTGTTAGAAATGGAGGCGGAAGTGGAGATGCAGAGCTTAGTATTAGGGGGTTTAAACAAGAAGACATTACTTTAATGCTCAATGGGATACCCATTAATGGACAAGAAAACGGACTTGTTTATTGGAGCAACTGGCTTGGATTAAGTAATACAGCGGCTGAGATTCAGGTTCAAAAGGGGCCAGGGCTTGCAAATGCTTCAGTATCAGGAGTCGGGGGAAGTGTTAATATTATCACACGAAATGCTCAAAAACAAAAGAGTGGTTCTGTGAATTTCGATGTAACCAACTTTGGTAATTTTAATACAACTATTTCCCTTAACAGCGGAGAACTTAGTAATGGATGGAATACTTCCCTTATGCTTAGTTTGGGTAGCGGGTCAGGATATATAGATGCAACTTATGTTCGTTCTATGTCGTATTTTTTTACGGCAGATAAGAAAATTAATGACCGGCATAAACTAACAATCACCTTGCTGGGAGCACCTGAAAGACATGGGCAAAGGACTCTTTTGCTTTCAAATAGCGAAGTAAATAATAACGGGTTACGATATAATAAAGACTGGGGCGGCTTTGTTGGTGGGATAAAAAATGCTTCTGAGAATTTCTATCATAAACCATTTTTAAGTGTCAACCATGATTTTAAAATCAATAATAATAACCTTCTCTCAACGTCAATATATTTTTCTGTTGGATATGGAGGTGGGCGTTGGTCAGAAAGTTTTAATTATGCTCCTTCCATATTCACTTATCGTGACAATGCGGGTCAAATTGACTGGGATAATATTTATGAAAACAATGCATATCATGAGGGAATTTATATTCTGGATAATCGACAGGAAGTTAGTGGATATTCCATGAATATTCAAACAAATTTTCTAGCTAGTCATATTCAAACGGGAATAATGTCAAACTTTGAGTATAAATTCAATAATAAACTTAGCATTATTTCAGGCATACATTATCGCTATCTAAACTCATTCGTTAGGGAGGAAATTGACAATCTTTTGGGTGGACAATTTTTTATTGAAGACTATTCATGGTCTGTTTCAGGTGTTGCCGGAAGAGATCAGATTAAATCAGTGGGTGATATTATTCATGTGGATAATAACTCAATAATAAATTTTGCCAATATTTTTTCTCAGATGAATTATAATAGCGGTAAGGTGAGGGTGTATTTCTCTGTCAATGCAAACAGTAACTGGTATCAACGTATTGATAGATTTAATTACATCAGTGATAATAAAAGTGAAATTATTGAAAAATCTGGTGTTGATTTAAGAGCAGGATACTTATATAATATCAACGAATTTCAAAGTGTATACCTAAATGCAGCTGCTATATCAAAAGCTCCATATTTTAAGTATGTTTTTGGAAACTATACTAACATTGTTGTTCACGACCAAAAAAATGAAAATACAATTACTGTGGAATTTGGCTATAGTTTAAGATGGAAAAATATTTCTTCAAATTTAAATTTATACACAACCAACAGGACAAATGTATCAATGTTAACTAACGAATATATTCAGTTAGAAGATAATACTCAAACAAGAGCTATGGTTGTTGGCTTGGAGGCTTTAAATAAAGGAGTAGAATTTGAAACTATCTGGGAAATCAACAGAAATTTAAAAATTGGAGGATGGATGGCCATAGGCGACTTCAGATGGCAAAATGACATCAATGCTACCTTAATTAATGATAATAACGTGGTTGTTGACACCATAAACGTATATGCTAAAGGATTATATATTGGAGGAACTGCACAAAAACAATTTGGGGTTTTTGCAAACTTGAATTTACTACAAACAATTTATTTGAAAACTGAGTATCTATATAACGGTGGTCTATATGCTAATTTTAACCCTACACAGCGAAGCAACCCTGATGACTTAAGTCAACCATTTCAATTACCATCATACGGGATAGTAAATGTTTATATAGGGATTCCGTTTAGCATAAACAATCATTATGGTAACTTACAAATAAACACTTATAACCTATTTAATAAAAAATATATTGTAGTTGGGGAAGATGGGATCGATCATAATCTTGATACATTCAGGGGGTTTTGGTCGTTTGGTCGCAATCTCAGTTTTAGTCTCAAATTCAACTTTTAGCAACAAGTTTTAAAAACGATAATACCATAAGTCCGATGGTTGCTCACTTATTGTGAAAACTTATAAACACCTTTTATCTAATAAAATACTGAAATAGTTAGAGTTACACTAAAAACCCAAAAATTAGCATAATTTATGTTAACAATTGTTAATAATTATTAATGTTAATTTAATATAAAAACATCTGTTATTCTATATTTTTACCTCAAAATCATTAAACAAATAAATTTTTTTCAACCTAAAAGACATTATTTATGAAAAAATTAAATTTACTTTTAACATTAGTATTAACTGTACTGTTTACCGGAGCTACATTCGCACAGGGCACAATCACTGGAAAGGTTGTTGATGCGAATTATAGCGAAGCCCTTATTGGTGCAACCGTTGTTATCAAAGGTACTACCACTGGTACGGTAACAGACATTGACGGAAATTTTGAACTTAGCGTTAGCGCGGGATCGTACACATTCGTAGTTAGCTATGTGGGTTTCAACACACAAGAACTTCCAGCTACAGTTACCGATGGAGAAACTTCTTATCTTGGGAAAATTAAGTTAGTTCCGGGTTCTTTTGCCCTGGAAGGTGTAAACATAATGGCCGACCGTGCTAAAGAGAGGGAAACTCCCGTTGCCATCTCCAATGTTTCAAAAGCAATGATTGAACAACAATTAGGTTCACAGGATCTGCCGATGATTATGAACACTACTCCTAGTGTATATGCCACACCTCAGGGTGGTGGAGCTGGTGATGCCAGAATAAACGTTCGTGGTTTTAACCAACGAAATGTGGCAATCATGATCAATGGTGTACCGGTTAATGATATGGAAAACGGCTGGGTATATTGGTCAAACTGGGATGGTGTTGCTGATGCAACTTCATCTATCCAGATGCAACGTGGCTTAAGTGCTATTAACCTAGCAACTCCTTCAGTTGGTGGTACAATGAACATCATTACAAGCCCTGCAGAAATGAAAGCAGGAGGCACAGGTAAATTTGAATATGGCTCAGGTAACTTTATGAAAGCTACTTTTTCGGCTCATACAGGTTTAATTAACAACAAATTTGCTGCAAGTGTAAGTGTTGTGCGTAAAGTTGGAGAAGGTGTAATTGACAAAACATGGACAGATGCATGGGCATATTACATGGGTATGAGTTACAATGTAAGCAAAAACCATAGATTGGAACTTTATGCTATAGGTGCTCCACAACGTCACGGACAAAATTTATATAAACAAAATGTAGCTGCCTACTCTCACGAGTATGCCAAAAAACTTGGTGTATCCGACAGTACATTAATGAAATTCAAAGAGGCTTCAACAGGTCGTTTATATAATGAAAACTGGAACGTAGTAAGTGAAAACTATAAAGGCGAGCAATCTTGGGATGGCAAATCACATTCAAGGTACGATAAAGGATTCCTTAATGAAAGGGAAAATTACTTCCACAAACCAATTGTAAACCTCAACTGGTATGCACAGTGGAGTGAAAAAATCTCTCAGTTTACAACTGTCTATTATTCAGGCGGTAAAGGTGGTGGAACAGGAACATACGGTAAAATCCAGTATAACTACGATCAGGAGCCAACTAGAATAGCTGACTGGAATTCTACAATTGCTCATAACCAGGATCCAGATTACACCAGAGAAGGTATTCTTCGTAACTCTGTTAATAATCAGTGGACAATTGGTGCAATCTCTAAAGTCAAAATTAACTTTACCGAAAATTTTAAAGGTCAAATTGGTGTAGACTGGAGAAAAGCAGAAATAGATCATTTCCGCGAAGTAAGAGATTTGCTTGGGCTTGCCTCTTATTATTATGATGGCAACCAGTTTGACACTGGAGCTGAGCAAAATAAAGGGCTAGGTGAAAAGATAGCTTATCATAACACTAACACAGTTGACTGGTTTGGTGGATATGTTCAGGGAGAATACATTAAAGATAATTTATCTGTATATGGAACCTTTGGCTATTCAATGATAAAATATTCATATGTAAACCACTTTAAAACTGCCGATACTTTAGCCGATGGCAACCCTGATGTAAATAGTGGTGAACTTACTGCTAACACTGATTGGATTGGCGGCTATCAATTTAAAGGTGGACTAAACTACAATTTTACTGAAACTTTTAGCGCTTTTGCTAATTTTGGTTTTATATCTAAAGTTCCAATATTTGATAATGTAATTGATGATGCCGATGGTACAGTTGCTACGGATCCTCAAAATGAGAAATTTGTTTCATATGAGTTAGGTGCTGAATTCAACTCTTTGAATGATAAATTTAATCTGAAAGCAAATATTTATTATACAACCTGGAATGATAGAATTTTTACAACATCTGTAAGAATTACTGAAGATGAAAACGGTATCGCCTTTATTAAAGGTTTAGACCAACGTCATGTAGGCCTTGAGTTAGAAGGTACCTATCGTCCTATTAAATATGTTGGATTTGGTGGTATTGCATCTATTGCAAACTGGAAATATCTTAACGATGTTGATGCCACGATTAAGAATTATGATGACGCAAGTGGTAGCGTTGTTAGTGAAGATATACATGTATATACAAAAGATCTGAAAGTAGGTGATGCACCGCAAACCCAATTTGCTCTTTGGGTAAATTTATACCCTGTTGAAGGATTTAATTTCCAATTTATTTTCAGGAATAATTCGGATCATTATGCTGACTTTAATCCGGTTGGTCGTCAGGACCCAACTGATACTGATCAAGTATGGAAAACTCCTTCATACTCTGTGTTTGATGCTAATATTAACTATGCTATCCCTATGAAGGGTAGGGTTGATGTTACAGTATTTGCACATGTTTTTAATATCTTCGATACTTTCTATATTCAGGATGCTGTTGACAATAGTGCGTATAACGGATTTTATGGATATGATGACAGATATTCACATACTGTGAACTCAGCTGAAGTTTACCTTGGACTCCCAAGAACATTTAATTTAGGTGTGAAAATAGGATTTCATTAATAGGTAATTAAACTTTTTTTAAAAAGCTTTCCGACATAGTCGGAGAGCTTTTTTTTTTACTTTTACCGTTAACAAAGATCAATACTGGTTTAAGTTCTTAACCCTGGTTTAAGTTTGTAACTTAAACTATGGCTCTTTTGGATTTGCAATCCGAAAGTCAATAATAATGAGCAGAAAGTCAATAAAAGTTAAAAAAATGAAGCAAATAAAATACATATTTATTGCTCTCCTAGCAACAGTACTGCTATTTGGGTGTGGTAGTAGAAATCAAAATAATAATGAAAATAAGCAGCCATACGTAATCATGCTTTCGATTGACGGATTTAGATGGGATTATACACAGTTTGCAGTTACTCCTGTTCTTGATTCGTTGGCAAAAACTGGTGTAGTTGCAGAAGCTCTCATACCTTCATTTCCAACAAAAACGTTTCCTAATCATTATACAATAGCAACAGGGTTGTATCCCGATCATCATGGAATAGTTCTAAATGGTTTTTATGCAGATGATCTAAAAATGGATTATAACAAACGAGATAAATCTACAGTGGCAGATAGTCGTTTTTATTCAGGAGAACCAATCTGGACTACTGCCGAATTGCAAAATATAAAAGCTGCTACTTTATTTTGGGTTGGATCAGAAGCAGAGTGCAAGGGTGTTAGGCCAACATTCTGGGAAAAGTATAACCAGAACCTTCCTTTTGATGCTCGTATAGATTCGGTATATAACTGGTTATCACTACCTGAAGCTCAACGTCCACACCTGGTTTTGTGGTATTATCATGAACCTGATGCCATTGGTCACGGTGCTGGTCCTAGAAGTAAAGAGCTTATAGCAGAAATTGAAAAACTTGATACTTACCTTGGTGATTTCTTCACTAAGATGAGAACATTACAGTATTTTAACAAATTAAATTTTATTGTAACTTCTGATCATGGAATGGGGCAATTATCACCAGATAAGCAAGTAATTCTTGATGAGATTATCGACACTGCTAACCTGGCATATTTTGATGGGTGGAACCCAAATTGGAATTTGAAAGTTAAAGAAGGAAAACTCAAAGAAGTATATTCAAATCTTAAAAAAAATGAACATATTCAGGTATGGTATCGTGATAGTATACCTGATAGATTACATTACGGAACTAATACCAGAACTTATGATATTACCGTTGTTGCTAAACCATATTGGAGCATCTATTGGTCGTGGAAAATTGGTAATAATTTTGGCGCTCATGGTTACGATAATAATTTTAAGGATATGTATACAATCTTTTATGCTGCCGGTCCTGCTTTTAAAAAAGACTATGTAGCTTCTGAATTCGAGAATGTAAATATTTATCCATTAATCGCAGATATAATGAAACTTAAGCCAGCTAAAACTGATGGAAATATAGTTAATGTTGATAATATGTTGATTAAAAATAATCATCATTAACCTTTTAGGTTTTTTCTTCCTGAAAGGTTGGTAATAGATTAATTAGATAATTTAAAACCAAGTATAATGAGAAATTTTACGATTATAATTTTATTAATCTTTGTTCAATTTAAAATCACCGCTCAAAACAATCTTCTTCAATCGGGACCTATGGTTGGTTACTCTGAAATGTTGGAAGTAGCACTTTGGGTTCAAACGAACGATGTTGCTAATGTTAATATTGCTTATTGGCCTGTGGATTATCCTAATAATAAACACTTTACAAATACTGTTTTAACTGAAAAGGATAAAGCATTTATAGCTTTGCTTATAGCCGACACATTGGAACCGGGTAATAAGTATAAATATGAACTTTTATTTAATAATAAGGTTGTTGACCTTCCGTATGCAACAACATTTCAAACTCAACCACTTTGGAAATGGCGAACCGATCCACCCAATTTTAGCTTTGTTATGGGTAGTGGTACTTATATTAACGAGGAAAAATATGATCGTCCGGGTAAGGGTTATGGTGATGGATACCAAATATTTAACAGTATGGTTAAACTAAATCCTGATTTTATGATTTGGCTTGGCGACAATATTTACTTGCGTGAACCTGATTGGAATAGTAAAACAGGAATTTTCCACCGCTATACGCACACAAGATCACTACCTGAAATGCAGGCGTTTCTTGCATCGACTCATAATTATGCGATACTTGATGACCATGATTTTGGTCCTAACGACAGCGATAGAGGTTTTTGGAATAAGAATCAAACATTGGAGGCATTTGATATTATGTGGCCTAACCCCTCACACGGAGTTGGGAATATTGAAGGTGCTATTACCTCATTTCAATGGGGGGATGCTGACTTTTTCTTATTAGATAATAGAACCCATCGTTCTCCTAATCGAAGGAAAACGGGAGAAAGAACCCAGCTTGGAGAAGAGCAGCTACAATGGTTGGTAGATAATCTGGCGGCAAGCTATGCTACTTTTAAATTTGTAGTAATCGGTGGGCAAGTGTTATCAACATCTCCTACTTACGAATCGTATTCGAATTATGGGTTTGATGATGAAAGACAAAGGATTATAGATTATATATATGCCGAAAACATAAAAAATGTCGTTATCCTTAGTGGAGATGTGCACTTCTCTGAAATTTCGGTGCTGCAGGAAGATGGAAGGCCGACCATTTGGGATATCACAGCATCACCTTTAAACTCAGGAGTTAATATTTATGCTAAAGAAAAAGATAATAAACTACGTATACCTGAATCTGTAATAGTGGAGCGTAATTTTACCGAAATCAAATTAACTGGTACAGTTAAAGAGCGTAAACTAAATATAACCTTCTATAACAGCGATGGAGAGATTATTTGGGAATATGTAATTAATCGGGAGTAAGAACCTTCCAGATTGTGCAGCACCTGAAGGATTTGATATTTAAAGATTGTCAAGTTTGGCAATTTTATTAAGTAATAGATGATCGGCAATAACGAGAGCAGCCATTGCCTCTATAATTGGAACTGCACGAGGAACAACAGTTACATCATGACGCCCCTTTCCTTTAAGAATAGTTGAGTTGCCATCAGAATCTATAGTATTCTGATCTTTCATGATAGTAGCAATTGGTTTAAAAGCTGCTTTAAAGTAAATATCTTCACCATTTGAGATGCCACCCTGAATTCCGCCGGAATTGTTAGTACTAGTATGTACTCTATCTCCTTCATTAACAAAAATATCATTATGTGCTGAACCTTTCATCTTTACAGAACTAAAACCAGACCCTATTTCAAAACCTTTTACAGCATTTATACTCATTATTGCTTTTGCAAGATCAGCACTTAATTTATCAAAAACCGGCTCGCCTAAACCTATTGGCGTATTCTTTATTACACAAGTAATCTCACCACCTAATGTATCTCCTTGCTCACTTGTAATTTTTATTGCTTCAAGCATTTTTTCTGAAGTATTCTTGTCAGGACATCTAACTTCTGAATCCTCAGTAGTAGCTAGATCTAATTCCATGTATTGACTATCTACAGAAACGGAGCCAATACTATTGACATAAGCAACTATTGAAATTCCGAATTTAGCCAATAACTGTTTTGCCAGTGCTCCTCCAATAACCCGGGATATTGTTTCTCGTGCAGAAGATCTTCCTCCCCCTCTATAATCTCTGATACCATATTTATTATCATATGTAAAATCGGCATGTGAAGGTCGGTATACTTCTTTAAGGTGGTCGTAATCTGATGAAATGTAATCTTTATTTCGAACAATAAAGGCAATTGGGGTTCCCAACGAATAATTATCTATTATTCCTGATAAAAATTCAACTTCATCCGGCTCATCCCTACTACTAACAATCGATGATTGACCAGGGCGTCTTCTGTTAAGATCTTGCTGCACTAATCTAAAATCAATTTTTAATCCAGCGGGTAACCCATCTAAAATACCACCAATACCTTTACCATGAGATTCACCAAATGTCGACAGTATTAACACTTTCCCGATCACATTTCCTGCCATTACTTTGCGTTAACTTAATAATTGTATAATTTTGTAAAATTAATCAATTATTTTAAGTTTAAAAAAAGTGAATAATACGTTTCTAAAACTTGGCTTTCTAATTTTCATAAGTATAAATGTTTCAGTACTTTCAGGCTGTTTTAGCTCAGGTGAGAGTTTCCCTTATTACTCAATTTCTGATGAGTTTGCAGAATACTGCTGGTATGAAGCAGGAAGTAGTTGGTCATATCAAAATGACAGCACTTTGGTAGTTGAATCAATTGTTATTGACGAAGTAGATGAAACAATAAGATTTAATCCGGAGGGTGTTGAATATAACTATCAAGCTGTTGATATGTATTTGTTTACAAATAATTTGGGCTTTACAAAACTCGAAATAACAGCAGGTTATTATAAAGCTGATCCTGGTGAAATGAACTCACTGTTTCGACTGTATAATGATGATGGTACTTATCAACTTATTTTTAGTCCCCAATATGCTATAGGTGAAGAAATTGGTTTAGGTGACAACATTGGAACTTATTCAAATCTTGAGATTATAGATAATCTGGAGCTGCTTGGCAATACCTATATTGATGTGTATCACTCTAGACTAATTATAGAAGTTGGAACCAATATTGAATATAATTATTGGATAGCTAAAGACTACGGTCTTATTAAATCGGTAACATCAGTTGATGGTCAAACTATTTCATTAAGCTTAAAAACAGCTAATTTAGTAGCACATTAATAAGGCACTTTTTCATAGGTATTTAAGGAATCAATAGTTACTTTCCTATGTGTTAAGCAATTTGAGTCTGGCCTTCAAACTTTCAATCTCGTTTTTAGCTTTGTCAATTTTTTGTTCAAATTCTTCTTTCAGTTTATTTGATTGTTTTGAATTAGAAAAGAAACCAATATTATTTTCCCATACTGACAGATCTTCATTAATTGATCTAATTTTTCCGGAAATATAGGTTCGCTCTTTTGACAATCTACTATTAGCATCTGGTCCACTCTTCAGGATATCAATCTTATTTTTAAATTCATCAGCTGAAAGCTCCGATTTATTAACATCCATTTTTTCAATTAACTCATCAATTGCTGCTTTATAGTTTGTCTGTATTTTCTCTTTTTCCTTAAATGGCACAAAGCCAATTTCGATCCATTGCTTCTGAAAATCTTTAAGAGCATTAAGGTTCATTTTTTTATCTTTCCCAACTTTGTATGCAGCTATTGCGTTAACAAGCTCTATCTTTTTTTGTAGATTTTCATCTTCAACAGAATGGATATTTTTAAAGTGTTCAGATTTTCTTTTAAAGAAATCATCACACGATGCTCTAAATCTTTTCCAAACCTTATCAGAATATTTACGGGGAACAGGGCCTATTTGTTTCCAATCTTTTTGAAGTTTAATTAGTTCACGAGTTGTACTACCCCAATCACTACTATCTTTAATTGACTCAGCTTTTGAACAAAGGTCTAATTTAAGGTTGTAATTATTTACTTGTTGTTCTTTTAATTCATTAAGATATTCTCTTTTAGAATTAAAAAATGAATCTAACGAACTTTTAAAGGTTGACCATACTTCATCATTTTTGGCTTTTGGAGCACGTCCAATGGTCTTCCATAGCTTAAGCAGTTCATTCATTTTATCAGTTTTCTGCTGCCATCCCTTTAGTGTGTCAATGGAATCTGAAACAATTTCTTCTGCTTTTTCACAAAGGACAAGCTTTGCCTCAAAATTTCCTTGTTGCTGGTTTTGAAGTTCTTTATAATAGTCCTTACGACGAAGGTTAATTTTATCGGTTATTCCTTTAAACCTATTCCAGATATCTTCTTTTACATTAGATGGAACAGGGCCTATTTCGCGCCATTTATCATGATAGTGCTGTAAGAGTTTAAATGATTTAAGAATTGACTTCTCTACAATAAGTTCCTCAACCTTCTCACAAAGGGCAACTTTTGCTTCAAGATTCTTTTTTAAATCAAGATCACGAAGTTCATTATTTATTCTAACTTTATCAAAAAATTTCTCCACTAGAAAGTGATAGCTTTGCCATAAGTTTCTGAGCTCTGAAGCTGGAACCATGCCTATTTCTTTCCACTTATCCTGTAGATTTTTAAACTCATCGTATGTTTTCTTGAGTGTTTCTTCTGAATTAATCAATACTTTGAGCTCTTCTAGCAGATCATATTTTAATTGAAGGTTAACTAGTTTTTGTTTTTCCAGATCCTTAGAGAATCTAGATTTATTGTGTTTGTATATACTAATAGCTGCATTAAATCTTGTCTCAAGCGGATCTTCATTATGAACAAAATCTTCTTCCTTACCACCTGACGAAATAAAATCATGCAGTTCGTTTTCTTTATCTTCCTTGTTGCGATGATAAAATGCAGAATTTATTCTTGCAACCTGAGATTTAATTAGTGAAATATCTTTCTGTTGAACGACTTCCTCAATAATATCAACTAACTCTTGTTTATTAAGATGTTCATAATCAATATCATCATTTAATTCAGTATGTGCTATAGTGTCAGCTTTATCTCGCAGCAGATTTATTATGCATAATCTTTCGGCATCATTAATTTGCTTAACCTCCAAAATCTTATCTTCATCTAACACTGAATCAGACACCACATTACTGTCAGTAATGTCATCAGAAACTTCAGTTACTGTTTCATCCTTAATCATTTCAATAATACTACTTTTGTCAGTATCTGAAATTTGTGACTTCCTTACAGTTTCTGTCTCTTTTACTGGTTTAGCATCTTCAGTTTTATTATTCAGCATTTCAACAATACTACTTTTTTCAACATCTGAAATTTGTGACTTCCTTACAGTTTCTGTCTCTTTTACTGGTTTAGCATCTTCAGTTTTATTATTCAGCATTTTAACAATACTACTTTTTTCAACATCAGATATTTGCAAACTACTTTTTACTTTGGATTTATTTGTAGTTTTCATATTTTCAGCAGTTTCAGTACTGCTTACTGTCTTCTCATCCTGAATTGTTGAATTAACAACTTGTTCAGAATTTTGATTAGTTTGATCTTTACTTTCCATTATTTATTACTTTCATTATATCCGATAAGTTCAATAGAGAACCACGGTTCATAGATTTAAATATAAGCTGCCAAACGCAGGTTGTTATGACCGCAAATTTAGCAATAAAACGATATAAGAATCAAGTTTTAATTCAAAACACTTGTTTATCTACTTAAGCGTGACTTATTAAAAATAAGAAATCCCAAATTTAAAAGAAAACTGACTTTGCTACCAGGCTTTTCAATATAAACTACTGATGCACTTAGTACGCCAAATGGTGGGCGGTATATTAGTTGGGCAGATCCGAGAAAATATTGATAGCTGAGTGGTGCACTCAAATATGCATTATTTTCTGAGTCTTTAAGTAGTTTATTATAAGGAACATAATAGTAGCCATTTGCTATAAAATCAAATTGCTTATAAAAATTGTAAGCAAATGTGGCGCCAATTCCACCATAATTGTTGGCTCTATAATTTTCAAGAAATAGTGTTTTCATTATTGGAATCGGTTCGTATGGTGATGCCAATAATAAGCTTGAAATATAACTGTTCAATAAAGGTTTAGATGATATGCCTAATTCAGAAGATAAACCTGCAGAAAGTTTATGTGTTATTCTAAAATATTTAATATAGCGTAAGGATAGTGCAAAATAATTGAGGTTTTGTGTTAACTCTTTTTCAGGAGTTTTTGCAGAGCCCATAGTATATTTCTCATAACCTGTGTAGTAACTAAAGCTAGCAAAGAAATATTGACCTTCTGTAGCAAATTCTTTTCTATTTAAACTATTAGATTCATACTGAATGAAAGGGGAAAGAAAGTAAAAATTTGAAACATCCGCGGTGTCTGATCTGGTAAAATAATTATCTTGATAATATTGAAAATGTGCATTAATATTTGCTATACCGGTACTTGATTCACCTGAAAACCCAACAGGAATACCGACAGAAAATTCAAGAAAATTTTCATCGGATATTATATATGCAGGAAACTCATCCTCAAAATAATATCGGGCATTACTAAAGTAATTTTTACGAGAAGCCAAGAAATTCATTTTAATAAAGTATGGCAAAGCACCTGGGATCTCAATTTTTCCCATAGTTGAAAAACTATTATAGAATGTTCCAAAATAGGAGCCTACGCTTACGCTTTTTGCTGACTTGCCAAGATATTTATAACCAAACTCTATAAACCCTTCATTAACACCTGTTGATGAAATATATCCACCAAGACTCAAATTAAAGGGTTCCGATTTTTTTATGACCAAGTTCAAATCAAATTTTCCAGTTGCGCTATCAAACTTCATCTCAGGATAAATGTTTCTAATATTTTCATTTGCCAGAAGACAAGCATAAAAGTCGCTAAACTTATTCATATCATTATAACGTGCTGGATCGCCAATAAGCTTTAAGAAATAATGATTTTGTTTTTCACTAACGCCTGATACCGAAACATTCCCAATTTTTCTTTTTGGCAAGCGAGCTTTGAACTTTGCTCTTTTTTCAAATGCTGAAGTATTGTGATTATATGGTTCTATTCTATCAATTATTTTAGTCATCATGCGGTTTGCTGCCACATAACCGCTATCAATATAATCATCAATTTTTGAGAAATGAAATATTGACTCTTCACCTGTTATAGTTTCAATTACCAACCCAAGAACCGAATCAATTTCAAAATCGGCTTTAGCCATTAACATGCTCTGCATTAGTGATATGGCGTTATCAGGGTTTGGCGATGAAAAATTATTAACGGCTTTGCTTCCAATAATTAAATCAGGGCTAAATTCATTAACAGCTGTTCTTACCGGAAAATTATCGTACATGCCCCCATCAAAATACACAACCCCATCAATATTTATGGGTCTCACAAAAAAAGGGAAAGTTATTGATGCTCGAACAGATTTTGCAAGATTACCATGGTCGAAAGCTATAAGTCGGCTTGAATCAATATCAGCTGCCACACAACGAAAGGGAACCATAAGGCTATCGAAATTATTATCAGAAATTGCTGATGCTCCCGAAAAATATTCCATTAATGCATAATCAATCTTTTGAAAATTGTAAACACTTAAAGGCAGCCGAATATTAAATCCCTTATCTACGTTAAATGGAAAATTTACAAATGAAGCATCCGGTTCATTTCTTTGATAAAAACAAGTGCTGTTAATATTGCTTTCTTTTGATATATTCAAAAATTCAGAATTAGATAAGATTAACCGTATTTCATCGGGCGAATAACCCGAGGAATACAAAGCTCCTATTAATGACCCCATTGAATTTCCCACAATATAATCAATAGGTATATTATTCTCTTCCAGAGCCTTAAGAACACCAATATGTGCATATGCTTTAGCAGCACCCCCACTTAAAACCAAGGCAACAGTTTGCGATGACAAATAGAAAGGGAGTACGATTAAAACAAATATTATTGTATTTTTAAAGTATCTATACATTAGCAAATTTAATATTACGAATATACAAAATGCAGAGCATAAAAAAGCCTGTTATAAAAAATAACAGGCTTTATACAATATTATTGTATTTTTAAATTATGCTTTTGATAGCGCATGATCAAGGTCAGCAATAATATCTTCAATATTTTCAATACCTATTGACAAGCGAACTAAACCATCAGTTATACCAGCACTTTCGCGTGCTTCTTTTGATAATTTTGAATGTGTCATTGATGCGGGGTGCTGAATAAGAGTTTCGATACCGCCTAACGAAACAGCAAGAAGTGCCAAATGTACATTGTTCATTACCTTTTTTCCGGCACTATAACCACCTACTACACCAAACGAAATCATTGCTCCAGGACCATCCATTTGTTTTTTTCCTAATTCGTATTGTGGATGAGATTTTAATCCTGGGTATTTTATCCATTCTACTTTAGGATGAGCCTCAAGATAATCAGCTACTTTAATTGCATTCTCTTGCGCTTTATCTATTCTTATCGATAAAGTTTTCAGGCCTCTACGTGTAAGCCATGCTTGATGAGGATCCATATTAAATCCAACATTTACCATTATATATCTTAGTTTGTCATATAGTTCTTTTTCTTTGGCAACAACCATACCTCCTACAATGTCAGCGTGTCCGTTTATGAATTTAGTCATTGAGTGTAATACTATATCAGCACCTAAGTCTAAAGGGTGTTGTATATAAGGGCTGCAAAATGTATTGTCGACACAAACAATAATACCATGCTTATGTGCTAATTCTGTTGCTGCTCTGAGATCAGTAATTCCAATTGTAGGATTAGCCGGTGTCTCAAGATAAAGCAATTTAGTATTTGGTTTAATTGCTTTCTCTATATTACTTATATCTGTAGCATCAACATAATCAAATTCAACGCCAAGTTTTGGATATAGGTTTTCCATAATTCCACGTGAAGGTCCATAAACAGAATTATGACTTATCATATGATCACCTTGCCCTAGCATAGTAAGGTATACAATATTTACAGCTGCCATTCCTGATGAAGCAGCAATACC
>Ga0208648_1000824_pt1 | contig 28661 bp, 26 predicted proteins | sample AntAceMetag02UKL_FD_184772 | JGI IMG/M metagenome (GOLD analysis project Ga0208648, IMG submission 184772) | Saline lake microbial communities from Ace Lake, Antarctica - Antarctic Ace Lake Metagenome 02UKL (SPAdes) (version 2) | ecosystem: Environmental > Aquatic > Non-marine Saline and...
AAATGAACGGCAATTAGAGATAGAATTTAAGTAAGAAAAAGAAGAGGGCGATGACGATTTAGCTAGCCTTCTTAGAGGGCTAGCTTTCAACACCCTTCTAGGGTGAAGCAAAACCACGTTCTAAGAACGTGGATTTTTACTTATCTTTTTTATGCTTTAATCCTTATCATTGATTTTCTTTGTGAACCATTATTTATGGAAAGTTTATTACCTTGTGGCCTATGCCTTTTTGCAGCGCTAATTTTATTGGTTATCGCTAATGGTATGCCTGTTATGTTGCGTAATATGCTTGGCAAACGGTTTTCAAAGCCTATCGATTTCGGGGTGCTATTTTTTGATAAACGACCTTTGTTGGGACAGAGTAAAACCTGGCGCGGCCTGGTTGCCGCCATCCTGATTACCAGCTTTAGTGCTCCGGTGTTTGGTTTATCATTATATACAGGTGCGCTATTTGCTACGCTGGCAATGCTGGGCGATTTGTCCGCTAGTTTTCTCAAACGCAGGCTGGGATACTCTGAAAGCAGTCGATGTCGAATTCTCGATATGCTTCCGGAATCGTTGCTGCCGGTATTGTTGCTGCGTGATGATTTGCAGTTAACTATCTTTGGCGGCATCTTTACAGTGGCATTATTTTTTATTTTTGAAGTATTGATTTCACCCGTTTTATTCCGCCTGCATATCAGGAAAAGGCCGTACTAAGGAACGAGGGTATAATATTGATCTGCCAGCATATAACAACTAATTAGTGAGGTAACTATTCGGTGCATGAAAATCAAATACGTGTGTTGACTTATAATGTGCATAAGGGTTTTAGCGCAAGCAACCGGAAATTTGTGTTGCATCAGATCAGAGACGCATTGCGCTTAGCGGATGCGGATATTTTATTTCTTCAAGAAATGCAAGGCGAGCATACGCAACATGAATTGAAACATAGTAACTGGCCTGAATGTTCTCATTCCGAGTTTTTGGCTAAAGATGTCTGGGCGCATTTTGCCTATGGCAAAAACGCCGTGTATAGCGTAGGACATCACGGTAACGCTCTGTTGAGCAAACATCCGCTGCTGAACTGGGAAAATATCAATGTTTCTCCCTATCCCTGGGCTAGCCGCAGTCTGTTACATGGTGTTATCAATTGCCCCGGACTGGCACAAAACTTACATATCATCTGCATTCATTTAGGGCTACTAGGCAGAGAACGACGACGACAATTTACCAGTTTGTGTCAGCGTATTGATGAGCATGTGCCTACCGCTGCTCCACTGATTATTGCAGGCGATTTTAATGACTGGACGGGGCAAGCCGAAAAGCGCTTTTATCAGCACCTACAACTCAAAGAAGCCTATAGAACCTTGCATAATCGCTATGCCAAAACCTTTCCTGTCTGGTTGCCGATGTTACATATGGATCGTATTTATTACCGAGGAGTACAGCCTGTTTCTTGTACGCGTCTAACGCATGCGCCCTGGAACCGTTTATCCGATCATGCGCCATTACTGGCTACTTTTGAATTAAGCTAAAAAAATTAGTTAAAAATAAAGCTATAATCCGCAATACTTAAAGTTATTGGGCTTAGCCATGGTTTTACCTGCAGAAATATAAAGAAGATTAGCGATGACATCAATAATTCCATAACTGGGAGCAGTCTTTTTTCCTGCATTTTTACGTTTCATTTTATTGAGTTGGTCGAGAACTTTTTCCCTTTCACCATAGTACAGAATAGTTGCATAATATAAATTATTTACGCTTGCGTTTGCTTAAAACAGTTTCGCCACCAGGCCGGTCCAGCCAGTCTGGTGCGAGGCGCCGACACCGCGACCATTGTCACCGTGAAAATATTCATGAAATAGCAGGTAATCCTTGAAATGCGGGTCAGTTTGTAGTTTTTCATTGTTGCCAAATATGGGTCTACGGCCTGTTTCATCCCGGCGGAACAATCCGGTCAGTCTTGATGTTAGTTCATCAGCAACTTCATTTATGCTCAAGAAATTTCCTGAATCGCTTGGGCATTCGATTTCAAAATCATCACCATAATAAGTGGCGAAGCGTTGCAATGAGGTGATGATTAAATAATTAACTGGAAACCACACCGGCCCTCGCCAGTTAGAGTTGCCACCAAATAATACAGATTCCGATTCGCCGGGCTGGTACTGTACCGTAATGACATGACCACTGCAGTCGAAAACGTAGGGTTCATCGAGGTGAGCCCTTGATAGTGAGCGTATGCCGTAAGCGGATAAAAATTCACTTTCATCTAACATACGCTGGAGTATTTTCTTCATGCGGTGCCCGCGCAATAGTGATAATAATCGACGCTTGCCGTGACCAGGTACGTCCCAGAAGGATACTAGACCAGCTAGATCGGGCCGATAATTCAAAAACCATTTCAGGCGTAATTTAAAGTGCGGTAATTTTTTCAGCATTTCCGGCTCAATGATTTCAACTGCAAAGAGCGGGATAAGACCCACCATCGACCGGATTTTGAGCGGCATCATTTCACCGCTGGGAAAACGCAAGACATCGTAGAAAAAACTATCCTCTTCGTTCCAGAGGCCTATGCCGTCATCGCCGATGTGAGTCATCGCATCGGCGATATATAGGAAGTGTTCAAAAAATTTAGTGGCGATATCATCATAAGCATTATTATATAACGATAACTCCAGTGCGATACGCATCAGGTTCAGGCTGTACATTGCCATCCAGCTAGTGCCGTCAGCTTGATTTAGATGACCACCTGTTGGTAGGGGCGCGCTACGATCGAATACACCGATATTATCAAGTCCTAAAAAGCCGCCTTGAAAGACATTATTGTTGTCGACATCTTTTCGATTGACCCACCAGGTAAAATTTACAATCAGTTTGTGCATGGTGCGTTCCAGGAAATCCAGGTCGCCTGCTCCTCCGTTAGCATCGCGTTCTGCTTTGTAAATTTCCCAAGCGGCCCAGGCATGTACAGGTGGATTGACATCATCAAAGGACCATTCGTAGGCCGGAATTTGGCCATTGGGGTGCATGTACCAGACTCGTGTCATTAAAAGAATTTGACTCTTGGCAAAGCCTGGGTCGATCATGGCGAATGTGATGCAATGAAAGGCGAGATCCCAGGAGGCATACCATGGGTATTCCCATTTATCTGGCATGGAAATAATGTCGGCGTTGTTTAAATGTTGCCAGTTGTTGTTACGAATTTTACGCCGATCGAATGAGGGCTTGGGTTGTCCTGGATCTCCTTTTTGCCATTGAGGTATGTCGTAATAATAAAATTGTTTGCTCCATATCATGCCTGCGAATGCCTGGCGCTGAATCATTCTGGCTTCATCATCTGCTAATTTTTCCTGCAGCTTACTGTAAAAGGCATCGGCTTCTTTCTGGCGAGTTGCAAATATTTGATCGAAATCGTTAAATGCGTGTGCATTAGGTTTTTTGCTCAGGCGTAAACGAACTTCGACTTTATTATTTGCTGCTACCTCAAAGGTATAGTGTCCGCAGGCTTTGGTACCTTGCTTGTGCGGATTAACTGACTGATGCAGGTTATGAATTACGGCTTCGTGAAATGCATCCTTGAAATATCCATTGCTTTCTTTGTCGTACAGTTTTTTCGTATTCGTGTCGTTATCGCAGAATAAAAGTTCTGCAGCTCCATCCAGGTAGCAGTGGTAGCTTCCAAGTTTGTCATGAGCTATGTTGATTGTTTGTGCTGCTGTCGAGGAAAGTGATGGACGTGTCTCGTTGTAACCCCAGCTCCAGGTATTGCGACACCATAATTGCGGCAAAATATGCAGTGGGGCCGCTTGTGATCCGCGATTATAAGCGGTGATACGCATCAGGATGTCATCCACACTATTCTTGGCATATTCGACAAAGACATCAAAGTATTTGTCATCGTCAAAAATGCCGGTATTTAATAGTTCAAATTCCGCATCAGTCTTGCCACGCTGTTGGTTTTCCTCGATCAGCTGTATGTATGGAAATGCTTGCTGCGGATATTTATAGAGCATTTTCAGGTAAGAATGACTGGGCGTGGCATCGAGATAGTAATATAGCTCTTTGACATCTTCACCATGATTACCTTGCGCATTGGTTAAACCAAATAGGCGTTCTTTTAAAATTGCATCCTGACCATTCCATAAAGCGAGTCCCAGGCAAAGCTGCTGATTATTGTCGCTAAATCCAGCAATACCGTCTTCTCCCCAGCGATAAGCACGGCTCCTGGCATGGTCGTGGGTGAAATAATCCCATGCTTCGCCATCGTCGCTGTAATCTTCACGTACGGTACCCCATTGACGTTCGCCCAGATATGGCCCCCATTTTCGCCAGGCATTGCTTTGCACATCAATGCGCCGTTGTTCAGCTGTATTTTGCTTTGATGTCATGATTAATCCTGTTGAGTATTGTATTCAAGTTATTCACAGTGACGCATATCTTTGATGCAATATGTAATAGGTGGCGCGCGCATATAATATGCCGATATTTAAGCTATTCAGGGCTCATAAATGGCAATTAATTGGAAAACCTCTTAATACACGAGTGTTAAAGAAATCTGCAAAGGTTAGTATAAGCCATGATTTATTGAAGGCTAAGAAACTTAATAAAAACTGATAAGCCAGGCTCGCAGGCACTCTTATTGAACGAGTTAATGTAAAACAGCGCGAATTATGGAGACGAGGGAATATCAGGAAGCTATTGAGGCATAAAATTAGCTAGAAAAAGCGGTCTTTAGTGACAAATTGAAACGTTTTTAATAGCTCAGTTGATCGTTTAAGAAAATACCAGCCCTGGAAAAAATATACTTTTATTAACTTGATCACTTGTAAACTATCGTTATATTAATCTCCGTCCCAGATAAATTATTGACCAGATTTTAATTACAAAAGTTGCCCGATTGCTAGCATAGGCAAAGTAGGTTCTATAGTCTTAACGCCACAAATCGCAGCTATTGAAGGCAAGGCACTGGAATCAACATTAAGTAACCCTGCAAGCATTGTGCGGCACTTGTCTTAGTGGTAGGTGTTATTCTTTCAGAAATATAGCATTTTTAAACTTTTACGAGACGACTCTGCTTAGCAATAAATATATTTTGCTTATAAGATAAAAGGTTAGTAGACAACTGACTATTTAATAAGTTCTGAAAAAGGCTGAAGCTGTTCGGTATTATGTTGTCTGCACACCGTTAAAAGGTAGGTTTTATCATCAATAGTAACCGCAGTATCTTCCAGTGTCGTTTTGCGCTTACATCTTGTGCCTTTAGCTGTACTCGCCTGGCATTGTTGACTATTATCCTTTAAATCAATAATATTATCGTTAAGCTCTGCTGTTGTGTCGATTGCTGGAATCACTGTTGAGGTTGGTGCTACTGGTTCTAGTTCTAGTTCTGGTTCTAGTTCTGGTTCTAGTTCTGGTTCTAGTTCTGGTTCTAGTTCTGATTCATCCTCTTCAACAGTGACTGGTTCTTGAACAATAGCTGTGGCTGTATCTTCTGGTGATTTAGAAGAGGTGATGCAGTTCAATTGTTTTCTGAAAACGAAGATCAAAGTAACAATCACTAAAAAAGGCCAGATTGGTACCATACTGGAAAGCGTTTCTTCAGCGGCAAATAAATCTCCAGAACTAAGACTAATACAAGTTGCCAGGATTGGAGCTGATATACTTTTTTTAGTGAGCATTATGAATCTTCCTCTTTGGTTGAATATTTATATTCTTTTATTTTCAGTAATTTGCTAAAAATAACACAAACGCAGCAATTTATAAAATATTTCCTGATAATCTTTCCTTTAAAATAAATCTAGCAAGTAATAAAACAACTCAGAATATTTTTGCTTGCAGTTGTATCAATCTGCTGTTTAATTTCGGGTGAGGATTATAGGTTTTTTATAATACAGAAAGCACAAAGAATGTCTCCTCTGTACTCTCCGGAGCAAAACATCTGGGTTACGGGTTAAAGTTTATGATGCTCACGTTTAAACGCATCAATATCTAAAATCAGTTCCGGATCAGAAAAATCATCATTTATAAATTGATTCCCTAGTGCATAACTACGCAGTTGACGTGGGTTTTCAATCAACCAATCTTTGTATACGGCGATTAACCGGTTTTTATCAATGTTACTAACCGCTTCGGCGATACGTTCATTAGTATCAAAATCACTGTTTTCACGATCTATTTCTAGCCAGTTTCTATAGCTTATTGTCTGTAAGCTTTTATCCTTTTCAAGTAAGCGCGTGATCAACCCTGTCTTATAGCTTTCAAGTTCCTGTTCCGAAATTAGTTGTAACTCCTGCAGGTAATTATCAATAAAGGTATGGTAACGATCCTCTATTTCAGGCGCAGATATAACCGGCGATTGCAGGATGAAAATAATACCCGGTATATCTTTTATCGGCAGGTCAGCCACTCCGAGATTGTAACCCAGTTGTTGGCGCGTACGCAGATCAGCAAAAAAGGCAGAAGATATAATGCGTCCTAATAATTGCGCTTCAGCTTGTGATTGTGCGCTTTTATCAGTAGCCTGGAAATACAGTGCCAAAGCAGCATCATGGTTATCAATGGTCAATCTACGCGCATGCAAGGATTTTTCTTGTAACTGGATAACGCCAGCGGCAGGTACTTGCGGCGCATCAGCTTGTAAAGCAAGTTGTTCGCCTAGCATAGATGCAATATTTTTGGCTTCGATAGCGGTATTGTTTCCCTGCAGCAACATAGTGACGTGCAGTTGTTTTAAAAAATCCTCTGCGAATGCTGTTAAGTCCTGGCGAGTTAAGCTAGATAAAGCCTGTAACTTTTGTTCATTTGTCCAGCGGCGTTCGACCAGGGTACGTTTAATTTCAGCGAGTACTTGTTGAAAGGGTTGTTGTTTTTGTGCGTTAGTTAATTTCTGCTGATAACGTGCTTTTAATATATTAAAGCGTTTTTCAGTGATTTCAGGCGCTTTGATGGCAGCTATAATCTGCTCTAGCAAGACTGATTGTTTTTGATCATAACCCGAAAGAGCAATGCTCATGCCTCGTTCTGTCGGATAAATCGAATAATTCAAACCCGCAAGGCGCGCAGGGTAGGCGTAACTATTTAATTGTTTATTAACAATTCCCGCAAAAAGCGAGGTTAATAAACTTGCGCGCGGTGTCTTGTTGGCAATAGGCGACTGCAGTGCTATGTACAGGTTGCTACGCGGCACATTAAAGCTGGTGTCTAGTTGATGCCATAGATCAAGACTTGGGTTTTGCTGGATTAATTCAGGATGTGACGAGTTTGTTTGTGCCGTTTTTAGTTTTAATTCATCGGGTATAAATGGATTCGCAGCAGGTAATGTCAGAGCCGGATTAATCGGTGACTGAGACCATGTCTCGATCAACTCAGGTTTAATCGGTGTAATTCGATAACCCACCTGATAATTTTTTTCAGTTTTATCAGTGGTAATATTTTGTGTATTCAGAGCAATCAGTACTCGATCAGGCCTTAACTGGTTTAGCAACTGTTCAATGAGTTCAGGTTTATATTGCTCAATAATATAAGGACCGCGCAATACATCTTGTGGGGCATAATATTGTAAATTTCGGGCTAACCCGGTCACTGTGCTGCTGGCATCCAGTTGTTCCTGATAGCGAAATTGCAGCATTGCCATCTGACTCTGTTCCCGGAATAGCCATTCCTGTATGTCATGGTGTTGCAAAAGCCTAATGTATTGAAAAACAATATCGATAATTTCATGCGTATGTTGTAATCCGGCATGGGTTAAATTAATGCCGAGTTGCAAGCTTGATTCCTGTGCATTATCACTAAAACCAATCGATGCACTGAGTTCATCTGCCCAGCCTTTTTCTTTTAATAGAGCTAGAATGCTACCTTCGCCTTCGTGTCCCAATAGAGACTGAAAATAAGCGCTGGGTTTGGCAAGGTAATAAGACTGTGTTTCGGGTAATGGGAAAATAAGGGCGAGTTCACGTTTTTCCTGTAATGATTTGATGTCTATTTGTTGTGCCATTTGTGCTGCAGTTAATAATGGCTCGATAAATACTTTTTTCTCCGCGTAATGGTTGGGAATCGCAGAAAATCTGTCGGTGACCCATTTTTTTAAAACCGGCAATGGCTCATTGGCAAGCACTACTAAAGCCATTAAATTAGCTGAATAATGTGTCTTATAAAACTGCAGTAGATCATTTCGTACCAGATCATTATCCCTGTCTGCAAGTGTTTCCAGACTACCTACGCTAAATTTGGCATAAGGGCTTTGCGGGTTGAACGCCTGTTGTATGCCCGCATAAAAACGCCGGTTTTCAGTTTTTATTTTGCCCAGGTATTCAGAATTTACGGCATTTTTTTCTCGTTCTACGAAATCAGCATTAAATAATGGAGCAGTAAAAAACTGACTGAAACGATCTAGTGCCGGTTCCAGCGAGGCGTTTTCAATATCAAAAAAATAGTTGGTATGCTCTCTCGCGGTAAAGGCATTTCTAGAGCCTCCGTGTTGAGCAATAAAGGTTTGATACTCATCAGCATCAGGATATTTTTCAGTACCTAAAAACAGCATATGTTCGAGGAAATGCGCAAGACCAGCCCGATCCTCAGGATCGCTGGCGCTGCCCACAAAAACATCCAGTGACGCAGCTGCTTTTTTTGTCTCAGGGTCTGAAATAATCAGTACTTTCAAACCATTATCCAGGGTAAAAGACTGGTATTGGCGACTGTCGTTCTGGCTTTGAATAATGTCGGTTTTTTCCATAATCGGTGTAGTTGAAGTGCAAGCATAGCAAAGTATAGCAGGTACAAGAATAAGCAATTTTGAGTATGAGATCATAGCCGTTTATATTTGTTGTTTGTTTAATACTGAAAATACAGGAAATTAAAATTATTTGCTTTGGTGTTTTTTGAGCTTGTTACTGACTGGTTAATTTAATTTTACTGAATCCGCCATTAGCAGTGCGTAAATTTGTGACCTGGCCTTGATACAGCCGCGCGCTAATGGCGAGAATGGTTTTACGATAGACAAAAAGCCGGAAATCGGTTTTGAACTTATCGCCATCTGGTGTATGCGTAATTGTTGGCTTGATGCGATGCTGGACTAATGTTGCGTGGGGATCGAGACTACTCAGTTTATTTTTAGTTAACTTGTCACCCACATAAACACCTTGACTAGCATAGCTGGTCGCCGGTTTAAATACCTTGTATTTACGCTCAGGCCATAAGGTTTCTTGCGGGTGTGAAACTAGTAACTGCGTGTGCGGGATTGCCTGTTGTAAACGAGATGCGATGGCAGGTGCTAATAAACCCTTAAAAAACTCAGGATGAGACCAGTCAACCATGCGTTGTTTATCTGCTAAAAGCCCATAAACACGTGGGTTAGGTGTTAAACATACGGACTGCTGTTGCCATGCTTTGGCAATATGCTGCATTGCTGTAGTGTTTAAATAAAAGTCACAGTGACGATTGTAAATCAGATCGATAGCTTGGCCTTGATAACATGCTCTCGAACCTTGTATTTCAACCTGACTCGGGTCGACAATAACGGTTTTTATGCCCGCTTGTTGAAATAAGCGGGCAAATATCTGCATTTCAGGATAAAGAAACTGCTGCTCAGGTAAATGGTCAATAATTGCAATTAATTGTGGTTGTGCATTTGGAGCCTGGCGAAATAAGCGATATTCCTGGAGAAAAGAATTTAATAATTTATCGCCAAGTTTCTTAGGATACTGTGTTGCATTGGGTTGATAGCAATGGGTTACAAACCACAAACCACCAGCATTTGTGTTTACTTCAATCAGTTTGACCTGTTGAGTTTCGTCTATATGAAAATCGTAGCCCATTAACACCGAGAAATATCCGGGTTTTATTTGAGCATTGCCGGGAAGTTGGGGTAATTTGTCAGGGTAAGCTGGATTTTCACTGAGGTTTTGCAGGTCACGTACAACATTGATCATCTGCTTTAAACAGCGGTATGACAGGTTGACCGTATGGGGGCTAATGCCTTGTTGTTGATTTTTCATATTGCGGCGTATTCTTACACGGAACTAGGATAAATTAAATATCTGATTGTGCAGACATGGTTTTCGTATTAGCGGTGCTTTAAATGCTATACAATAGTAAGGAAATCTCTCTTTAGTTTTAATCAAACTGTTTTAACACACCTTAGTCATGACTGAATTAGATCAGAATAGCTCAAAAAAACGTGTTCGTGGTATTTATTTATTACCTAACCTATTTACCACAGGAGCCTTGTTTTCAGGTTTTTACGCAATAGCTTCGGCGATTTCAGGACACTTTGAAACGGCGGCAATTTTAATTTTTGTGTCGCTGGTATTAGATGGACTAGATGGACGTGTTGCGCGTATGACTAATACCCAGAGTGATTTTGGTGCTGAATACGACAGTATGGCCGATATGGTTTCTTTTGGTGTTGCGCCTGCTATCGTCATGTATTTATGGTCTTTGTCTTCTTTAGGTCAGGCAGGTTTAATAGGTGCCTTTGTACATTTAGCGGGTGGTGCATTACGTTTAGCGCGGTTTAATACACAATTGACAACCCAGGATAAACGCTATTTTCAAGGCTTGCCCAGTCCGGCAGCAGCAGCTATTTTAGCTGGCCTAGTCTGGATTAGTGAGAAATATACCTATGCTATTAATGATTGGCCGTGGTTAGTATTAATAATGACAGTGGCAACCGGTTTATTAATGGTAAGTAATTTTCGCTATTATAGTTTCAAGGATATTAATCTTCGTGGCAAAGTGCCTTTTGTGGTGGTCATTGGTGTTATGTTGGGTTTTGCCATAACCTTATCAAATCCTGCGACAATTTTATTTTTATTTTTCTTTGGTTATGCCTTGTCAGGACCTGTTGTGACTATGTTATTATTACGTCGCAAGCGTCAAGGACGCATGAACTAATAAAGTGAACCAGACAGAAAGCAAACGCAATATTATGATCAGTAAACAAGAGGCAATACATGTTTATCTTTCCGCTAGTTGCCTAGGTCGCCATCTGCCCTGACGGGCATCTCTTTAATATTCTCTAATACAAGTTCGATACGGATTCAGCACGCTAATCCATCCTCCCTAAACAGGAATAGGCTGGAATGCCTGGGCAAAAGCCCGGACTCGCAGACTCATACTTAAATAGATCCGTGTCATATTTCAATTGCTGGCTAAACGAAGCCTCCATGAATGGAATTTCCCATGAAAGATAAATTAATAATATTTGATACAACTTTGCGCGATGGCGAGCAAAGTCCTGGTGCGTCGATGACGCGTGATGAAAAAGTAAGAATTGCGCGGGCTTTGGAAAGATTAAAAGTCGATGTAATTGAAGCAGGCTTCCCAGCCGCAAGTGATGGCGACTTTGCCGCAGTAAAAGCCGTTGCTGGCGCTATTAAAGATAGTACTGTCTGTGGATTAGCAAGAGCGTTAGATAAAGATATCGATAGAGCGGGGGAAGCTTTAAAACAAGCACAGAGTTCGCGTATTCATACCTTTATTGCGACTTCGCCTATTCATATGCAAATGAAGTTGAAAATGTCCCCCGAACAGGTGATTGAGTATGCGGTAAAAGCGGTAAAACGCGCGCGCCTATATACCGATAATGTGGAATTTTCTCCTGAAGATGCAGGCCGGTCTGAAGAGGATTTTTTGTGTCGAATATTAGAAGCTGTGATTGATGCCGGGGCGACCACTTTAAATATTCCCGATACAGTAGGATATAGTATTCCTGCTGATTTTGGTGCGATGATAGCGAATTTAAGACGGCGTATTCCCAATGCAGATAAAGCCATTTTTTCAGTACATTGTCATAATGATTTAGGCTTGGCTGTGGCCAATTCTTTGTCTGCTGTGATGAATGGCGCAAGACAGGTAGAATGCACCATAAATGGGCTTGGTGAAAGGGCTGGCAATGCAGCGTTAGAAGAAGTCGTTATGGCAATTAAAACCCGTCATGATGTGTTTCCTTGTGATACCCGGTTAGATACCCGGGAAATTGTTACCTGTTCTAAATTAGTATCCAGCATTACTGGTTTTCCGGTACAGCCCAATAAAGCTATAGTCGGCGCGAATGCGTTTGCGCATGAATCAGGTATCCATCAGGATGGTGTATTAAAAAATCGTGAGACATACGAAATCATGCGCGCAGAAGATGTGGGCTGGTCGGCAAATCGCATGGTATTGGGTAAGCACTCTGGACGTAATGCATTCAAAAGTCGCATGACTGCGTTAGGTTTTGAATTTCACAGTGAGTCGGAACTAAATGATGCTTTTTATCGCTTCAAGCAGTTAGCGGATAAAAAACATGAAATTTTTGATGAAGACTTACAAGCCTTAATTACAGCGGTAAATACCGATAGCGAAGAAGAGCACTATAAATTAATCGCCTTAAAAGTCTGTTCTGAAACGGGAGAAACACCTAATGCTAATATCACTGTTAAAATTGGCAAACAGGAATTCAGTGCTGAATCAGAAGGCAGTGGTGCGGTAGATGCCAGCTTAAAAGCGATAGATTCTATCGTTAAATCGGGTGCTTCTTTGGAGCTTTATTCGGTTAACAGCATTACCAATGGTACTGATGCTCAAGGTGAAGTGACCGTGCGATTGGAAAAAGGCGGCCGGGTAGTTAATGGATTAGGTGCTGACACGGATATTGTGATCGCTTCGGCGAAAGCGTATATCAATGCTTTAAATAAACTAGAAGATAAAGGTAAAAAACAACACCCGCAGGTGTAACTGCTAAGCTGTTCAAAACCTGGGGAGTAGGATTTAGCTATTTTCTCGCTTATTTAGAGTTTACAGCACTGGTTTCTTATGCATAATACAACACGATTACAGTATTTATCAGCAATGGGCATTGATGTCTGGGTACCGAGAACTTTTGCAGAAAGTACTGAAATAGAAGATACGGCTGCTGATGTTGCAGAGGATAGTTGGGTAAGCTTGCATGCTGAAATGCGAGCCTGTCAGCAATGTGATTTATGTCAGGCTAGGCAACAAGTTGTTATTGGTGCAGGAAATCAGCACGCTGATTATATGTGGATAAGCGAAGCACCAAACCTTAAAGAAGAGCAGCAAGGCCTACCGTTTGCAGATGATTCTGCCGAGTTGTTGACAGAAATGCTGCGCGCAATGCAATTAAGCAGGGAGCAGGTTTATATCACCAATATAGTTAAATGTCGTCCCTCTGAAGATCGTGACCCAAAATCTCAGGAGTTAGTCGCTTGTGAAACTTTTTTGCAACGTCAGATTGCCTTAATTCGACCTAAAGTATTGATTGCCGTAGGGCGAATTGCAGCACATAAATTATTGCAAAGCAAAGCCCCGCTAGCGGACTTAAGGGGAATTGAACATCAAGTTTTAGGTATTCCATTGATTGCCATGTATCATCCTGCCTACTTGTTACGTTCCTTAACAGAGAAGTCGAAAGCGTGGCAAGATATGCAAATGGCTTTAACTCTTTTAAATAAAACAAAAAAATAATGATAAAACGAGTATTCAATCAAATTAAAAGCTTAGTAACCTATGATGCAGACAGAGAATTTTATGCCAAAGTTTTTCCCGATTCATTAAGCCAAATAGAACTAATGCGTTTTCGTAAAATGAGCAAAGCGGATTTACCACGAATTCTAGAAATAGAAGGCCAGGGTTATAATTACCCATGGAAACAACCGATATTTCACGACTGCTTAAATGCGGCTCATTATGATTGCTGGGCGTGTGAAGACACTGAAAATAAAATCACAGCATTTTGTATCGTATCAACGGCTGTTGGTGAAGCGACGGTGCTTAATCTTTGTATAGAGCCGGATATGCGTCAGCAAGGCCTGGGACGCAAAATTATGCAGCATGTCATTGATACTGCAAAAGCAAGAAAAGCTGAGAGTGTCTTTCTGGAAGTTCGTCCCTCTAATACTGGCGCAATCGCCTTATATGAAAGCATCGGCTTTAATGAAATTGGTGTCAGACCGGGTTATTACAAAGCAGAAAATGGTGAACGCGAAGATGCCATCATGATGGCTTATACTCTCGTTTAATTTATATGAAATTGATTAAGTTCCGGGTATTAAGTTTCAGCCAGGTTTGTATTTTGTTTGCTGTTATTCAGGGAACGATTTATACCTTGCTGCGTGGCTCAGATGCATTGTTACCGGCACTTATTCTAATATTGCTTGTTTATATTATATTGTTTTTTTTCTCCATGAATCTGAACTTTAATTTCTATTTAAAAGCGAAAAATAAAGCCAAAAAAGGCTGTGTACTTTTGGGCTTTGATGATGGTCCTGACCCTGAAATGACTTTAAAAGTACTGGATATACTAGAGCAGCATAATGCCAGAGCGGTTTTCTTTCTTATTGGGGAAAATGCCATCAAATACCCCGATATTGTTAGAGAAATTATAAACAGAGGCCACCTGGTTGGTGGGCATACCCTGCACCATTCTACAAATTTTGGAACGCTGGGTTTAGTCCGGGCCGAAGAAGAAATTATGCAGGGTATCTACGTTATAGAAGAGATTATTAACCAGAAAGTCACGCTTTTTAGACCTCCGTTTGGTGTAACTAATCCGGTAATTGCCACTATCATTAAAAAAAATAATTTACAAGTGCTAGGCTGGAATATAAGGTCTTATGATACTATCAATATTAATGCACAAAAAATGCTACTGCGAATTACCCGAAAAATTAAAAGTGGCTCTAGTATACTTTTGCATGACAGGGTCAAGAATACGCTAGAAATACTCCCGGATATTTTGCAGGATATTCAAAATAAACAACTGAATATTTCCCCTCAAGCAGATTAGTCAGTTTGGGTTAAAGAGAGGCATATTCCCATAAATTGGGCTGAGTATGGAACATTCCTGTTTCACTCTCAGTAAGACAAGGGGAACTGGAACCCGCAAGAGCCTAAATCAGTAATATTAAATATCTTTTTTGGAGAAAATCATGGTTGAAAATAGTCGGCAAGAGGAACAACTAGCAGCACGGGACTCAGTAATCCGTGGTAATGATATTCATAATGAGGTTCGACAAATCGTTGTTGATGCTTTGAAAAATGGGCAGATGGAGCCTGAGCATATCAAAGAAGTTTTGCAGGCAGTCGTCAATGGTGCTGTTGAGGGCGCGACTGAAAGTGAACCCGAAGCAAAACAAATATTGCAGCAAACAATCGCAGGGATAGATGATGCTTTAAGCCAGATTGCCCAGGCCTCCTCTCTGGCAATTGAAGAAGCCGCAGATAATGTTGAGCAATTTAACGAGCATGATTTGAAACGTGCTTTAACTGACTTAAATGACTTGGAAAAGTTGTTTTTTGATACTTTGAATGATGTCGCAAAAGGCGGTCAGCAAGTGACTTCTGACATCATAAACAAACTCGTTCACCATCTGCAGCATAGCTCTACTTCAGTTGGCCGTACTGTCGAAGAAACTTCCGGTCACTTAAGAACGTTTCTTTCCAGCAAAGGTAAAAATATTCCGCTAGCTGATATAGCAAAAACAACGGGTGCTTCTGTAGCGCGGATTGCTAGTGGTTTGCTTGCGGGTATTGCCGATAGTTTATCTACGGATGAAAAAAATTAAGTTGCCGAATATCACTCAGTAACTTTAAAAGCACGTTAGCGCTAAATGATATTAGGAACTTTAAATGCAGCCAAAGATCTTGGCCGGGTACATGAAATTGCATTAATCCTGATTCGTTATGGTTTTGGTGATATGGTTCGGCGTCTAGGTTTGTCGAATATCATCGATCGAGCCGGAAAAGTATTACATTGGTCAGAGGTAGAAGAGCTAGCTCATCTAGAGCCTCCGGCTCGAGTACGCAGGGCTTTGGAGGAAATGGGGCCTACTTATGTGAAACTGGGCCAAATTTTGGCAACTCGTGCTGATTTATTTTCTGCAGAATGGATAAATGAGTTTGCAAAGTTACAGGATCAGGTACAGGCAGTTCCTTTTTCCGAAATCGAACCTCAATTACTAGAAGATCTGGGTGGACAGGTTGACGATTTTTTTTCCGAGTTTAATCAGCAGCCTTTTGCAACAGCATCCATAGGTCAGGTTTATCTTGCGCGATTAAAAAGAGGGCATCAGGTTATTGTTAAAGTACGGCGACCTGGAATTAGACCCAAGGTTGAGGCGGATTTGCGTTTGTTAAAGCAAATAGCAGAAATAGCCGAACGGGAAAGTAAAGATTTTCGTCGCTTTCAACCTAAAGAAATTATTCATCAATTTACCTTATCAATGCGCCGCGAACTGGATCTGGCGGGTGAGTGTCGCAATGCAGAGCGGATCGCTAGCGCATTTTCCAATGATCCTGTTATTATCATTCCCAAAGTGTACTGGCAATGGACCAGTGAACGCATGAATGTGCAGGAATACATTGATGGCATTCCTGCTCGTGACCTTGTGGCCATAAATAATGCAGGTCTGGATCGTAAGCAATTAGCACGCAATGGCGCAGAAATAGTGATGAAAATGGTTTTGGAAGATGGCTTTTTCCATGCTGATCCGCACCCTGGCAATCTGTTTTTTCTTTCCGAAAATCGTATAGCATTTATTGATTTTGGCATGGTGGGTCGATTGACTGAGGAACGGCGCTCTCAGCTTGTGCATCTTTTACAGGGGGTTGTTGCCAGAAATACCAGTCAGGCGGTCAGGATTTTATTAAAATGGGCGGGCGATACACTGGCAAACACGGAGAGTCTAACTACCGATGTGGATGGCTTAATTGATCAATATCATGATGTTTCACTTAAAGATATAGATATAGCAGGTTTTTTAAATGATTTGACCACCTTGTTGCGAGATCATCAGCTAAAGTTGCCTCCTGATCTGACGTTGCTAATGAAAACCTTAATTACTTTGGAAGGAATGGGACGGCAATTAGATCCAGATTTTAATATCGTGCAGGTAGCGACCCCTTTTTTACAGCGAGCTTTATTCAAGCGCTATACCCCCGATGCCATGCTAAAACAAGGCTGGCAAAGTTTTTCCGGTATGTTCGAATTGTTAACCGAGTTGCCCAACGACTTGCACCGCTTACTTGATCTGGCGCGACGCGGAGCATTAGGTGTGCGCCTTGATATTGCAAAGCCTGAGTGGTTAGCTAAAGAGTTAGACAGAGTAGTGAATCGTTTATCAGTCAGCCTGATCACTTCAGCTTTAATTGTCGGTAGCTCTATCGTTTCCACAGTGGAAGGTGGAGCCTCTTCATTTCTCGGGTTGATAGGGTTTGTCGGCGCATTTATGGGTGGAATCTGGTTATTGTTCTCTATCTGGCGTAGCGGTTAGGATAAATGCTGGAAAAGAGCAACAATTATCGCATTTGAAATGCAGCGTCACAACTGCTTATGCAGGGGCAGGTAATCGGTTATTTGTGCATAAAAACCTTGTAGCTTGGGGTGATGAAAGTAACCCCAGCAATCTTGTTTGTAAAATTGTTGGGGTTCGTTCCTCACCCACAACCTATGCGCTCACCTAGGTGCAGGTATCCAGAATGAGGCAAAAGCACACAAAAAACGTGACTTTTATCTTAAATGAGATTCTACTGGCAACAGTAATATGCTCCTTGTGGCGTGTATTATTTATTTTTTAGGAGATTCCGGATGTTTTTCCCGCTTGCGTTTTGACGGGACTAAGCAAAGATTTTTTAAAAAATCATTTTAATTATAAAAATGCGAGGGTAAACAATGAAACCAATAATTAACTCAGGCACAAAGATAGCAAAATTGTTGTTATTCAATATCGGGCTACTGATGTCGTTTAGTATCTTTGCGGCACCTGAAGGACTTGGTGCTGATGGTGCTCCAGCTCCAGCAAGATCTGCTACTGTATATACTTTAAATGATACATTGCTCGATACCGGCATAGTCTATATATTTAACGATAGTACTAAAGAGCATGGTTTGGCAATATGGCGAATAGACGAATCGACTAAACTTGACTGGTATGCCGCAAAAGAAGCAACAGAGGCTCATGGGTCAGGTTGGCGTTTGCCCACAAAAACTGAGTTGAATCTGTTATATGAAGCAAAAATAGCGGAATCTAACGTTGTGGGCGGTTTTACTGCTGCTCCCTACTGGAGTTCTACTGAGAACGATGGTCGCTACGCGTGGTCCCAGATTTTCACCAGTGGTACCCAGAAAAACAGCGCTAAGTACGACGCACTCAAAGTGCGTGCTGTTCGGTCTTTTTAACTATCGCTGAAAATCAGGGAAACGGAGCCAAAGCGAAGTGATGATTTTTAGTCCGTGGTAGGCGGCAGGGCAATTCGCCAATCCGAAGTACGCTATAAGCGCGCGAGGGAGGCAAGAATTGCATTCCGAATAGCCGTCAAGCCATGTGTGGGAGCCGTAACGGAGCAGGATTTTGTTGCGTAGTTGTGGCGGACGCGGGGCGTACCAGGGCATCAATGATTCGCCGCGTGGCGAATCGATTTTTGTGACATGGAGTCCCAAAATCTATCATGAGGCGCGCGATGGCGCGCCTATTATCCCTTTAAACCTTTTCTTTCCCGCGTAACGGGCGATTTTTTTGTCTAGGGCTTTTTTATGACTTACCGGTTAAGATTGTAATGGTCAAGTAAAGCCGGACACTTCTAAAGACCGGTTTATAATGTTAATAGAGGTATAAATATGGTTAACGAAAACAATCAACCAAAACCATAATATACGTTAGAGTTTAGAAAGGATGTTGCTCAACTTGTGCTAAAGCATAGGTACACTCTGCAACGCGCAGTGGATCATTTAGGTGTTTCTCTGCGTGCTTTGGGGCGCTGGGGAAAGCAGAAAGGGTCTAAAAAAGTGTCCTGTCCTGTTTTACTTGACCATTACAATTAGTGCCGGGTTGCCGAATAGGGTTGAACCGCAGAGTCAGAAAATACTCTTGCTATATCCACTTTATCAAAATGATATTTTGTACTGCAAAACTCGCAATCAGCTATGATCTCGCCTTGCTCAGCTAGAATTTCATCTACTGTCTCGCGGCCAAGCGATAATAGCGTTGTTGCGACTTTTTCAGCCGAGCAGCGACATTTAAAGCTAATCGGTTCTGCAGCAAACAGGCGTACATGTTCTTCATTAAATAAACGCTGTAAAACCTGCTCACAAGATAGTGATAGCAACTCATGTTCGGTAATGGTGTTTGCTAATGCTTCAATACGTTGCCAGTCTTCCCGGGTTTGTTCATTCTGTTGTGCAGGCAGTTCTTGAATGAATAAAGCGGCCGCTTCATATTTATTAGCAAATATCCACAGCCGTGTTTTCAATTGCTCCGATTGTGCAAAGTAGGCTTCTACTGCTTCGGCAAGGCGTGATCCTGCTAATGGAACGATTCCCTGATAGGGATCGCCAGAAATTGGTTCTATGGTTAACACTAGTCGCCCTGAGCCGAATAATTCAGCTAAACTCTCGCCAGAAACAATCTTATCACAACGAGCCCAGCCACGAATTTCTCTGTTATTAGTGCTTTGAGCAACCAGTGATTTTAATGGCCCATCTCCCTGAGCCTGGATAATCAGATTACCATCAAATTTTATCGTTGCAGAAAGCAAGGTTGCAGCAGCCAGCGCTTCTCCTAGTATTTGCGTGACTGCATCAGGATATTGGTGATGTTGTTTTGCTGCTTGCCAGCTAGTGGATAAATTTAACCATTCGCCTCGAATAGCTAATCCATCAAATAAAAAACGGCGTAAAACATCTTTTTCTTGCATAGCTAGGTGTCGTATATTGATTTGTTATTAGCGCATATTATAGCTTTACTTATTCAGTCTGCGCTGGGATATTCCATTGATTAATTTAGCCAGTATAATAGCAGGATAGGAACTTAACTATTCAGGCAATATGACAAAAAAAGCAATTATCTTATTATCGGGGGGGCTAGACTCGGTCACTGTCCTGGCGATGGCAAAACGGCAAGGCTATTCAGTCTATGCCTTGAGTTTTGATTATGGACAAAAACATAATGCAGAGCTTGTTTCCGCCAGAAAAATAGCACAGGACTATCAAGTCGCCGTACACAAAGTGATTAAACTGGGACTAGGTGAAATTGGTGGATCAGCTTTAACAGATGATGCTTTAAATGTCCCTGTTACACCCCAAACAGGGATTCCGGTTACTTATGTGCCTGCCAGGAATACCGTGTTTTTATCCTTTGCTCTGGGTTGGGCCGAGGTATTGGGTGCGCATGATATTTTTATTGGTGTTAATGCGGTGGATTATTCTGGTTACCCCGATTGTCGTCCGCAGTTTATTGAGGCCTTTCAGGCGCTGGCAAATGTTGCAACCAAAGCGGGTGTAGAAGGGCATAGAATTAAAATCCATGCGCCGCTTATTCATATGAGTAAGGGGGAAATTATTCGCAGTGGCATTGAATTACAGGTCAATTATGCACAGACTGTATCCTGTTATGCGGCCAGCGTGGAAGGCCTTGCCTGTGGAGAATGTGATGCCTGTCGCCTAAGGAAAGCCGGGTTTGCCGAGGCAGGAGTGCCTGATCCCACACGTTATCAGGCTGGCAGTGTTGAGGAATAGTCTCTGTTCTATAATGATTAGTATTGAGAATCATCAGTATAGTTCATGGTGCTATAATTATCGACTTGGCTGGTAAAGGAATGTTGAAATGAAAGAACAATATGATGTGATCATTGTTGGCGGTGGCATGGTCGGTGCTGCAGTTGCCTGTGCTCTGGGTAACAGCGATTTAAAAGTGGCACTGATTGAACAGACTATGCCCGAAGAGTTTTCACCTGAGCAGGCCCATGATTTGCGCGTTTCTGCTTTAAGCATTGCTTCACAACAAATTCTACAAACCGTCGGCGCTTGGGATGCTGTAGTCGCTATGCGTATGTGTCCTTTTAAACGGATGCGTGTATGGGAAACTGCTGGCGATACCGAGTTTAACAGTGATGCTATCGCTTATGATGCTTTAGGTTATATTGTAGAAAACCGTGTGACTCAACTGGCCTTGTTACAAAGAGCGCAGGAATTTTCTAATATTGATTTTTTATGTCCCTCTCTTATCAGGAAAATTCATTATACCGATGGCAAAGGTAGTGTTGAGCTTGATGATGGCCGGGTTTTGTCAGCCCGAGTATTGGTCGCTGCAGATGGTGGGCAATCGCGATTAAGACAAGCCGTGGGTCTGGGTGTGACTAGCTGGGATTACCAGCAACATGCAATGGTTATCTATGTAGAAACGGACTATGCGCAACAGGATATTACCTGGCAGCGTTTTGTAGCGACCGGACCGCAAGCTTTTTTGCCTTTATCGGGGAATTATGGCTCTATCGTCTGGTATAACACGCCTGATGAAGTGCGGCGTTTAAAGGCTTTATCTGATGCAGAACTACTGATTGAATTAACAAAAAACTTTCCTGACTGTCTGGGGAAAATTAATAAGATTCTAGGTGTAGCGAGTTTCCCTTTAAAGCGTCAACATGCACAGGAGTATGTGAAACAAGGGGTAGCATTAGTTGGTGATGCCGCGCATATGATTAACCCCCTGGCAGGTCAGGGGGTTAATATAGGTTTGCTGGATGCTGCAATGCTGGCAGAAGTATTAATTGATGCCAGTAATAAGGGCAGAAATATTGCAGATGTGGCGGTGCTCAAGAGATACGAACGCTTACGACGTAACGAAAACCTGAAAATGATGACGGTGATGGATCTGTTTTACCGCATCTTTAGTAACCAGGTGATGCCAGTTAAATTTTTCAGAAATTTAGGCCTGGGTCTGGCGGAGCGCATTACTCCGCTTAAAAATAAAGTAATGCGCGGTGCAATGGGTCTGGAAGGACGCTTACCTAAATTAGCCAAAGGTGAAACGATTATTTAATGAATAATTCGATAGCATTTAGAACTCTTTTATTTAAAGAAATTCGTCGTTTTACACGGATCTGGCCACAAACATTATTGCCTCCGGCAGTCTCGACGTCATTATATTTTCTGATTTTTGGCAAGCTTATTGGTGCGCGAATCGGCAGTATTGATACTGTAAGCTATATGGATTATATAGTACCAGGCGTGATATTAATGTCAGTCATCAGTCACTCCTATGCCAATGTTGTGTCTTCTTTTTATTCAACTAAATTTCAACGCCATATCGAAGAGTTACTGGTAGCACCGGTGCCTAACTGGGTAATATTAGCCGGGTATGTTGGTGGCGGGGTGGCGCGTGGAGTGTTGGTTGGCTGTGTGGTAGCGGGCATCTCTATGCTATTTACTGAAATATCGGTGACTAACTGGTGGATTACTGTCAGTGTCTTTGTATTAACTGCAACCTTATTTTCTTTAGCTGGTTTTGTTAATGCTATATTCGCCGATAGTTTTGATGATATTTCTATTATCCCCAACTTTGTTTTAACACCGCTTAGTTATTTAGGGGGGGTGTTTTATTCTGTTTCAATGTTGCCTGATATCTGGCAGAAAATCGCTCTAGGTAATCCTGTCCTGTATATGATTAATACTTTTCGTTACGGCTTAATTGGTATTTCAGATATAGATGTAACGACAGCCATGATAATCATTATCTGTTTTATATTGTTATTAGTCGTTTTCTGCTTATATTTATTGGCTAAAGGGGTAGGTATTAAAAATTAATAAGCGTTGAAGCTTGCGTTTGGAGATGGCCGTAGCTAATCGAATGCATCAGCATAAGCTGGCTGAGCTGCTTGCTATTAATGAAGGTAAATCAATCACTTGTTTGTTTCTACCGAGAATACTGCTCGAGAATATTTTGCTAATCAGTTTTGTTAAGCTTAAATATTGAAAGACAAATGGAAACATTTTGTAATCAGGCTTATCTCATATAGAATTGACAAGTAAAATTTTATTAGCCTACAGTTTCTTATTTAATAAATTAAAATGGAGAGTGAGTTCATGTTCACAAAAAAAAATACTGCATCGTTAATTAAAACGACTGCTTTAAGTGCTGCTGTTTTAGTTTTAACCGGCTGCGGCATAGCTGCACCAAAAGCTGAAATAGCTTACGCAGAAGCGACTCTTCAATCGGCACGCAATATTGGCGCAAATGAATATGCTCCAGTGGAGCTGGAAAGAGCAAAAAACAAATTGCAGCAAGCTAAATCTGAAATGAAAGAAGGTAAAAACGAAGACGCTTTGCGTTTAGCTAAAGAATCGACTGCAGATGGTAATTTGGCTCAAGCGAAGACAGAAGCAGGAAAAGCGAGTGCATCTGAAAAGCAAATGCAGCAAAGTCTGGAAATGTTGAAATCACAGCTTAAATAATATTGTAACGCACCAACTAAAATTTTTTGGATCTATGATATGAATACAATGACAGTAAAAAAACTGCTTATCCCCGCTATAATCACAACACTAGCTGTAGGTTGTGCGGAGTTACAAAAACCAAAATCTCTGCTAGAAGCCCAGCAAGCGTATAAGGCAGCGGCTAGCAATCCAGCTATCCAAAGATATGCTGCAGATGAATTAAGCAAAGCGAATACAACGCTATTAGATGCTGCTGCTGCTGAATCTGTAGAAGACATGACTTCTTTGGCTTATATCGGTAACGCTCAAGTCGAGACTGCAGTTAATACTGCAGCGGCTGGACAGTCAAGACAAAACAGTATCAATTTAATGAGCAAAAAAGAGCAGTTGATCACAGACTCTCTAAACTTAAAAAAAGATGCTGCTAAAAACCAATTGGATGCTGCGCAGAACAGATTGCTGAAAATGCAATTATTAGAAGCAGAGCGTGAAATTTTATTAGCCTTCGGAAACATTGAATTTGTTACTGGCACGGCTGATTTGGTGCCGGGTGCTTCAACGGGTATTGATTTATTGGCTTCCTATATGGAAAAGTATCCTGATAAAAAAGTGACCCTGGAAGGGCATACGGATAATACAGGTAGTGCTGAACGTAATATGGAATTATCCCAGAAACGTGCTGATTATATTCGTAATGTACTTATTAGCAAAGGCATTGCAGCCGGCCGTATTACTGCGATTGGTTATGGTCAAAGCCAGCCAGTAGCGTCAAATAGCTCACAGGCAGGTCGTCAGAAAAATCGTCGTATTGATATAAAATTCAACTAGTAGATTCATTTTACTCGCGAAATAGATGTCACTCGGCAGCTTTACTGCTGAGTGACATCCTCTATACTCCTCTCAAAATTCTTTTATAGGTTAGCCCTGTTTTCTCTACTTCTCGAATATTTACTGCATGGCTATGAATGTGGTATTAGTTTGATTGCGCCACGGTATCTGCGTGTTAAGCCTGTATGATCATATTAACGGGAAATGCTATATACTGCCTTCTAATACATTTACATTACGAAATAAAATCATGTTTAATTTCAACATCAGATTTGCTTACTATTGCGGGCGAATAGTGAATTCCCTGCTATTAACCAGTGTTTTACTCTCTGGCTGTACCGCTCCTGGCTCAGCCCCTGATGCCGTAAAAACTGATTTCCTGGTTTCAATCACTGCAGCACCCACCAATACCTATTATCATGGCAAATTTGTCTGGCATGATTTACTAACCCCCGATATTGCCGCTTCACGAAAATTTTATAGTCAGCTGTTTAACTGGACCTTCGAACAGCAGGGACGCTATACGGTCATTCTGAATAAGGGACGGCGTATAGGCGGCATGCTGGAAGTCAAGCCAGAGGCCGGGAAAAAAGCTGAAGCGCTCTGGCTAGCCTATATGTCTGTGCCAGATGTTGATAAGGCAGGTGATTATCTGGAAGGTCAGGGTGGCAAGATAATTAAAGGTCCGCTTGATATGCAGAACCGTGGACGCGGCGCATTAGTCAGTGACCCTTTGGGAGCGCAATTTCTGTTACTCCACTCTCTGGATGGTGATCCTGCAGATACTGATCCTGCAGTGGGTGGCTGGTTATGGAACGAGTTATGGAGCAATCAGCCGCAGAACAGCTTTGGCTTTTATCAGAATTTAGGTCACTATGATTCTATATCTAGTCCAGGTGATTACTTGATTATGAAAAATCAGGGCAATTGGCGCGCCGGTATTAGGCAGGTAGCTGAGGATGATTTTAAGGTTCGCTGGGTGTCTGCTATCCGGGTCAAAGATCCTGCTTTATTATTAGACCTAGTAAACAGCCTGGGCGGTAAAGTCTGGGTTCGTCCTGGTGAATCCTTACACGATACAGCTGGAGATATTGCCGTTATTTCCGACAACCTTGGAGCATTCTTGATATTGCACCGTTGGCAGCCTGAAGATAAAGATTTAGTGAAGGGGGAGCAATGATCATGCTAAGTAGCAGAATAATGCTTATTGCTGCTTTGCTAACAGTAACGCAGTTCTTGACAGCGTGTAGTGGCACTCAAACCAGCGCAGGATATTCCGTCTACGAAGGCTATAATTACCCTAATTACGGACGTTATTATGGACGTGGTCTCTACAATAGGCCTACCGGGTTTGGCGGCGGCGGGCCTACTGAACCGCCTGATCCACGACCCGCTCTTCCTGTGAATAAGGCAAATTAAAGGGCAATTACTCTGCCTGCAGACTGTCGAGATGCCTGTTTTCCTGAGCTATTAGCCAGGATTGAAATCCAGTACACACAGTTTTTTAGCCGCATGTAATTGGCCATTTACCAGTAAAGTTTTTAACTGTTCAGTGCGCTCCATATACTCAGTAGTTAATTCTTTAAATGCTTCTGGCAAATGATGGCGTTCCAGCTTGGATAAATGGCCATCAAATGCAGCGGCAACACTGAGTAAATCCAGTAAAAAATAGCGTTCTTTTGTTGTCACTTCATCTAGTACGACAAGAAAATCTTCCCAGTTATCGTAATCCTTATTTTCATCAATATTAAATGTGTCGCACAGCCTGAGTAATAAAACCAGCATGTTCGGATGATAGTTTTGCGCCAGAACCATCATTGTAGCAACGGCTCGCACAGAACCTTCACGCGCTTTAGGACTGAGTTGAGTAATCAGTTCTTCTGTGAGCATTTCATTGACGATATGTTCTGCCAGTTTGTTGCCAAATAGCCTAAGCCTGGCTTCCCGAGCTACTTTATATAAGGTAAATGCATCCCAGAATCCCGTAATAGGTATGGCGACCCAGCTAAAGGCTGTCCGGGCTTCACCTTTACCAAACAGGCGAATTAATAAAAATTTAACGGCAAGGCCGCTTAATACAACTTTGGCTTTATATAAAAAGGCGACCAGAAACAGTTTGGACTTGGATAAATGTTTTAGTGGATCTATGCCCAGATAATGAATAATCGGGTCGGGTACTTCTAATGCCGCACGGGCTAGAATATTAGGTACGGCATCATCGCCAGGTAGGCATGAGCCTTTAGCTGTCTGATTGTGTCCTGTAAGGCAAGCAAGGCTGTAGACAGTTTTTAATCCTAACCAGAACAAAACGCTCATTTCGATCGCCAGCATAACAATCAGAGTGCTGCCATAAAGCAAGTAATAATCAGTGGTTTCCATGCTTTCCATATAAGTCCATTCCACCCAGATAGTTACAAAGGTGGTTAATGCTCCGATAGCAAAGCCGATGACTGCAGCAAACCCAGTGATATTACCAGCCAGTGTATGCAAAGTAATATCAGGAGGAAGGTCATCGATACTGATATTTTGCATATTTGCAGTACCTGATTTATTTGCCAGATAACTGTAATATTTAACACCTATTTTTTCCAGGAAGCCGGGTGACTGTTCTCTTGAATAAGAGGTTTTTTTCTGCTTATTATTATTTATCTCAGGCATTGCTGTTTCCTCTTTAATGGCTGTGGTATTGTTGGTAAACGGTTTTTAGCATCTAGGTGATTCCTTCATTATAAATAGAGTTAGGATGGTGGATGGCTGCTTATAGTACTCATGCCCGCATAGAATAACATCAACAAGATAGTGAGCTGCTATTTAGTCCGCTTTGAAACAGCAGGCTGAAGATCTTTGCTCAAATCAAATGGTGAAGATATTAAGAGCTTATTCTTATTATAATCCACTGATAACTTTGGCTAGCCGGAATACTTTAAATGTTCTATCATTCAAGATGGCTCATTTGCCCATTTGTATTTTCTATCATTAGGACAAATGGCGCTTAAGAGATTATAGGTATAGTATCAAAGTTTGTACTCTAATTTATGGAGAATTTAATGGGAATTTTAGACACACTTTTAAGTGGTCAGAATGCACAATTAATCACCCAGTTAGCGCGTAATAGCGGTATTGATGAAGCTGATGTGCAAAAGGTTATTGGTCAGTTGCTACCGGCAGTTTCAGAGGGCATTAAAACCAATGCAAGTACTTCTGAAGGTCTGGGGGCATTAGTGAGTGCCCTGGGCAAAAGTGATTATCAGCATTACCTGGATCATCCGGAGCAATTAGCTGAACCCGCTGCAACCGAAGAAGGGAATGCTATTTTAGGCCATGTTCTTGGCAGCAGGGATGTTAGCCGAAATGTAGCTGAACAGGCTGCGCAAAAGACCGGTGTAGACAGTGGTATTATTAAACAATTATTGCCTCTGGTGGCAACTGCTGTTATGAGTGCACTGAGTAAGGAAACAAAGGACAGTCCAATTGGAGGTAGAGGACAAAGTCTGAATATGAATAGTATTCTGGGCGCTGATGCCAGCCCTGTCGTGGGCATGATTACAACATTTCTGGATACGAATAATGATGGCGATATAACAGATGATTTATTTAATATGGCCAAGAAATTCTTTTAAATAATACAACGGAGAGGGTTATGGGACTATTTGATTTTGCAAAAGATATAGGTAGTAAGCTATTTAAAAAAGATGTTGATGCCGCAGCCAAAATAATGGAATATATTTCTGCAAACAATCCGGGAATAGATGATTTGAGTGTCATCTTCAATGATGGGATTGCGACTATTATTGGGGTGACAGACAGTGCTGAGGCTGCTCAGAAAGTCGTTTTGATGGCTGGTAATGTGCAGGGTGTGACAGAGGTTGTGCCTAAAATTCAGATTAACGATGTGGAAACTGATGATGTTGCGGCCTTAGAGCCTGGAAATGTTGAATATTATGTGATTCAAAGTGGTGATTCCTTATCTAAAATTGCTAAAAAATATTATCAAAATGCGATGGAATATCCACGTATTTTTGAGGCGAATAAAGAGGTTATAAAAGATCCTGATCTAATATATCCGGGGCAAAAAATCAGAATTCCTTTGGATTAATTCTGTTGCTAGCAAGTAGGGCAGGTGCTTTAGCTCGCGGACATTGCAAGTCCAGTGGGCTAAGCACCTGCTGCAAGAGACAATGGTATATTAATGATATTTTTATAATCAATAAAAACATCATACTGAATACTGCCTGTTTCTCCAGATCGGTATTTTATATTGCTGATGACTACGCTATACCAGGTGTCATACTGCCAGTCCGTCACTCTCCAGCTAAGATTATTAGGGACTCCAGAGCCATTAGTGTCGAAATGTATGTCAGCTATAGTCATTGATTGACCATCGCTTTTCTGTGTTACGCTAATTTTGGCACTCGTAAAATAATTATGTTGATTTGCCCATGTCGAAGACTTGTCTTCGATAATGGTTAAATTCCACGGGGTTTTTTTGTTAGTTGTTTTATCGGAAAAAAACGCATAGGGATAGCGCAAATAGGGAAATGCAACAAAGTCAGGAATATCTTCAGCAGCCGTTGTTGAGTTGCCAGAAAAATCAAATACTTTCACCCCAGATGCGCCTAATACCTGGCCATAACTGGTAAACTGCAGA
>Ga0208648_1000829_pt1 | contig 28607 bp, 14 predicted proteins | sample AntAceMetag02UKL_FD_184772 | JGI IMG/M metagenome (GOLD analysis project Ga0208648, IMG submission 184772) | Saline lake microbial communities from Ace Lake, Antarctica - Antarctic Ace Lake Metagenome 02UKL (SPAdes) (version 2) | ecosystem: Environmental > Aquatic > Non-marine Saline and...
AGATGCAATTCCTTCAGACAAAGGGTTAATTCTTTCTCCAGGTTCCGGGTCTCAGTCATGACGCCACCCCCAGAACAGATAACAACCTGTCATAAACAGATATGTCCACATCAGGGATGGTAACTTCCGCCGGGACATTCACAGATACTCCTGTCGTTGCGATTTCAGAGATAGCCTCAAAAGTGATCATCTTATCATGATCAATCAACTGACGGATAGCATTATCTACCGCGGATTCATTTTCCCTCGCCGCCAGGTGAAGGATTTTCAGATACTCTTTATCAGCGCTCCTGGACGTATGACGACCATGCAAAGCATCATAAGCGATCCGGAAACGACTTCCAGGGAAAAGATCGCTGCGGTAACGATAATTGGCGAACGCCCCAGGCTTACGTACCAGCCAGTCGATGATGTGTCTGTATTCGATATGATGACGGGATTCGCCACGAAGACGCGGTAGCGTCTCCACCTGGCGCTGGGCATACCAGACCTCCTATGTTGAGTACGTGGACAGTCTAATAATCCCATCAGCAAAACGGGAATTATAATTGTCGTTAAACAGGAATTCTAAATGTCGCTAATCATCACGTATAGTCAAACGCAATTCTTCTACTGTCATTTCTGCAACTTTCGTAGTCATTCGAACGCCCCTTCAATTATCTAAAATCTTGCAGACAAAAATCACGTATAATATTCTTACCAATTTTCATATTAAAAAAGCCCAATGCAAAAAGCATCGGGCTTTATTTTAACAAATCCATCGGTGACGACCTACTCTCCCACAAGGTTGCCCAAGCAGTACCATCGGCGCAGAAGGACTTAACTACTCTGATCGGAATGGGAAGAGGTGTTACCCCTTCGCTATGGCCACCGAAAGAACTTCTATCCGTCAGTTGACGGAAAAATTAAAGCGAATCATCTCAGAAGTATAAGTTAAAAGAAAAACATTTATACATTCTCATTCAGGTAATAAGTGGGGCAATTAGAAAGATTGGGATTCTGAAGAATAAAACAGCTCCTGATTTCTAATTTTTAATATCGATACTAAGCTCCCGAATATTTCCGTCATCCAGGAAAAAAGAATCGGTAAGTCTCACGGCTAATTAGTACAACTCGGCTGAACACATTACTGTGCTTACACCTGTTGCCTATCAACGTCCTGATCTCGAACGTGCCTTTAGTCTTTACAGAAGCGTGACCTAATCTTGAGGTCGGTTTCGCACTTAGATGCTTTCAGCGCTTATCCGATCCGAACATAGCTACCCGGCGGTGCTGCTGGCGCAACAACCGGTACACCAGAGGTTCGTCCATTCCGGTCCTCTCGTACTGGGAACAGATCCTCTCAAGTCACGTGCGCCCACGGCGGATAGGGACCGAACTGTCTCACGACGTTCTAAACCCAGCTCGCGTGCCGCTTTAATTGGCGAACAGCCAAACCCTTGGGACCTTCTCCAGCCCCAGGATGCGACGGGCCGACATCGAGGTGCCAAACCGCCCCGTCGATATGAACTCTTGGGGGCGATAAGCCTGTTATCCCCGGGGTACCTTTTATCCGTTGAGCGACGGCAATTCCATTCTCTACCGCCGGATCACTAAGCCCTGCTTTCGCACCTGCTCGTCTTGTCTGACTCGCAGTTAAGCTCCCTTATGCCTTTACACTCTACGTATGATTACCGACCATACTGAGGGAACCTTAGGGCGCCTCCGTTACTCTTTAGGAGGCGACCGCCCCAGTCAAACTACCCACCTGACACTGTCCTCAAACCTGCTAAAGGATCAAGTTAGAATTCCAACAGAACAAGGGTGGTATTTCAACGATGGCTCCACGATGACTAGCGTCACCGCTTCAAAGCCTCCCACCTATGCTACACATGCTAAGCTAAAATTCAATATCAAGCTGTAGTAAAGGTCCACGGGGTCTTTCCGTCCGGCCGCGGGTACCCGGCATCTTCACCGAGAATTCAATTTCACCGAGTCCGTGGTTGAGACAGCGCCCAAATCGTTACACCATTCGTGCAGGTCGGAACTTACCCGACAAGGAATTTCGCTACCTTAGGACCGTTATAGTTACGGCCGCCGTTTACCGGGGCTTCGGTTCAGTGCTTCTCCGTCCGAAGACGGATGACACATTCCCTTAACCTTCCGGCACCGGGCAGGTGTCAGTCCCTATACGTCGTCTTACGACTTAGCAGAGACCTGTGTTTTTAGTAAACAGTCGCTTGGGCCATTTCTCTGCGGCCTCCAGAAGCTCATCACGCGAAGTGACTCACCGCCGGAGGCGCTCCTTCTCCCGAAGTTACGGAGCTAGTTTGCCGAGTTCCTTAACCACGGTTCTCTCGAGCACCTTAGGATACTCTCCCCGCCTACCTGTGTCGGTTTACGGTACGGTCGGCGACAGAACTTCCATAGAGGTTTTTCTTGGCAGCAGGATTAGGGCCCGTTTATGCCTTACGGCTCCCATTCAGATCTCAGCGTTAAGCAAGAGCGGATTTGCCTACTCTCGCCGCCTACATCCTTAGACCACGATCCAACCCGTGGCGGGCCTTTCACTTCTGCGTCACCCCATAGGTATAACGCGCTGTCACCGGTACAGGAATATTAGCCTGTTTTCCATCGTCTACGCCTTTCGGCCTCGACTTAGGGGCCGACTAACCCTGGGCAGATTAACTTTACTCAGGAACCCTTAGGCTTTCGGTGAACAGGTTTCTCACCTGTTTTATCGTTACTCATGCCAGCATGGTCTTTTCCGTGTCCTCCAGCATACCTTACAGTACACCTTCAACGGTAAACGGAATGCTCCCCTACCTTCCAAAATGAATTTGGAACCGTGGCTTCGGTGGCGATTTTAGTCCCGAGAATTATCGGCGCAAAATTACTTGACTGGTGAGCTATTACGCACTCTTTAAAGGAATGGCTGCTTCTAAGCCAACCTCCCAGTTGTCTGCGCGACTTCACATCCTTTCATCACTTAAATCGCACTTGGGGACCTTAGCCGTCGGTCTGGGTTGTTTCCCTCTCGGGCACGCAACTTATCTCACGCACCCTCACTCCCATGAAACGTACAACCGGCATTCGGAGTTTGAAAGGGGTTGGTAACCTTGTGGGGCCCCTAGCCCTGTCAGTGCTCTACCTCCGGAAGACTATCATGAGGCTGTTCCTAAAAACATTTCGGGGAGTACGAGCTATCTCCGGGTTTGATTGGCCTTTCACCCCTATCCACAGCTCATCCAAAGACTTTTCAACGTCTACTGGTTCGGTCCTCCACGTAGTTTTACCTACGCTTCAACCTGGCCATGGATAGATCACCCGGTTTCGCGTCTGCCGCCACTGACTAAATCGCCCTATTAAGACTTGCTTTCGCTACGGCTCGGGAGCTTAACTCCTTAACCTTGCCAATGACGAGCAACTCGCTGGCCCATTATGCAAAAGGTACGCGGTCACCCTAGAACCTGACCGAAATCAGGTATTCAGGCTCCCACTGCTTGTAAGCATGAGGTTTCAGGTACTATTTCACTCCCCTCACAGGGGTTCTTTTCACCTTTCCCTCACGGTACTGGTACACTATCGGTCTCTGGAGAGTATTTAGCCTTGGCAGATGGTCCTGCCAGATTCACACAGGGTTTCTCGTGTCCCGTGCTACTTGGGAACTTCTACGGGAGATTCATCTATTTCGCCTACGGGACTGTCACCTCCTATGGTTCGACTTTCCAGTACGATTCGGCTATAAATGAATTTTGTAACTCCCTGGCTTATTGCAGTCAGCCTGTAGAGTCCCGCAACCCCGGTATCGCAACGTCTGCAAACTTACACGATACCAGTTTAGGCTGCTCCCCGTTCGCTCGCCGCTACTAGGGGAATAACGGTTGTTCTCTTTTCCTCCGGGTACTTAGATGTTTCAGTTCCCCGGGTTGGCTTCACCCGTCCTATGTGTTCAGACGGGGATGACGAAACATGACTTTCGTCGGGTTGTCCCATTCGGGAATCGCCGGATCTACGGATGTTTGCTCCTCACCGACGCTTTTCGCAGCTTACCACGCCCTTCATCGCCTTCCAGAGCCCAGGCATCCACCTCATGCTCTTAATAACTTAACCGAAATCTTATTTCCACAGATAACGGAAATATTCTGATGCTCAGTACATATTATAAAATTGTATTGTGTGCGATGGAAACTTCCTCATTCAATGCGAAAGTCCCATCACCCGCAATGCCTGTGACTTATGACCTTGATGATTCGCTTGTCAAAGAACTAATTTATGTATCTAAAGCATGATGGTATCAAAGTATGCAGTATGCCTTACAATTTATACTGAACCTTGCACTTCCATACTTTCGTACTGACTTTTAAAAATTTGTGGAGCTTACCGGTTTCGAACCGGTGACCTCCGGCTTGCAAAGCCGGCGCTCTCCCAACTGAGCTAAAGCCCCGTTGCTGACAGCGGCGACTATCCAGGCAGCAAACCAATACTGTTCAAAAATACTGCCAGGATGATAGTGAGCCAACCGCTCTGATAGTGGGCCTGACAAGAATCGAACTTGTGACCTCACGCTTATCAGGCGTGCGCTCTAACCAACTGAGCTACAGGCCCACACAAAACGAGTTCGGTACTTACCGAACCCATATTGAGAAGAAAAATAAATAGCGTACATACAGAAAATGCATCCGACCTTCGGCAGTGTGTCCCCATCAGCGTTAGTTTCATTTTCATGAAACGGATCATGTATTGTGAATGAATAGTGTCACTTTTCACTCATCCCACCTGATCCCGCAGGGACTGCCTGCTCCTTAGAAAGGAGGTGATCCAGCCGCACGTTCCCGTACGGCTACCTTGTTACGACTTCACCCTAGTCATCAAATTTACCTTCGGCACCCCTATTGTTGGGGCGACTTCGGGTACTCCCGACTTCCATGGTGTGACGGGCGGTGTGTACAAGGCCCGGGAACGTATTCACCGTGGCGTGCTGATCCACGATTACTAGCGATTCCGGCTTCATGCAGTCGAGTTGCAGACTGCAATCCGAACTGAGGAAAGTTTTGTGGGATTAGCTCCACCTCGCGGTATCGCGACCCTCTGTACTTCCCATTGTAGCACGTGTGTAGCCCTGGACGTAAGGGCCATGAGGACTTGACGTCATCCCCGCCTTCCTCCAGCTTAACGCCGGCAGTCCCGTTAGAGTGCCCAGCATAACCTGATGGCAACTAACGGCAAGGGTTGCGCTCGTTGCAGGACTTAACCCAACATCTCACGACACGAGCTGACGACAGCCATGCAGCACCTCTACAGAGATCCCGAAGGAGGCCACCCTTTCAGATGGTTTCCTCTGCAGTTCAAGCCCAGGTAAGGTTCTTCGCGTTGCATCGAATTAAACCACATGCTCCACCGCTTGTGCGGGCCCCCGTCAATTCCTTTGAGTTTCAACCTTGCGATCGTACTCCCCAGGCGGATCACTTAATGCGTTAGCTACGGCACCGAGAGGGTCGAATCTCCCAACACCTAGTGATCATCGTTTAGGGCGTGGACTACCAGGGTATCTAATCCTGTTTGCTACCCACGCTTTCGCGTCTCAGCGTCAGTTACGGGCCAGGAAGCCGCCTTCGCCACCGGTGTTCTTCCAGATATCTACGCATTCCACCGCTACACCTGGAGTTCCGCTTCCCTCTACCGTACTCAAGAAAGACAGTATCAAAGGCAGGTTCGAAGTTGAGCTTCGACATTTCACCTCTGACTGATCTTCCCGCCTACACGCTCTTTACGCCCAGTGATTCCGGACAACGCTTGCTCCCCCCGTATTACCGCGGCTGCTGGCACGGAGTTAGCCGGAGCTTTCTCTGGAGGTACCGTCTCTCCCTGTCAAAAACAGGGCATTCGTCCCTCCTAACAGCGGTTTACACCCGCAAGGGCTTCATCCCGCACGCGGAGTGGCTGCGTCAGACTTTCGTCCATTGCGCAATATTCCTCACTGCTGCCTCCCGTAGGAGTCTGGGCCGTATCTCAGTCCCAGTGTGGCTGATCATCCTCTCAGACCAGCTACCCATCGTAGCCTTGGTAAGCCGTTACCTTACCAACAAGCTAATGGGACGCAGGCTCATCTCATGGCGATAAATCTTTGATTCGAATATCATGTGATGCTCGAATAACATGCGGTATTAGCCAGTCTTTCAACTGGTTATCCCCCACCATGAGGCAGATTGCCTACGCGTTACTCACCCGTTCGCCGCTCTACTCGCCACCCGAAGGTGACTTTCTCGCTCGACTTGCATGTGTTAAGCCCCCCGCTAGCGTTCGTCCTGAGCCAGGATCAAACTCTCCGTTGTTTTAAATTGACACTTGTTTTTGGAACAATGAAACACCTCTGTTTCTTGTTCCCGCACTTCGGTATGTACGCTTGTCAAAGATCAAAATTTATAGGATTACAGAATATGTTCTGTGTTTCCTGTTTTCAAGAAGCGACAATGGTAGAACAATCAAACTCACATGTCAAGCTATTGTCGCGATACGGTCTCCGTCTCCACAAAAATTGAGTTCGGAAAGTCCGGAGATCAATACACGCCAGCCTAAAAAAGACAGAAAACCGACGCGAACACCTAATGTAGTTTTATCGTTGTCCAGAGTCAAGCAATTGATCTGAGTCATGTGAGACTACTAATAATTTGAATGACTCTAATTCCGGTGTTTCTACCTGCTTATATATTCTCTTCCGACTCGTCAGTTATTACCGGCATTACCTCCACAAGTTCTACAATTTGTGGAGCATCAGTAACTACTTCTTCGCCGGTATCCGGTGCCTCGGCATCCCAAACCGCCTCATCAACAGCGGGAGTTTCCTCGGCTCCAGCCAAAGCGGACTCCTCGTCATCTTCCATCTCGTCTTCAAGTGGAGCTTCGGGAATGATATCCACTTTAACATTGAAGCCAACTTCACCATGCAGCTTCACCGGGATATGATGAGAGCCGGTAGTTTTTATTGGTTCTTTAAGTCCAATTTTCCGCCTGTCGATATCAATACCCTGTTCTTGAAGCCGGGTAGCGATATCTGTATTCGTAATTGCGCCGAACATCTTGCCTCGATCACCGATTTTGACGGTAAAAGAAATCTCGATTCCAGCGGCTTTCCCGGCAGTTTCCTCTGCCTGGACACGTGCAATGCCATCCTTACGAAGCAATTCTTCACGTTCAGAGTCAAAAAGTCTTCTATAGAACTTATTTTCAGGGTAGGCGATTCCCGACGGAACCAGGTAGTTCCTCGCATAACCATTCTTGACTTCAACTACGTCGCCGGTTCGCCCAAGATTTTCAAAAGTTTCGCGTAATATAATTTTCATGGCTAATCCTTTCAGGATTATTCCATAGCAGCATGCTGCCAGGAATATTACCTTGGTGCATCAGACACATACGGCAATAACGCCATGTAACGTGCCCGCTTAATAGCTTTTACCAGCATTCGCTGGTTCTTTGCGCAAGTACCGCTGATCCGTCGAGGAATTATCTTGCCGGTTTCAGTGACAAATCGACTTAATAACTTAACATCTTTGTAATCGATCCAGAGAATCCCATTCTCATTGAACCGGTCAACTTTACGTCGAATAGAAAGCATACAAACCTCTCAATCTATAATTAACCAGCCTGATAGGATATTGCATACCAGGTCAGGAATTGTTCAAACATAACAGTTAAACTTCTTCACCAATTTCTTCAACTGGGCTTTCATTTGCCTTTGTATCTGTCTCCACACTCACCTCTGCAGATTCTTCTGCCAAATGAGGCGGATCGGGCGTAATTGTTTTATTCACGGGAACGGCAAGGTCAGTTATTGGAGCTTCTGAATCTTTTACATGACCTACTTCAGTTTCCTCATCGACCTTGTTGCGGCGGAGACCCATCGCAGCCCTGATCTTCTCTTCACGAGCCTTCAGTTTCAGTGCACGTTCAGGAATATTCAAAATTAAATGACGTATGACACTGTTTTCAAGCCTGCAATAACGGTCTATTCCAGAAGGTAATCCAGTGGGAGATATAAATTCGATTTGTACGTAGTAGCCAAACTGCTTTTTCTTAATCTCATATGCAAGCCGCTTTTTACCCCAGCGGTCAATGTTTACTAATTCGCCTCCTTCGGCAGAAACGATCATTTCCTTGATATGACTGATAATACTTTCGGTGCCTTCTTCGCTGAGCGAAGCATCGATCAACACAAGCATTTCATAGCGATGCATTGTCGCCATTTTTCCTCCGGTCGTTAATGGTGATCCGGAAAATCCCGGTCACTTGATAAAACGTCCCCCGAACCCGATGACGGGGGCAGATGTTTAAATAATCATATATCGAAAAACGAAGCAATATAATGTGTGAACATCACTGGTAAAACAGTATTTTGACCAAAGGGGAGGCAAAATACGGTTTCATCAATAATCTGAAGTTGAGACCACGATTTACGGTGGTTTGTACCATCGGCATTGAAAGAAAGCAACACAATTTACCTTTATGCAGGAATATTACGCCACAATCATAGTTTCCCTGGATTCAAGAATCCTACGTCAATCTTACCGCTCTGTCATTATTTTAATATAGTAATTTTCTTAGTGTTTGCGAAAGCGGGGGTGGTTAATCTGACGAAATAAATGCCGGAAGATACCCGGATGCCGGAAAGGTTGTTTCCACTCCAGGAAACGTTATGCTGCCCGGCGGAGATTCTGCCGTTGAATATTGTGGTGACTAATTGTCCGGTGATGTTGTAAACGTTGATCGTAACATCGGATGGTGTGGGGATGAAGAAGGGGACGGTGACAGAGGGATTGAAAGGGTTAGGATATGGAGAGGCGAGATAGTAGTTTCCGGTATATCATCCGGAGCCGCAGCCGATACCGCTGTGCCAAAATCTGTCACTGATAGTCTTGACACCAGATTGTCTACACTAGAAAAGGGTGGCACATTCAGTGTCGATCCCGGGGTGTGGGTAAACCTACGGGCTGTTACATGGGGTGTACAAGCCGAATTTGGCCTGGAGAAACCGGCTGAAGAAACCAATCTACAAAGATATGTTTTGCTTTATTCACGTAAAATCCTTGGTGAAAGTTTGTCACCAGGTTCAATAACGGAAGCCGAGTTTGAGGCACTTGCCAAGGAAGCTGATGGAACCGGCCAGGTTTATTCCGGGCAATTGCCAAATACGAGGAACTTTTATTCTCAAAATGATGGTCTTCATGTCGCCGTTGTCGCGATTGACGCGGATTCACCTCCCAATTATTATTTGTCCGGTATTAAATATGCTCAACCAATTCCACCTTTAGAAGCATATAGCCGGACTGCTGATGGGGGAGCTTTGGTTATATATAATACCCGTTCACTTGTGTTTGTCGAACAGGGTACAATACCAGGAGCCGCCCCAAATTTCATAGAGTGGTTGGAAACAACAACTAATCCGATCGTAAAATGCAGATTACCCTATAGTTATAATGGCCGTGACAAGTTGTTAAGACTTTCATATTTTGGGAAAGTTGATGCAGCAGTGGACCCGGGATATATAGAGATTGCCATTTGGCTGCCAAATGGCGCTGCCGGCACGCCGGAGATTTCTGCAACAAATGTAATGAAAAATCTTACTTATGGATTATCACCTTCAACCCTGGACCTGGATGTTTCAGGTTTGACGACTGGCGATATTTATGATATCGAGGTTTCAATCTGGTCTTCGGTAGCAGCGGCTAAAACCAAGGTAATGAGTAACCTGGTGTTCGACATTCAATCAGAAACACCAATTATTTAAATAGTTGTTTCCTTATCATTTCGTTTTGTAAATTATTGTGTCCGGTAGCGATGCCGGGCACAATTACATTATATACTTGAGGAAAAGATGAAAAATAGAATTTCAAGACTACTCTTTTTATATAGCTGTTTGATCGGTGCTGGATACGCGCAGGACAGCCTGAACATTTCATTGATAAGTACATATGATTGGCCGGTTGATTCTGCACGTGTGTTTGAAATCGAATTGAAAGATTATTGTCTCTATGCTTTCGGTAGTGATATGGAAGAAGGATTCAGGATTATCAATATTTCGGACCCGTTGAATCCAACTTTAATCGGATCTGCCGATTGTTTTTCTCCAGTTTTTGAGTCAACCATTATCAATCAGACGCTATTCGTAATGACTTCGTATGCATTGGTTATTTTTGATGTCTCCGACCCTGAAGATCCTCAACTGCTTAGCGAAACTTTCTTTGAGGGCGGAATGTCATATCCTAACCTATTTGTAGATGGTGATTATGTTTACATCGGGAATTATGATGAGTTAAAAGTTGTTGATATTAGTGATCTCGAATCACCTGAGATTGTCGTTTTTTCGATGTTTATTGGGATAGCGAGAATCCAGGATCTGATAATACACAATGATATTCTCTTTTTGTCAATGAGTTATCCAGCACCTGCAGATGGGATTATCTTATATGATATTTCGAATCCGGAATCACCTGACTCGCTTGACTATGTATTAAGGGATGTGCCTGGTTATGACAATATGATCGCAAATGAAAACATTCTCTATACTAGTAGCCTTGATTTTATTCGACTTTATAATATATCGAATCCTTATAATCCGATTGCACTTGGATCTTATCCCAGACATTATTTAATAACAGGTCAAATGATTTTGAGAGATAATTTCCTCTATTTTGGTGACGGAACAGTTACTGTACTTGATGTAAGCAATGCTGAGAGTCTTGAAGTTGTGGGATACAATAATAATTATGGATCTAGTAGTGATTATGAATATCGCAATGGACTCTTGTACAGTGCTGAGTATGAGAGAATTGGAATATATGATTGTTCAGGATTCAATTCCTCACCAGAACCGGTCACTAAGTTACTACCGGCTTCATTCAGCATGAAACCGGCATACCCCAATCCATTCAATCCTTCAACGGTTATTCCTTTCTCGATTACATATCCCGGAGATGTGAGATTTTCTGTTTACAATATTGTAGGTCAGCAGATTTCCAGTTCCCGGGAATTCTACAAAACCGGTGAACACAGGTTTATCCTCGATGCAGATGTTCTTGGTACAGATCCGGTCAGTGGCACATACTATTTGAAAATGGAATTCGAGAGTGAAACACGGACCCAGCGTTTAAACCTGATAAGGTGATCTGAGATCTAAATGGTTCAAAATCTAGTGAAAAGCCGGATGGGCTTCGCCGAGCTTCGCTTCGCTACGGTTCGAAGAATTCGGCCTACAATTATTATATCCGAATACGATACTTCATAAATAAATACTATTATGTGGGAATTCTGGGGACAGGGAATTCTGGGGACAGTATCTCTATTTCTCACAACGAAAGTATGTTTATTAATGACTGGAAATAGTAAATTAATTTGCTGTTTTCCCATTAGATTCCCCATGTTACATTCCAAGATTCCTTATTTTAATATAGTAATTTTCTTAGTCTTTGCGAAAGCGGGGGTGGTTAATCTGACGAAATAAATGCCGGAAGATACCCGGGCGCCGGAACGGTTGTTTCCACTCCAGGAAACGTTATGCTGTCCGGCGGAGATTCTGCCGTTGAATATTGTCGTGACTAATTGTCCGGTGATGTTGTAAACGTTGATCGTAACATCTGATGGAGAGGGGATGAAGAAGGGGACGGTGACAGAGGGATTGAAAGGGTTAGGATAAGGAGAGGCAAGATAGAAATCTTCGGCTAATGTGATGGGAGTTATTTCGCTAACAGGATGTACATAATCGCCGGTGATATAGAATTTCATCAGGGCATGATTACTCCAGGACCAGATAAAATCGCCATGCATATAAGCATTATCCCAGCCATCAAGGAACATAGCAAGCGTGTCGTTAAATTCTCCATCGGAAAGATCAATAATAGTAGTCACGCTACCGTTGGAATTCACACCCCTTAAGGCTATGCGGTTCCTGTATAAAGCAATTGCCTTGTGATAGTATTCCCCGTTATTAGGAGGTTCGAAAGAATGCTCATAGATCATCTCGCCATCTTCAACAGACCAGAGGTTCTGCCCGAAAGCGACCCAGTCCCGATTGGCACATAGCTTACCGCCTGAACGGTTTATATGATGTACTGTGTCAATGACAGCAATATCATCATCGACGACCTCATACCACCAGAGAATACCGTTGCATGCAAGGAAAAGTCCCTGATCCGTAAACTCCATTCCGCCCGGATTAGCTGAAGTCTCAATGCTATCAACTCTAACAGCACGATTTGAATCTAATCTGTAAAGCTGCATTCCGCTACTATGTGTTGCCGCTAAATAATAATTATCTTCAATTCTTTCTAACTTTATGCGTGAAAAATCCCCGTTAATTATATATAATTGCTCAGCCGATCTGTCTTCATTGATCCCAAAGACAATCGTTCCTACTCCAGTCCTATCTACCAGGACTGAATCCAATATTTCAGCGAATTCTTGCGAACGAATATCCAGATTATCTATATAAACTATTGTATCAGGAAAAATATCAGAAAGTAAGTCAGACACCCAGATGTCATCAGTAGCATTGTTTGTTGTAACAAGGACTTTGCCATCGCTGAAACCGAGGTGACTCGCTGCCATCAATCGAAGGGAATCAGGAAGAAGAGCATTTGTCTCATAGATAAGTTCCGGATTATCAAAATCTGCTAAATTCCATAATTGTCCATAATAGTACAATAGGGAGTCTTCAGTAGTGCAGAAATCACCCTTGTCGTATATAGTAAGCCGCTCACTTTCGGGAAGCTCAAATGTGGCTAAATGGGTATTGTCCGGATATCTTGATGGATCAAATATTTCGCATACCATGCCATTGTACGGACCATGTATTGAAGACATTCTTAGCGCAAGGAAAAGACTGTCCTGAATCACCTGTAGGCCATTCACCCAATTTGGGGACGACCATTGTAATGTGTCAGCAATATTAAGATCATCATCCAGGAATACAAATAAAGCACCATAGATATGCTGAAATGCTAAAGCGTTGCCGATTCTTTTGGGGCTGACTCCATGATTAATACCATATTCAACCGCTAAACTATCAATGAAAGAAGGATTTTCAGGATCGGAAATATCCATTGTTCGCAATGGACCATATAACCAATATATTTTGTCCTGATATACTACACAATTTGTTGTGATGTTAATACTATCATTCAATATTTCAGGTTCAGCAGGTATGCTAATATCAAATATCGCCTTGCGGTGAATGAGTAAACTATCCGTAGTTATGTCAATTATTAAACCGGAATTCAGTCCAAATTCAGGAAATACCGCTTCAAAAATTTTTGTAAGTTCATCATTTCTTCTCTGCGCAATGAACAATCGATTATCGCCCCAAATCACCAGATTTCCAAATACACGAATTGAACCATCTTCTGTTTCACCGGGAATTACATCAACCATTTCAATTCGAATACTATCCACATCAGGTATAATTTTATGCAGACGTATTCCGTAATGATCTAAAACGTAAATATATGGATAATCAAGGATTGGTCTATTTTGACCCCGGAAGTTTATAAAATAATCACCAGCCCAGATAACCCCATTATCCCAGGGAGAACGACCTTGACCAAGGGTTAAAGTGAACATCCCTGACAGGATAATTAACATTAAGGAAATCAGGTAGTATTTTGTGTTTGTGAAAATGACTTGTTTCCTTTCTATTTCAGAAGAACCATTTTTCGTACTCGCTCGAACCTGGCGCTCTTCATTCTGACAAGATACAATCCCGAAGCGAGATCGTTGTGTTTGAAGAGAACGGTATGTTTGCCAGCCTTTATCCGTGAATCCACAAGACTTGCTACCTGCCTCCCCAGGATATTATAAACCAATATTTCGACCTTACCTGTTTTGGGAACGTCAAATCTTATCCTGGTCGTGCTGTTGAAAGGATTCGGATAAGGATCGTACAGCTCGAATTTTTGAGGAAGAGCGACGATTGCATCGTCCTGTTCTTTACCCTTCAATTTTTTCAATTGCTCTTTCAGTTTGCGATACCTGTCGTTACGATCAGCAAAATAACTCTGTGTTCTTCTTCCACGATTGGGAAGACCCGGCTCGAGATAAATTTTCTGTAATTCGCAACGTATTGAATCAATTCGTCCGACACGCCTTGCCACGCCGGTATATTCGTCAAACGCCTCCTGAGCACCAAGAACCGAATCGGCAAGGAGGTGAAGATTAGGCGCCCAGAGCATCAAACCTCGATTAATTGCCGTTTCTTCATAATCTTCTCTATATTCCGATAACAGTTCTCTTGCCGTCATTTCTCCATCCTCAAAAAACGCCGATTGAACCGCCATTTCAGCCGCCGCTACTGCTGTACCCGACTCTGAATTATCTTCGATATACTCTTCGAAATAATCGAGAGCATCATCATAATCGCCATTGCGGAAGTGGCGCATGGCTATGATAAAGTCATCTTCATAGGATTCAGCGATTGTCCTGATAGTTCCCGGGCCAATTAACTGAACATCGTGTGGAAGGTCAACCCATTCAGCACGAGTTCGATTCCAGCCACCTCCAAACTGTGAATCGGCCGACGCTTCATAAAAATAATTACCTTGTACCTCTATAGCGACATGCATACTGGTATCAAAGGGCGCAGTGCTAACATAATAAAAATCACCGGTAGTATCTGGTTCATAAAATCTGCTGTTACTAATTTTTGGAAAGCTGAAAGTTCCAATCCAAAATAAAGTTGCTTTGTCATAATGATTTGGTAAACCAAATTCTTGATCTCCCACTGCATAAGGATTATAGACTTCAATAAGATCAGAGTTGAATGCATTTAGATAATAGTCAGGAGCTTTTCCTTTGTCAAAAACAGGTGCTGATGTTTGATGACTATAGTCCATAATAGCCACACATGCTGCTGCACAATTATTGATATTTGTCCCAAGTACGGACATCTTACAGTCCTCAAGAACTAATCCGGCATAATAAGTAGTTGAATCAGTATCAGCTTCAAGCCCATCAATCCCGCAATCTCTTATCTCGCAATCTTTAATGGATGGAGTATAACCACCGAATTGGTGTTGGAATAATACACCGATGCTATCTGCACCCTCGACCAGATCGTCTTCCATGTAGAATCTTACATTTATCAGATGGATAGCTTTATCTGTAAAATATCGATATCGTGAGTTAACACTTTTAAATATCCCGGCGTAGTATTCCGCAGGGTTTTCAATACCGGCATTCATTGTACCGACACCAACTAAGGGATTATCATCTACTGTTCCCATAGAAGTATTGTCATTCCTGTACTGTGGATAGCCGTGTCCTAAAACAACGCAAGTGTCTATTATATCTATATAATGGCTGTTGTCGAGGCGAACCTGCGAAGGAAGGTATCCTGGAGGTCCTTCATTATCGAGCCTTACCCCTACCCGGCAAGCATCGAATATCAGGCTGTCCCCTTTTGTTATCAAACTCTTACAAGTAATTCCGGTATTTGCCTTTAGAATTGTCAGGTAAGCGAGGTTGTGGTAATAGTCGATACTCTGAGGATCGGAATTAAACGGCGGCTGATCGGTGATATAGATTCCCTGCCAGGTTCTGTTGAATATCGCGTCAGGATTTTCGCCAATATTGTCCTGGTAATCATACAGATCCCACGGATACCTGACGGAATCCATGACGACTCGGTATTCATTTGCACCAACAATATCCACACGCCGGTTTATTGTTAATCCAGCCGGGTCGGGAGCGAATTCATAGGGAGAGGATCCACGACTTCTCTCGTTATACCCGTAGAGAAAAACGCAGCCCGGCGGAATAACACCCATAGTATCATCAAGCACGAGCCTGGTGATGACAAAATATGTATCGTCTTTGAAAAGAGACACATCATCTATTACTGTGGTTGTATCATCATCAAGATCAAGAGTATCACATCTTTCGGCTATCGGAGCTACTGAATAATCGCGATAATAGATCTCATAGTTAAAAAGATCTCTAATATCTACGGGAGGCTGAGGATAATGCCATCCAGAATGCGGAATCGGCCAATCCTTTGCTTCTGGTCCACCAAATGCACCTGCGTCGGCAGGAGAACAATAAAAATGTGCGTAAGGTTTTGCGCGTGGATCAGCATAATCTTCATCATCGGCATGAGCAGCCACAGTGTCTGCGTTAATCGCAGGTGAATCCCACATCAAGTGGTAACGAAGTAAAATTTCATCGAAATATGGATCCGATATATTATCACCATCAGTAGTATCTATGCTATAAGGATACAGCTTAGGTTCAGCAATTTGAACATTTGTTGCATTGATTCCATAATATGTTGGAAATCCCGAAGTAGGAGAAACAACACAATTGTTTGCATTTACTGATCCAGTTGCACCTATGCATGTCGCAGAAGTATCGATTACGATATTGAGATCAAAGTTCATTGCTGCTCCAGGAATACTAATCAATACCGCTGCACTATCACCGGATTCCTTTATTATTGTATTGTGCTTGACAACAGGTGCATTTGATTCGGGACTGATAAGCATCGCGTATTTACAAGTATCGGTTGTGTCCATGTGTATAATATTGTTATTGATTGAAGCTGTTCCTCCTGCTGTCCAGACAAGACCGGCGTTTCCATTATTTATCAGGTTATGAGTCAAAGAAATTCCATTACTCCATTGGTTGTATGGCCTAATATGCACTCCCGCACCTTCTTCTACATCAGTTGTATCGCTTGCGTTATTATTTCGGACAATATTCCAATGAATCTTGGAATTTTGCATTTGTGCAAGATTGTCAACAGCATAATCAATACCCTCAAGATAATTGCCCTCTATATAGTTCTTTTCTATGGATACCCTGTGAAAGTTGAGACTTTCTAATTGTATCCCTTCCTTAAAATTTGCACATACAGTACATTCGGAAATTTCAAGGATATTGTCATCTGCCATTGAATCGCTTGCTATTCCCTGGTCCGAATTTGAACGTATATAACAACCTGTAATCATAATGATATCATCCGAAGAAGAAATCATCATCCCTTGGACTGGGTGATCATCATTTCTATTTAGACCATTTGTATCTATTACGCATGAACTAAATTGATGAGATTCAGGTCCATGAGTGCCTAGATCATCAATCAAGACACCTGCAAGGTTTTGGGTTCCAGGATTTTGATGTGAATCGCAATTTTTTATAATATGAGTTCCACCCATATTCGTTGAATTAATATCTTCATCATCACCCTCCTGTCTTCTTTCAATATACACGCCATTACGGAAATTTTCCTCGACATAACTTCCGAAATCGTTAATAGTATTACCTTCATCGTATCCAGTCGCAGTTTCCCTCTGCACATGGATGCCGTCTCTAAGATTATAACTGAACTTACAGCCGTTTATAAGCGCTTCATTTTTCGCTCCCTGGAAATAAAATCCGTCAACAGTATTTCCATTAAACGTGCAGGGTCCGTTTATTGACACAAAATCAACTGCACCTTTTCCTCCTCCTGTATCAGTAACCGCCACTCCAAAGAAATATTTACCATCTACACAATCATTCAGTGTATCTGCTCCGTTATGAACATGCAAACCATGGCTTGGAGTGTTAACACCGTTGTAATTAAACTGTGTTGTATCCATATTGTTGGTTCCGCCGGAATAAAACTCCAGTTCTGTGAAATCCGGATTAATCGGTTGATGTACACTGGTTACCTCGAAACCGTTTAAACCATTGTAATTATATGAACCACCCTGGATAAAGATCTTATTCGCGACTTCACCTCTTGGTTCAGGACCATTTGCGAGAAATACACCATTTGATTCATTTCCTGTGCAACTGACATTCTTTAGAGCTATTTTAAATTTTTCACTTTCAATATGCATTCCATCGTGTGAGTTCGTGTCAAAATCTACATTATTTAAAGTTATTTCGGCGCCAAAATTCTCGATAAAAATTCCATTGTTTTGGTTAAACTGAACTTCATGTCTTTCATTTGTCACGAAAGACAGTAAATTAAAGTCATTACCTGTGCAATAAATGCCATCATAGGTATTATTGTTGAGCTTTGATGCTTGCGATTCTAAAATTAGATCTGTATTATCACCGGTAATATGAATTCCATAATCACAATGTTCGATCTTAGAACTGTCTAATTTTACGGTGAATGACCCACCTTCAATTTCCAAACCATTTCCATCACAAGTGTCTATCCGAGTAGCCAAGAGTTTGAGATTGCCTAATTCATAATACTCATCAACTCTTATGCCATCGTTTGCAATATTTAGTATTTGCGATCCCCTAACTTCTAAATTGCGCATTCCAATGTTCTGCTCCTCAGTGGGATCCCCGTAATTAATACCATAATTACAATCCCGGAGAATCATGTAGTTAAAATGATAAATCTCAGTTGGGGTATATGGCTCGAATGTGGGTTGTATTCTAATCGCATCATGGCAATCTGAAATCGCAAGACCTTCTATGTTAAATTTAAATTCCCTGGTATCAAGGTCGATACCGTGGAAATCATGTTCTTGTTCTCCTAGACCTGTGATTGTTGCCTGGTGGATTTCAATCTCCTGATAGCCTTGTAGATTACTATCGGTCAGAAGGTTATCAAAAAGAAGCGCTGCATGATCAGTTCCATCCACGTCTTGAATATCGAAGTATTGCATCATCCAAGAATCATCATCTTCAACTACTATATCTGAAACCTCGCCATCAAAACAAAGACCTCGCCATGTACTATCCTGTGCTTCACTTTGCCATGTTATCCTGTTAATAGGTGAACCCTGCATAAAGACTACTATATCAGTAAATTTCAATTGGACATCATTAAGTACTCGAATAGTGACTCCATCCATCACAGTGAAGGCATCAATATTATTCAAACTATCGGATTCAAAGAAAAGGACGGGATCATCCCAATCACCATGTGAAGCAATTGTAACCTCTTCGTTTGCAGGCCAAGTGTTATTAACTAGTTGAAGATCAGTTATATAACCCTCGTCGTCGGATACGATTGTTATTGCATTAGAAATCCCGGTGAAAAGAAACAGAACACCGATAAGCGAAAAGCAAAATGTGCGGAAAGACATTCGTCAATCCCCCTCTCTGAAAGAATCAAGTTAACTACAACGTTGTTCAATCTTTAGACAAACTTAAATCAGAATTACAAATTTATGAATATCACTTTAAGAATGTTTTGGGATGCGAATGGTAAAATCACTAAATAATTGAGCCGGCATTTTTCGGGGTTGCGTCTCAATTACTTTACATGGTTTATATTACAATAAATTTTATTAAATAACCTCAAGCAAGTGAAACTGAAACTGATTTATTAAATTAATAACAATCTTTCCCTAATATCAAGTCTTTTTTTGAAAAATCTTAAATAATCTCTCATTAAGTGTTGAAAGAGCAACCATAACCTGCGCAGATGCTTAGAAATAATCGTTGCGAATTGTGCATTATTTTCTCCATTATCTGACCAGCATAACCTTTTGAGTAAAGACCTGGCTTGCCGCGTTCAACCGAACGAAGTACAATCCCGACGAAAACCCAGTGGTAGAGAAACTTGCGGTGTAGATACCGGGTTGTCTATAACCTTCAAACAAAGTTTTTACTTGTTGCCCTAATGTATTATATGCTTCTAACGATACATGACCCGGATGTGGCAGCCCATAGCTGATTATTGTTGTTGAGTTGAACGGATTTGGATGGATCGACAGAATGATGAACTCAACGGGCAGATTGGGATTATGATCATCAACACCGCCGCTGCCTTCAGCCCAAAAACCAAATCGATCATTACATTCTACCGTATCGCCACCGGAAATCGCCTCTACCCACCAGGTGATGTATATGGATAAACAACCACCGCAAAAAAAGTGATCTGACGGATTGATCATAAACGTAGTATCTTCTACAGCAAATGTTAGAGAGGGATCTTCGGGCGCCTCGGAATACATATGAAGCAAGTAGGAGACCTCATCCTCGGGATCAGGGTCAAACGACTGTTCCCATATTAAAGTGGTATCATATTCAGCTCTGACTGCGCCTTCATTCTCCGGTATCAGCAGGTTGAAGGGTGAGGGCGGCAAATTATCGGATCTTATGAGAAATGTGAACCTGTCGTTGCATTCGACCGTATCTTCGTCCTCAATTGCCAGTACCCACCAGGTGGGAGTGTCACTCACCTCCAATTCAATCTCCAGCTCGTCGAAGTCGATCACCACCGAAGTGTCTTCGATTTCACCCACAGAAGTTTGTTCTCCCTCGTTGTCGATCCACCAGTCATAGATCACATCCCCATCCGGATCGTCTGACTCTTCCCAACGGAAAGTAACCACAGGCTGGTACAGCGTATCGGCGTCCACCGGTTCTAATAGGTTGAAGGCGGAGGGCGGTTCCTCATTCAGCAGGCTATAGTAGAAGACGCCATCGCCGAGGTTGGTCAGGTAGTAGATCAGTTCGTCGTCGTACTCCACCAGCAGCAGGTCACTGATGTCGAAGTCGTCTAATTCCTCGTTCATCGCCGTCCAGTTCTCACCCCCGTCCTCAGATCGCAGCACACCAATTTCCGTAGAGCCCATCACCACCAGCTCGGGCATGGTCTCAACCGCGCGCACGTACCACCCCCAGCGCATCACATCCCATGAATCCTCGTCCACATTAGTCAGGTTGTCTGAATAGTACAATCCGTCCGAATCGCTCTCGTCGGCTGTGCCGGCGAAAATCCCGGATTCCTCTTCGAAGCTGAAGGCGGTCTGGTAGGCTGGAAGTCCGTGCGGACCGACCTCATTCCAATCGATCTCATCGTCTAAAACTGCCCGGTAGAGTCCCTGGTTGGTTGCAGCAAAGATGTAGGTGTCGTCGTCCACAACCTTGATGTTCAGGTGGTGGACTTCTCCTCCGATACCGTCGTTCGCTTCGCTCCAGTTGTCGCCGCCATTGGTCGTATAGACGACCCCATTCTGTAATGATCCGAAGAACATTACGTCCTCATCTTCCGGGCTAACCGCGATGGCTGAAGGGTACATGAACCAGCGGAACACCTCGAAGTCGTCACCGCCGTTGCTGGATTCCCAGATGCCGTCGGAGCGTGTACCGTCCCCGCGCGTGATTAGGATTCTGCCATCATCCGGCGATACCCAGATCGAGCGTACTCTCAGATTTCCGAGTGTGCATTCCCAGTCTTCACCGTGGTTGTCCGACCGGCAGAATCCTTCGTCGGAACCGGCGTAGAGCACGTCCGGATCATCCAGATCGACCGCTATGGTATAAACATTCAGATCGTCCAGTCCTTCATTGATAGCTGTCCATTCACCCTCTTGGGCAATGAGACAGGAAGGAAGTGTAACTAAAAGAATTGTGATAATTACAGTTTTCACATCGCCTCCAAATCTGGTAACAATCGAGGATGCAACTATTTAGTTAGACCAATCACAATTGTCACTATCTTGTTGTATAATAACATGTAATGTCAATCCAATGTGTCATTCCTGCGAAGCAGGCTGTCCACAATGTCATTCTCGGACTTGATCCGGGAATCTACAAGATCGTAACCTGTTGTTATGCTTGGATTCCTGCCTTCTCAGGAATAACATTTTGAGCTGATTCTTGCATTCTCGGACAGCCTGGAAGGCAGTAATCCGGTAACTATTTGATATTATTAACCTACTACCTCACCAGCATCACCTTCCCCGTTTGCATCTGGTTTGATGCTTTCAACCGCAGGAAATATAATCCTGATGGTAGATTGTGGGCTGCCATATTGGTCGTATGGATGCCGGGCGGTCTATATCCTTCAAACAGTGTACTAACCTGTTGGCCTAATGCATTATACACATGCAACGATACATGACCCGGATGCGGCAATCCATAATTGATTATTGTTGTTGAGTTGAAAGGATTGGGGTAAGGTGTAAACAAGCTGAACTCTGTAGGAACGGATGAAACTGGATTATCATTTACTTCATCAGGATCGGTAAATCGGTAAATTCCCATGTTTGTCCAATCCGCTACATATATCAATCCATCTTCTGACAGGGCAACACCCACTGCTAACCCCGGTGTGTCGTAGAATCCCACTTCTTCAGGATTTTCAGGATTGGCTACTGAGATTACACGTAAACCGCTCACTTGAGCAGCTATGTAAACATAATCGCCAGAGACCTCAATGCCACTAGCTCTATCCGGTGTAGCATAAGTTCCCACTTCTTCAGGATTTTCAGGATCGACAACCGAGATGACAAGTAAACCATAAAACCGATTGTAATAGTTGTTCGAAACGTAGACATAGTCTCCGGAAACCGTGAGATTATAGGCGTTCAAATCTGTGTCATAGTGTCCCACCTCTTCCGGATAATCTGGTTCAGCGATGGAAATAATACGCAAACCACCACGATTGTCTGCCACATAAGCATAGTCGCCAGAAACCCTGACAACCCTTGCTTCTCCCGGTGTATCATAATATCCTATTTCCTCAGGATGTTCAGGATCGGATATTGAGATAATACGCAAACCGCTAAACCCGTTCGCTACGAAAGCATAGTCATCGGAAACTGTAACGCTCCAATCATCCCCCGGTGTATCACAGAATCCTATTTCCTCTGGGTTTTCTAGATCGACTAAGGAGATGACATGTAAGCCACTTTGCAAAGACGTAACGAAGGCATAATCGCCGGAAACAGCGACGTTTCGTGCATAACCCAGAGTATCATAGTATCCGATTTCTAACGGTTGTTCTGGATTGAGGAGGGAGATGATGCGCAAACCGCCTGACCCATTTGCTACGTATGCATTGTCACCGGAAAATGTGACACCTATGGCATTTTCAGGTGTACCACAGTCTCCCACTATTTCAGGGAGTTCAGGATCGACAATGTTGATGATACGCAAACCGCGATAGTCGTCTGCCAGATAAGCAAAGTTGCCTGAAATCATGACTCTACCTGGAGATCCCTCAGTATCACAGTATCCCGCTTCGACTGGATTTTCAGGGTCGGCAACTGAGATGATACGTAAACCGTCTGCCCTGTTCGCGACATATGCATAATCCCCGGAAACTGTAACGCCATGTGCATGACCTGGTGTATCATGGTATCCTACTTCTTCAGGATTTTCAGGATCAGAAACAGAGATAACTCGCAATCCATTCACCTGAGCTGCTACGTATGCATATTCGCCGGAAATTGCAACGCCAAATGCTTCCCCCGGTGTATCATAGCATCCCACTTCTTCCGGGTGTTCAAGATCGGATATCGATATGATACACAGACCTCTAAAGTAGTCCGTTATGTAAGCATAGTCGCCGGAGACCACAACATCCTGGGCAAGCTCCGGTGTGTCACAGTACCCCACCTCTTCAGGATATTCAGGATCGGAAACTGAGATGATACGCAAACCACCACCAGAATATTCTTCGCCATCAATAGTTGCAGCTTCTGCTAAATAAACGTGGTCACCGGAAACAGTGACGCCTCGGGCATGCCCTTGTAAATCATAATACCCTACCTCTTCCGGTTGTTCTGGATCAGCAACGGAGATAATACACAATCCAGATATATCGTCAGCTAAGAAAGCATAGTCTCCTGAAACAGCGACTCCACGAGCAAACCTGGGATTATCGTCCCAGTACCCAACGATACTCGGATTTTCAGGATTGGATACATCTATAATCTGAAGACCGGAGAGTCCAGCAGCGACATAAGCCAAGTCATCCACTACTACGACATCTTGAGCGCTATCCCATTGATTGTAGATCCTTCCGATCTGTTCGACGTTTTCATGGTTTTGGGCATGAAGAATTGAACTCGTCATTACTGTAAAACAAATGACTGTAAATAACAGAATTGTATTACGCATGATCATTCTCCTTGAACAGCGTTCGGGATCAATAGTATTTAAAGCAGTGTGACTTGATTGTTTATTTAATCTAAACCTTTCGGAAACAATAAGGCAAGTAAAGTTCACTTTATATGCATTTTAGCTTTTCAAATTCCCATCGATATGACTATTGTAATTTCAAGGGAAATTGTTATTTTAACAGAATGACTTTTGTTACTTTAAAATCATTTCTGCCGGTGCAAACTTTTAGGAAATATAGTCCAGATGGTGCGGTGACATGCAGTGGAATATTATGAAATCCGGCATTATTTGACTCTTTCATCATGGAGGCGCTCAATCTTCCTAGAATATCATATAATTCGAGTTTTAATGAAGATATGTAGGGAAGCGCAATATGTACATTGATCGTTGAGTTAAACGGGTTTGGATAAGTGTTGACTATTTCGAATTTCTCAGGTAAATCGGGCTGGTTGAATTCCCTGGTCTCAGAATTGGAATCCACGGTAAATAAGAATTCCTCATCGCATGCGGTTGTATCACTATTTGCTGTGGCTTTAACTGACCAATGAACAGCAATTCTCTCTTCCCATTCAGTCCATGATAGTGAATCAGGAAAATTGATATCTACTTGGTTATTTTCCAGTTCCTGATACGTCAATAAAGTATCGTAATCCCCAATTGTTGCAGTGAATTCAATGTCATAAGAAACAGTATCTTCGACATTATATTCCACTGATTGTTCCCAACCTAGAGTAAGATTTGAAAATTCATCCGGAGAGATTAATGTATGATCTTCGGGCTCAACCAATCCGAAAGGTGAAGGTGGGAGTGGTAAGTCATACCTATATATTTCGAGAAAAAAACGGTCTGCTAAAAAGGCAATATCACCACGTACAGTTATTCCAATAGCACTACTTGGATAATCATAATAGTACCCGGCTACTTCGGGGTTTAATGGATCGGCTATATTAAATATTTGTAATACTGATAAATCATCAGCGAAAAAGATATAATCATCATAAGTAGTAATACCGTTGGAATGACCTCCAACCGGGAATTCTGCGACAATTTCAGGATTTAGAGGATTGCTGATATCGAAAACATAATATCTGTAGTGCTGCCTGGCGGTACTAACGAAAAGAAGACTGTCTTTAAGCCATAAGTTTGCTGGAAGAATATCCACATAACTTGCTCTTTCATAGGGTTCTGAAACGTCAGAGACATCTATAATCTGAATACCCGTCCATTCGCAAGCCAGGTAGAGATAATTTCCAAATTTGACTATATCGCGTGGTGTTCCATCTACTTCACATTCGCTGATATATTCTATGTTCTCAGGATCAGTAACATCGCAGATTATCAATGAGCCTCTATGATCCGGGATGAAAACGTAAATGCTGTCAAATGCGAGTTCCCAGACATAAATATTATCGCCGTAGGAACTTAACTCATTTGGATTTTCAGGATCGGAAATATCTATTATCCGGTATCCTCCGGGACCATCAGCAATATGGGCAAGGTCACCGGTGATAAATACATCACGAACATCTCCCTCGGTTGGAAAAACTCCAATTTCAGCAGGATTTTCTAAATCCGAAATATCATAAATGAACATTCCTTTCCTGCCGCCTGAAAGATATGCGTAATCCTCATTCAGTGTCACTCTCCGAGTGTATCCATGCGGGATATTTGACTCAATCACAATATTTTCAAAATCTGAAATATCAATAATTGAAAGTCCATCTTGCTGGTGATCAATTATCAATGCATAATCATCAACCAAGGCAAAACCCTCATAGTGGAAATACCAGCTATAATTTTCTAGATAAAAATTTCCTGCCAGGCTTGGATTTTCAGGATCGGAAATATCGATTACGCTTAAGCCGTGGGCATAACTGCCAGATCCTTCTGCTAAGTAAACATATCCATCAGTTATTTTCATATCATAACCCCACCCGAATATATCCAGGGAATCCAATTCTACAATATTTGAAGGATCAGATATGTCAAGAACCTTAAACTTATGATTAATTCCGATATAAGCGATATCATCAATAGTTCTGACACTCTCAATAAAACTATCAAGATATGATCCAATCAAGACGGGATTTGAGGCATCTGAAATATCAAATATCTTAAGACCATCCGAATCCGCAATGAAGAGCAGTTCCTCTGAGATATAGATATCTCTTAGCCTACGTTCAATCTCAAGTACACTGATTTGCGAAGGATTCTCAGGATCGGAAACATCGAAAACTCTCAAGCTATCATCTCCATGTCGACCATCCTCAATAAAAATTAAATCATTGTTATAACATATTTTGCGCATTTCGGAAGTCGGTGGTACAGAGCTGACTTCTTCAGGGTTGTTAATATCAGAAATATCGATGATACGAAGCCCGGAGTGTTCGCCGTCAGAGATATAAGCATAGTCGCCGGAAACCGCGACATCTGTAGCTGTTCCTGGCGTATCAAAAATTGAAACCAGAGTATATGAAGGAAGTTCGGAAATATCGTAAATCCACAATCCGGTCGAACTTGAAGCAGCGAACAGATAATCACCTTGAATATCTATTCCACGGAAACGGTCGGAACAAGTCGGAGTTTTTGAAATCATTGATACATTAAGGCTGTCCTGAGAATAGACAACCTTGATACCCAAACCAGCACAAAGTATCAACGACAGGGAAAGTTTCAATAATTTCATCATAGCCTCACCAGGTGAACAGCATATAATATTCAGGCGGAATAAAAATTCCTTAATTGCTAATCTGGTAATCATAAGAACATATTAATTGAAAATATGTGATTCAATTACAATTATTTGTGATAAAGAACACATACACAAAAACATTAAGCTGTGCTGGTCAAATTCCTCTCACTCAGATTGGTTGATTTTAGCGAGGATTGCTTCAATAGCCGGACAAATTCACGGTGGATTGATTAACCTTTCAAGCAGTGGCGCCACCACATGATGAACCGGATCCGGCTGTACAGCCATAACAATGGGCTCCGGTTTCGATAATGCTGCCCCGAAACGCCTCATGGTTGAAATCCTTGATATGTGTCGGAAGACCATGGTTCACTTTTAAATCGAGCATCTGGTTAAAATCGCAGTCGTAAAGATAACCTTGCCAATCAACTGATAGAGTAAATAAACACATCACTCCCCGTGCCGCATCCGGATTAAATGAATCGTAAAGCTTCTTCATATATGGCGACAAAAGATCCTTAGCTCTAAGCCAGGATAGATACCTGCCTATCGGCATATTGGTTAAAGTATAGAGCCGGTTAAAAATAATATCAAAACGATCTAATAGTACTTCTTTCCAGTGTTGTTCCATCGATTCCTGGTTTGCTGGAAGAAAAGCGCCGGATGGATTTGTTATTAAATGCAACTCAAGTCCTCTGCCCGGTTGAGCGTAGCCAACATCATTAAGTCTATTCAGCGCCTCAATGGACTTACTGAATGCACCCTGACCACGTTGAGCGTCAGTCTGCTGTTCAGATAAACCTGTCAACGAGGCGATTACTTCCACTTCATTTTCAGCTAAAAATTCCGGCAGACCTTCCTGTCCCGTTTCATGCAGGACGGTCAAATTACACCGGTCAATGATATGTAATCCCCGGCGTCGAACCTCCTTGACAAACCAAAGGAAATGTGGGTTCAATTCCGGTGCGCCACCTGTTATGTCAACAACCGGGATAGAGGTCGAATCGAGTACTCTTAAACATTCTTCGAAAACTTCACGCGGCATGATGGCTTTGCCACCCGGTCCGGCGTTCACATGGCAATGCTTGCAGCTCATATTGCATAATGTGCCAACATTGAGCTGAAGGATAGTAATTTCTGTCGAACGAAGCGGGTATTGCCCTACACCTTCCAGTGATTTGTCGAATGAAGGAATACCAGCGTTGGAGATGGCTTCCTCAAGTCTATCGACAGGGATAGAATTAGATGATTTTTATTTCTGACATGATATTTTCTTTGTGTTAAACTACATTGATAGTTTTTCTACCACATTTCTCATTTGCACTCCATGAACCATTGATGCTCCACCACGAATTGCCGCAGCGACATGGACTGCTTCTGTCATCTCCTCAACACTGCAACCGGTTTGTAATCCTTCCTGGGAGTAAGCATCAATACAATATGGACATTGCACCGCATGTGAAACGGCAAGTGCAATTAACGCCTTTTCACGCTTCGAGAGTAAACCGTCTGCAAAAACAGCACCATACCAAGCGGAAAACTTTTCCCATAATTCTTTGTTACCCTTGCCAATCTCAGCAAATTTATCGAGATCGAGGGGATTGTAATAACTATCCATTTTATTTCTCCTCCAATGTTTTTTGTTTTGGTAGATGTATAGTCTGTCCCGAACGGACACTTGATTTTAGCCCATACTTTCAGGGGCTGTTGCTCAAACCTTTTCTCATTGCACTGTAGTTTATAGTCGTAAATTGTTCTTTGAAGCCATTATTTATAGATTGAACGATATTAAGGTGTTATGCTTCGCACAGGCGTAAGAAATCGCTGTGAATTCGTATCTGAAATCTCTGAAAAGAGCGAAAATTATCGTTTTGCATTGATTTGCAACGCTGTCGGCATCTTTTCCAGCCCTCGCCATTGTGCTTGCCGATGACCACGATATTCTTTCGCGTCTCCGAAACCACCTTCTACTACAGCCATTCGCCGACCCATATTGTAGTGGAATTTTGGCGTATCACGATGCTGCAGGGCTTGTTCCACATATGCCTCGTCAGAATGACGTTTAATCGTGCGGGGTCCTTTT
>Ga0208648_1000831_pt1 | contig 28550 bp, 24 predicted proteins | sample AntAceMetag02UKL_FD_184772 | JGI IMG/M metagenome (GOLD analysis project Ga0208648, IMG submission 184772) | Saline lake microbial communities from Ace Lake, Antarctica - Antarctic Ace Lake Metagenome 02UKL (SPAdes) (version 2) | ecosystem: Environmental > Aquatic > Non-marine Saline and...
GGGGACATTTGAACCCATCAGGCCAGCGCAACTTGAACAAGTAATCAAAACATGCTTGTTCATCAGGAAAACTATCTTGAAAATCAAAGAACGACAATATTTTAGCCATTGTTATCTCCGTATATATGCTGTACTTGTGTATAGTAATACACGAATGTTCAGTGATCTTGTCAATAACTGGCTGAGCTAATGACATAACCGGATAAAAGAAAAGAAAACAGGTCAAGTAAATAAGATTACCGTAGTAATTGAAGTAAAAGGCTCTTGGAATAAGACTGAATTAAAAAAAGCGATGCGCACACAATTAAGAGACAAATACATTAGGAAAGCCAGCGCAAGTCATGGATTATATTTAGTTGGTTGGTTTAACAGTGACAAAGGTGACCCAAATGACAATCGACTTCCACCAAAACTCTCATTGGATGAGATGAAGTTAGATTTTGCGAAACAGGCGAAAAGACTGACAAAAGATGGAGTTTTTCTAGAATCAAAAGTTTTAGATATTAGTTTTCCAACACAATATTTCCAAAATACTGGTTAATAATACTCTTAAAGATCACTTTTTTATCTTTGTAGAAACTCGATCACATATTTCACCACAACAAACATCATACTCCCCAGAATCACCATTTTTATCAGCCTTGACGGCAGAAACCGTTGTGATCGTGCTCCGAAATACATTCCTACCGCACCACCGAGTCCCAGCATGGCTCCCAGCGCCCAATCCGGTTGAATACTCATTCCCGTAGAAGCGTACATCACGCCCAAAGAGGTATAGAACAGAACTCCAACCACTGATGACACAAACGTACCAAACAGCGTTGCACCTGCTATCGTATGCACCGGTAATCTGAAAATGGTAACGAGGAATGGCGCTATAATCGCCCCACCGCCGATACCATATACGCCGCCAATAACGCCGACACCCAGGCTCAGGAAAAATACCGCGGGAGTGGAAACTTCATGATGATTGCCGATGAAATCAAACTGAATTTTTTTCATAGAGATTGAGCTGTTCTCTACTATAAATGGCTTGTCGGAGCGGCTTGGTTTTTTGTCCTTATTGGAAATGATGTCCCTGAGGAGGCGTGATGATATGTAAGCCAGCACAAGAGCCACAAACAGCTTGAAATTGCCTGCGTCCGGTAGCAGCATAATCCTGATGTATCCACCGGCAAAAATCCCCGGCAGGGTCCCAAGGACAATTACCCAGGTCAGGCACCACACCATACGTCCTTCACGGATATATCGGTACACTCCGCTGGGAATAGCCACGACATTAAAAAGGAAGTTGGTCGGCGTGACTGCTGGACTTGTAAATCCAAGTATGGTCATCTGGAAAGGGAGCAGGATAAATGCGCCCGACAGACCGCCGATAGAGGTCAGGCTGGAGATGAAAGCCATCACTAAAAACGGAAGCCACCAAAATGTTTCAACACCGCTAATGGGAAATGTTATCATATCGTGTAAATCCGGCTGAATTACCTTGTTGATCAGTTCACATGCATCAATGAGTTCTGTCATTCTCGGGCTTGACCCTGGAATCTATTGCTCTGATTCGATAATAATGGTGGATTCCCGGGTCAAGCCCGAGAATGACAACTCTTGCATTATCTTTGAATGAATTCTAATACATATTTTACAACTACAAACATAATACTCAACATAATCACTAATTTAATCAGTTTTGAGGGCAGAAATCTCTGTGAACGAGCACCAATGTACATCCCCGCCGCACCGCCCATACCTAACATCACGCCCAATGCCCAGTCCGGTTGAATATTCATTCCGGAAGATGCATATATAACTCCCATCGTGGTATAGAGCAAAACTCCAACCACCGATGATACAAATGTCCCCATTAAAGTTGCACCGGCTATAGTATGCACCAGCAACCTGAATACTGTAATAAGTACAGGCGCTATGATCGCTCCCCCGCCGATCCCGTATGTACCACCGATAATACCGACCAAAAGGCTCAGAAAAAATATGGCAGGAGTTGAAATGTTATAATTGTCTCCCTGAAAATCGAACCCAATCCTCCTTAAAGTCCGGGAACCATTTTGTACGACAAATGGTTCATCCGACCGGTTAGTTCTATTCTCTTTCTTTAATGAGATATCTTTAAAAAGTCGAAATGCCACGTAAGCCAATACAACCGCAACAAATAGTTTGAAATTTTTGGGGTCCAGGAGAAAGTGGATCCTTATGAGTACTCCCAGGAACAGTCCCGGCAGCATACCGAAAATAATTGTCAGGGTCAAAGGCCAAACCATACGACCTTCACGAACATAACGGTAAACCCCGCTCGGAACGGCGATAACATTAAAAAGAAGATTGGTCGGAGTAACTGCAGGGCTGGTGAATCCAAGAACAGACAATTGAAAAGGCATCAAGATAAATGCCCCGGAAATCCCGCCTATAGATGTAAGACTGGAAATTACAGCCATTACAGTAAACGGCAGCCACCAATAAGTTTCAACGCCGCTGCTTGGGAATGTAACCATTACAATTGAAGCCTTTATTAGATTTGGTCTGGTGCAAATATATACGGTTCGGATACTCATATCTACAGTGGGGTTCTTTGCTTTGGGATAAGGGATTTGTTCGGATGAGGATTAATTTCTATGACGGAACTGGTAATCGTTCACTCGATGACATTAAGCTGGCACTTGATAAACATAACGATATAATTATCAATACTCTCTCTCATCTTAGAGCCACCCGGATGCAAGCAAGACGGGCTACATGTTTCCAAATATCAGCAAGACAATATTGATTACACTATTAACTCTGTGCAAATACTGTAAAATAAATAACCAGGTATGCTAACCAGCCTACAGAAACATATTGTGCATTTTTCTTTTTTGATTCCCTCTCATATGCTTCAATATAACCAAGCGTATAATCCGATGATTTGCCGATTAGCAGTGAAGGCGAAGGTGAAGATGGTGTTATCATAAATGCTCCTGCTACGCCGAAGCAACCACATAAAGCTCCACCAACTACCCAAGCTGCATTCCCCCTGAAGCGGCTGCTTTTCCATCATTTTTGCCCCATAAGTAGTCAGCTAACGGATCAGCACCAGCTTTCACTTCTGACCCCAAGCTAGACAGGGAAAATCCACATGTAGTACAGTAATTAGCAATTTTTGGGTTTTTTGCACCACATTCCGGACAAAAGATTTCTTCCTCAGTCTGGTTGAGGAAATATGCAGGAGCGGCGAGTACAGAACTTAACATTAGAAAAACGAGGAGGAGGGAAACAGAACATCTCGTTTGAACACCAAAGTTATTCATCATCTTTCTCCAGTAACTGCCTTTAAAAATTGTCGTTTAAATTCAATCCGGAAAAGTCAAAGACAATTGTATTTACTTAAGAATAATAATATTGTTGCAATCGTGAACCAATTTTACATTTAGCTAAGTTAGTACCAAATAATTGATATTTGCAACCAATAAGCATCTTATCTAATATTCATATACTCTCCAGGACCGAAACCTGACAGATATCAGAATTCAAGATAACCTGAAATTATTTTTAACTAAATATTATTTCATAATTTTGCTATAAAGAGTTGCAGGCAAGTGAAATATTTATTATTATTATGTTTTGGTGTTAGTGATGTCAAAGTCAACTTTTCATTAAAATGTTGTTATCTGTTTGAAAATTCAGATGTAATAAGCTCAAGATATCTGTTGAATAACGATGGGTTTTGAGGAGAAAAATTGTGAGTCACTCTGCAGCCAACTATAGATATATTGCTTATCTGCTCGTTTTGTTTTTGTTATTGAGCCCTCTTTTTGTTCCTTCAGTTTATTCTCAAAAACAATCATCCGGAGAATCATTCTGTCCGCAATGCGGCGAATCAAATCTTCGCAATGCTCGGTTCTGCAAAAATTGTGGATTTAATCTGCCGTATCCAAAATCAAAAACTGTTGTAGATTTGAAAGAAGCCGAAGAGCCCGAAATTCAAATCCAATCTGTCCTTGATGACACAGTCAGGCTTGGTGATATGACACAGGAAGAGCTTAAGGCGTTGATTGAAATTATTGTTAAAGAATTGCTGGAAGAAGAAGCTGTTAGAAAACAAGAGCTTGATTTAATAGATGATATGACAAGGCTGGAACTTGTGACACTGGTTCGCAGGCTGCACAATCAGTTAAGATTGAAAGAAGATCAAATAAAAGCTGTTACAAAAAAACCTGATATGAATAACGCTGACCAATTCCTCCGAGCAATGGGAGGTATTGCTATCGGTTGTCTTCTATTGCTATTGGTTGTCAGTTTGGCTGCAGCATAAAAAAAGGAGCATTAAAAATGTCCTATAAAACCATTGTTGTCCTGTTTATCGTAGCCGTGATTTTGACAACTGCTTCGATTTGTACGCCGGCATACGGTCAGACCGGTAGCAGAGATAAAGTTGTTTGTGAAGATTGCGGATATTCCAATAATTGGTCGAGCAAATTCTGTATTCGTTGTGGTGAATCGTTAGCAGAAGAGAAACGGGATTTTGGGCTTATGGACCATGCCCCCAGAATCGCTACCCTGGAAGTCGGAATGTCAAAATCATTTCACCTCACTGACGGTAATATTATCACTGGAAATATAAATAAATTGGAAGGTGACTCTATCGCTGTAATCGAGACTCCGGATGGGGTCCTTAAAATTCCCACGAGAATGATTTTGGATGAAACAGCAGATATTACCAAGCAGGACGATTCACGCGCAGTGGGTCCGGTATTATCTGAAGACGAATATTCCATTTCCATAAAAACACCTTATGGGGTGGTTGTTATTCTGAAAAAAGATGTCAAGACTATGGATCGCTACTATGGTGACAAAAAAATCAGTTGGACAGAAGAGAAAAAGAGATTTCACTCCGCTGAAGTTTTAACAGATATTTTTTCAGATCCTACAGCTTTTCCGCTTCAACCCCATACCGTTTATTTAAGCGGATTATCCCTGGGATATGGTTTTACCGAGAACTTCATGCTGCGAACGCGGTTCGGACAGGATTTTACCGGTGATATGAACCTCCACCCACTTTTCAGAATTTTTAATCGTAATAAAGGAACGACCGAGTGGAGTCTTGCTATCGGCGCGGAGCTTTATAATCATCATTTAACAAAAAATGAAGCTCAGAAATACAGCCATTGGATACAAGATACTACCGGCACAACTATTACTAGACTTGATGAAGAGGGAGCAAGGAATATCGAAGAAGTCTTGCTCGACAAGGATAAAAAAGAATTTTTCTGGAATGTATATATAGTACTTAGCAGTAGAAAAAGCCTGGCAAGCGGAAGAGGGAAATGGGGCTGGCACATTGGTGCGAAGACAAATTCATTGCTAATAGAAAAACCTGATCTCAAGTATGCAAATTATGCCTGGGATGACGATAAGTTTCTTATCCCTTATCGTACCTGGATTGCGATGGATTATGACCTGGCAAAAAACCTGAAATTCCTCATCGAAGTTTTCGCCGATAATGGACATAAATTTATTACTTTCAGTGACGCAGCCAAATCATATTTCGACAATGAATCACCTTTTACAATAGAAACCCAGGAGGGTGAATATCAGCCCGTCGATCTCGATTTTGGTTTCCTCTATAGTCTGAACGAGTCATTCAGGTTTGGAGTTCACTTTCAATCTCCATATCTGGCATTCTATTGGAAATGGTAAACAGGAGGGGGATGTATGATACGGCGTAAAATAATAGTCTGTCTGATTATTTTTCTCCTCTCTATGGCTACTGTTTATGGTCAGCATACAGAGAATGAGAAATATGATGATGATATGGCTCAAGCACGGATGATTAGAATAAAAAGAATGTCCGAAGCATGGAGCAACGAAAAGATTGAATTACGGCTTAATACCGGAAAAAGTGATATTGGTAATTTTGTATCAATAAGAAATAACAGTTTTCAACTCGCGACAGATCGTGGGATGATGCAGTTTCCGGTCGCTGACGTTGAGTCGCTTGTACTGAAAAGAAAACCGCAGGATCTACTGCTCGCGGGATTGGCGTCCCTGGGGATAGCCTCTCTTTTAGGCGGCGGGGCTTCATTAGGATTTGAAGCTACTGATGAAGTCATATTAGGCGCTGCCGGTATAGGTGCATGCATTGGTTTCACCCTGGGCTGGAAAGCTTTTTACCAGAATATCGTTGTGATGTTGGATTGATTTTTCTATTGTACCTAAGCATTTACTGTAATAGATACACTCCCCCTTTCATTTATGCAGCATAAGGGGGACAATTCTTATGTCTCCTATTAAAGAGGACTGGAGGGTTCAGGCTTTCCTTATCCAGCTTATATAACCCAGTCAAGTTTGACAAATTCGGTGTTAACCACATTCTATTCCTCTCAGAGTAGGTTACAACTAAAAGCGTATAGATTCTTCCACTGTCGAGTCCGCGACCTTACATTCAACTCATGACAATACCAGAAGAAACTGTCCGCCAGGTCCGTGAAAGTTCGGACATTGTGGAAATCGTTAGCGAATATGTCTCATTGAAGAGGAAGGGAGGAGCTAATTATTTCGGAAATTGCCCTTTCCACCAGGAAAAAACTCCATCCTTTTCAGTGCATCCGGAACGTCAGATATTCCATTGCTTTGGCTGTGGAAAAGGCGGAAATGTATTCACTTTTGTGATGGAAATCGAACGGATAGATTTTGTCGATGTGGTTCGCCGACTTGCCGAAAGAGCAGGGATAAAAATCACGGAATCAGGCAAAAAAGTTACCGGACAAAACGAAGAATTATACCAGGTAAATGAACTTGCATTCAAGATGTTCCGGCATCAATTGACAGAGATGGAAGGCGCTGAAGTTCGCTTCGCACAGGAGTATTTGCGGAAAAGAGATATAAATGAGGAAATCGAAGAACAGTTTGAAATTGGTTTAAGTCCTCCCGGTTGGAACGGGTTTATAACTGTTGCGCAAAACCGGGGATTCAAACCTGATAAAATCGAGCGTGCAGGGCTGGCAATACGGGGCGAAAAAGGCTGGTATGATCGTTTCAGGGGACGGTTGATGTTTCCCATCCGCAATGCCGGGGGGCGAGTTGTGGCGTTTGGCGGAAGAATCCTCCGGGAAGACCCTGATCACCCGTCGCCAAAATACATTAACAGCCCGGAAACAGCTATCTATCATAAAGGAAAGATGTTATATGGGCTGCCCCAGGCGCGGGATGCTATGCGCGGTTCCAACGAAACTATCCTGGTCGAAGGTTATACCGACCTGATAGCCCTCCACGCAGCAGGATTTCCCAACTCCGCGGCAACCCTCGGCACTGCGCTGACAAGCGATCAAGCTGCACTGGTCAAACGGTTTTCCGAAGTAGTGACTGTTCTGTATGATTCCGATGAAGCAGGAGTCAAGGCAGCATTCAGAGGCGCAGACGTACTTGCCGGAGCCGGTCTGGACGTAAAAGTAGCGCTTCTTCCTGAGGGTGAAGATCCTGATACACTGGCGCGTTCAGGTGGAAAGAAGTCAATTGAAAAGGTCCTTTCTGAAGCCGAGCATTTGATCGATTTCAAAATCGGATATTTCAAACGAAACGGTTCCCTCGATACACCTCGGGGACAAAGCGAAGCGACTCGAGCCCTGATTGATACCCTGCGCCGGGTTCCCGATCCGATTACCCGTCAATTCTTCCTGCATGAAGCTGCAGAAAAACTTGGAATCGATGAAAGAATCCTTGGACGAGAATTTAATCGAATCAAGAAACCCACGAGAAGAAGGGGAGGACAGCAGGCAAAAGAAGAAACTCAGCATCTTTCAGGATTTGACAGGATGCTGCAAGACCTGATCTGGGTGTTGATCAGGCATCCTGAATACCGGGCGGATGCCTTCGAGGAGATAAAATCTTCTCAATTAAGTAATTCTCCTCTTGCACCGGTTTTTAAATTGATTGAAGCGGCTTGGCTTGATAAAAAAGATATAAAGGAAGCAGATTTATTTGATGCATTGAATGATAAGCCGGAAGTAATTCCGCTGCTGAATGAAATTCTTACACGCCCTGAAACGGATGACCCGGACTTTCCTTCCGATGTGGTTGAAAAGGCTCCCCTGCTAATGAGAGCGGAGAAGATTCAGTCTAAGCTGGATAATATTCGAAAATCAATGAAACAGGGAAGCAGTCCGCAAATGATGCAGGAATTCCAGGAATTAACAAAAGAACTCGAAGAAATTAAGAAAAAAATAATAGATTAGTACATTGATTCATCTGGTTCAATGGGTTGTCATTCTCGGGCTTGACCCAGGAATCCACCATTTGCATTGAATCTGAGCATGGATTCCCGGGTCAAGCCCGAGAATGACAGAATACTCAAAAGCATGTGAACTGATCTACTATTTGTTTTCACTCACTAAATTTGAAATATCAAAGTGTATTTTCCAGATAAATTTTAGGTGAAAAATAAAATCATTTTCCCATAACTGCCTTCTGCCAGGCTTCAATCCTGTTTTTGAAATAAAACTTCCTCGACGGCAACTCGCCGGCAGAATCAGAAAATAATGCACGAGGTGGGAATAGGGTATGCGCAATATAATATGCCTTGCTGGAAAAACCTTCCATCAGGTCCAGCATAGCTGAAAATCTTCTTAATCCGCCTTGGCCGGATAATTGACCTTTTGCAATTATAAATGGATTACGTCTGGTTATTGCTTTTTGAGTCTTCCCGTCCATTAAAAGATTGTCCATCGGATTTCTTACTGGTCCGTAAAATACCCTGGCGACCTCCAAACCAGTACGAACCGCTCGCTCCACATGCATTTTCCGGCAGTTATCGACAAACTTCTTTTGTTCGATTTCCAGTGTCCATTCCCGGCATGCAAAGAAGACATCAAGGCACCATTTCAAAGAGAAAAAACCATGCCGGACGCTATGCAGTGCAAGCAGAATCAAATGATCCTCATGTTCAGGAACATTTACTGAAATATCGTCTGTTAAAACCGTATGGATACTCCTGTCCAGAATTGATTCAGGATCGATCCAGAAAGGCTCGGTTTTATCCACCGGCGCCCTGTGTAAATCCAGGATAACCGGACTTTCAGGATGACGAAATACCCTGGCGAAACCATAAAGCCGGGCGACATCCTCACTGCGGTCAGCATGAACTGTCTCTTGCAATTCCCATCCATTTTCTAATAAATAATTAGCCGCCACACCGAAATGGTCGGGATGGATAAGGAGGTCAATATCCCCGGGATCACGCAGATGAGGTTGTGGGTACAATTCTGCAGCTGCAAGTCCCTTGAATAGTACCGGATGGAAATCACCTATAATCTTCAATGCATCCTGAAGCGCACGGACTACCATCATTCTTCTGACACGCGCCTGTACCAATGTTGCATCCAATTCCTTTAGGGCATCACCTTCAAGCCGGACACGCCAGCCTTCGAGCCTTCCTGCCTGAAAAGATGCAAGTGAAGCCAGGTTGTGATGAAATATCAGGGTAATTAACTCGTGAGGGTCAAATTTTTCACGTGGCGGTGGTTTGCCGGTTAAAAGGCGAGCTGCCGCCGATATGACTAATTCTGTTTCAGTGGTGTTCACGATTTTAACCAGGAGATTGTCAGCAGCTTGCGAAGTTTCCATGCAAAGGGAAGCGATACCTGGCGCTCTTTTCCATTTCGCTTCAAATGTGTTACCATGCCGACTACTGATTCCGGCTTTACAGCTCGAATTATTTTCGACTGGTCGCCTTTTTCAAAAACAACATGTTTGCCTGTTCCTACGAGACGATGTATGACCGGTTCGTTAAGCTTTGTTGATATGAAAAGAATTAAAGTACCTGGCGGGAAACTCAGGACAGATTCTCTGCTGACAGGTTGTATTTTTGCTTTGTCGCCGTCTCTCAATGCCGGCATCATCGAGGAGCCACGCACCGGTATCCAGAATGGATGTGTAATGGTATGAAAATGATCTGCGTGAAACGTCTTAGGGTCCCCAGGGGTCAGGCTCATCACTGAAGAGAAGAGCTTCTATTCTCCCCTGTTCCAGGATTTTGGGAGGTTCCCAAGACTTTTCTTCTTCACTCTGGGGTAACTGTTTTTTTTCTTGATCGTCCAAAATTCCTCGCTCATAGTTTAAATACTGTGTTGTTTTATTATTGCTTCGCAACACTATAAAAATAATTGCTAAACTACTGCCTCGTCAAGCGATATATCACACACATGCAACTTTTTGAGCAAATGAGTTCTAATGCTGTTTATCACATCGAAAAATGTTGGTGTAATTGTTTAGTTAATCTGTTTTTACAATTATTTATAAGAGCTAAATATCTCTTCTTTCAACTGTTGATCTTTATTAAAATATTCATTAAATTTATATTAATTGAAGCAAGAGACAATCCGGCATATAATATATTGCCACCTTTTACTGGAAACAACACCGAAATATTGCTTCATATATTCCCGCATTTTCAACCGTTTATCTAATAGATGGCATGGAATCAAGTGCTTTGAATTTATCTATTATATCGTCAAATATTTGAGAAGTGACTCAAAGATTCTAATATTATAGAGTGAGTACATTTTGCGAGTCCTGTAGAAAATATTATCTATCTCTCACTTGTAATATAATGTTTCATGTTAGTATCTTGTGTTGGATAAACTTGAGATCAAGATCATTATTCACCAAATAAGTATTTAATTTTGATCTCCCATGAAGGTTGCAGGCTGAGCTTGTTACCTTTAGAAACTATAGTACATTAAACGGTCGCATGCCCCTGACGTTGGAGCCACCACACATCAGGTAAAGCGTATGGCATCCCCTTATACAACCTGGGAAAACCTGACTAAACGGTTTGCACACAGGAAGGAGAAAAACTGATGAAACCTTCAAGACTAAAGGGTTTAAAAATTGGATTTGTGTTGTTAATCTGTCTGGTGGCATTGCTTGGAACCAGTTCAGTTACACAAGCCTTCTGGCACATCGTAATGAACGATAACTTTGAAGCAGATCCGCCACCTCCGGCATGGCCCTGGCCTACTGGAAATGGTACCAGCTGGTATTGTATTCCCTGGCCACCTGCTGCTCCCGGATTTATGCATACCTGGGGAAAAGAAGACAGCACTGTCTATCGTGCCAATACGCCACGCCAATACCGTTCTATCTGGTGCGCCGGACTTCCTAATGATCGAATTCCTGGTAATGATACCTATCCAACCTGGATGAATGCATGGGCTGTCTGGGGACCTATCGAGATTACTACCGTGATGGAGGAAGTTGGTGGTGTGTTCTTTTTCTTCGGCAGTATAGAGGAATGGAGCGCTGGCGCTGGAGACCGTTTCCTGGTAACTGTTACTGATAATACGGATAACCTCGGTGATACTGCTGCCTGCCCAATGGCATTTGATTTCCAGTTTGAGGATACTGACGGGGAATGGCTTCCGGTAGAATTCGATTTCGCTGATCTCGATTCTGCAGGCGATTCCGTAAGTTATATGCCATTCTATGATGAATACGGAGAACTTCACACGCGCGATGATACTTATATCAGCCTTGTTTTCAATTCCAATGGCGTTTCGCATGAAGATTTTTTGGGAATCTTTGTTGATGACTACAGCATCGGTTACGATGATGGACTATACGATTTCGAGATGCTTGGATGCTCTTATATGCAACAAGATGACACACTATCCCAATATTTTGAACTGCATGTTGACGACCCCGTTCGGTTCAGGAATCTGTTCGCGGCTAAAGGTCCTGTTGATACTGTAGAAGCCTTGCATGTCCTGTATATTGATACAGACCTGAATGATGATGTAGAGCTTTGGGATTTACCTTTTGATAGCATGACCGCTGGGTGGGAATTTACAAGACATGGAACCAACCATAGTCCTTTATTTCAAAATACATGGGTGCCGGAAGACACCGGTTGGGTTATTATTGGAGTCTCACTGGATGCTGACCTAAGGGTTGATGAATGGAGTGAAAACAATAATTTCTTCATCGACACAGTATATGTCCTCCAACCTCAGACCGCGCCCTACATTAATTGGTTATGTCTGCGCGAGGATACCCTTGAAGTACCCTACGATGAAAGAGATGTAGAGATTACTTACGAAGCATTTAATTCGCCTGATAGTGAATGGGCTGATATCACAGTTTACTATGACTATGACGATCGTGAATTCAACGGCTCTCCGACAAATCACGTAGGCGCAAGAATTATCAATGGCGAAAATTCCTTTACCTGGAACACTTCCCGTCTTGATCCCGGAGTCTATTACCTCTATGCGCAGCTTAACGATTATTGGCTGCCGGTTGTTCAAGAATATGCCGTTATGCCGATTCGTATCCATGATATCGTGAATGATGTCGGTGAGGACAGGGCAGATATTCCAACAACATTTGACATAACTGCAGTCTATCCAAATCCGTTCAACCCCACAGTGGAAGTCACAATCGCTGTACCAGAGATCGGGGATATAACAGCTAAATGGTACTCACTTGAAGGACGGTTGGTCGATACTCAATCCCTGAATGGTGTACAACCCGGCTATAGAAAGCTGACATGGACACCGGATAACCTTGCAAGCGGTATGTATTTGCTCCGTTTGTCATCCGACATGGGACAATTAACAACTAAAGTCGTTTACCTCAAGTAACCATTACGAGTTTATGATAAATCAACCCTCTCGGATTCGAGAGGGTTTTTTTATTTTAGCAACAGCATTTCACTTGCCGCATAGATGTCGGGTTCTCTGATAAACAAAGCATCCAGTCTGTGATGAACTTCCTGCGTCTCTGTGGTGAGATTTATGAGTATTCTTGCAAACCCTATTGACCCTGTATGTATTCTCCTGCAAATTCCATACATCAATATTAGTTTGAATATTCAACGCTGGTTTTTGTAAAAATTCTATTATAAAGGACATTCCGTTATTCGCTCAAAAAACCGTTTCAAGAAGCTGAAACGCCGTATCGGCAGGCATAAGGTTCTGGACAGACGTGAAGACCTGGTTGTGTATTCGGTGGATGCCAGCTATACAGCGCCGCCAGGTAATCATGACCCTGACGTTGTAGTGCTCGCTGAAAATGTTGAAGACGTTATCGAAAGTGTACTTTATGCCCGTGAGAATGGGCTGCCCCTGGTAGCAAGAGGGACAGGTACAGGCATGAGCGCCGGCGCAGTTCCATTAGAAGGCGGCTTGGTGCTGTCAACCGTTAAAATGAAACGGGTGATAGATTTGAATGTGAATGAAAAATGGATTCAATGTGAGCCGGGGCTGACCACGGCAGATGTAAAGAATGCTGCTGCCAAACATTCTCTCTTTTACCCACCAGACCCATCAAGCTATAAAATCAGTTCTATCGGTGGAAATATTGCAGAGAATGCCGGTGGGCTTAGATGTGTAAAATATGGCACAACAAAAGATTACGTACTTGGATTAAAATATATAGATGCTGATGGAAACCTTCAAAGTACCGGCTCACTGTCGAACCAGGTTGATGGTATGGATTTGACTCCGTTATTAGTCGGTTCGGAAGGGTTGTTTGGAGTAATAGTCGAAACTCGTCTTGCGCTGATTCCTGCCCCTCGTGCAACATATACAGTCCTGGCACATTTTCATGACATATACAGGGCGCTTGAAGCCATATATACTTTCCTGCCGGAACTGGTTCCATCTGTGTGTGAATTAATTGATGGAGAAGTTATTAAAGCAATAAGCCAGCATGACCCCTATCCCTTTCCAGAAGGATGCAAAGCTGCATTGTTGGTCGAAACTGATGGCGAGGAAGAAGCCGCCAAGCTGGAATTGAACAGGGTGATGGAGGTGCTTGAGGATCATGACGCTTTGGAGATTCATACTGCACAGAACCCGGAAGAACGAGAAAGATTATGGAATCTGCGACGTTTGATCTCACCGGCGCTATCCAGGATTGCCGATGGGAAGATGAACGAGGACGTGGTCGTACCCATAGGAAAAATGGCAACCCTGATTGAAAGAGTGGAAGAAATTGCGAAACGTTACAAAGTCCTGATTCCAATTTATGGACATGCTGGAGACGGAAACCTGCATTTAAACGTCATGTATAAAAAAGCGAATGAGGAAAACCGGATAATCGCCCATGAAGCCATATTCGATTGTTTCAAAACAGTGATTGAACTGGGAGGTACGATAAGCGGCGAACATGGCATTGGCGCTGCAAAAAACCAATACATGAATTTGCAATTCAGCGAAGATGAATTAAATATCCTGAGACAAATTAAACATGCTTTCGATCCGGATAACCTCTTCAATCCGGGCAAGATGCTGCCGCCGGATTCAAGTTGATTATACCTCTTTGAGTCCTCGGCGAATTCTTTGAGTACTCTGCGGTTTATCTTTTTTTTAACCTCAGATAACAAAAAGCAAGCACGAAGATCACAAGACCCCTGGAGAAATAAATACACTCAAAATGCAGGAACACACATCGATTTAATACGCTATAATAGTTAGGCTTTCTTAACAACGTTAAGTTATATTTAAACAATTTTGAAATATCTATGTACTCTAATATTAATAAAAATTTCAAGAAACTGATGCTGCTGTGGACGCTTATTTCCATATTATCCTCCGTCTCATGCAGCGAGAACAAAACTCACGGATCATCCATGTCTGAAAACAAATCTGTATCATCACAAAGCAGCTCCCCTTTTGTTACACGTTCTCCTCAAACAATCCGCCAGGAGGGAAATCGCCTAACAGGAGAATCATCGCTCTATCTTCTCCAGCATTCGCATAACCCGGTGGACTGGTATCCCTGGGGCGAGGAGGCAAAAATTCGATCCGGGGCTGAGGATAAACCGATTTTTCTTTCAATAGGCTACTCTTCCTGTCACTGGTGCCATGTGATGGAGCATGAAGTATTCGAGGTTGATTCCATCGCAGAATTCATGAATGAACACTTCATCAATATAAAAGTGGATCGTGAAGAACGCCCCGACCTTGACGCTGTATATATGGAAGCGGTACGCGCGATGACCGGTGGCGGCGGTTGGCCCATGTCCGTTTTTTTAACATCCGATTTAAAACCATTTTATGGAGGGACATATTTCCCGCCTGATCAATTTGTCAGGCTCGTTAAAAGTATCTCCGATACTTATGGAGAACAAAGGGATAAGATAGAGTTGCAGAGCGAACAACTCTATAAAATGGTGTCCTCAAATCCTCAGCTATCGCAGGGTCAGGCTGTGAACAGCCCTGATTTTTCAAGTATAGCCAACAATTCTCTTCAGTTTGTTGACGCAAAATGGGGCGGGTTCAGAGGCAGGATGAAATTCCCAACCCCACTTCGCTGGCAATTTCTGCTGCATCGTTACCGGAAAACAGGTGAAGCAAGGATTGCAGATGCAGTCAGGAAAACTCTTAATAATATGGGGACGGGCGGCATTCATGATCATGTGGGTGGAGGGTTTCATCGTTACACCGTGGAAGAAACATGGCTCGTTCCTCACTTTGAAAAGATGCTCTATGACAATGCCCAGTTGGCAAGTTTATATATCGAGGCATTCGCCGTTTTTGGTAAAAGAAACGGAAAACCACATCAGCCGGGATATGATGATATAGCAAAGAATACACTTGATTTTCTGATTCGAGATATGCAAAGCTCTTCAGGTGGTTTTTATGCCAGTTATGATGCGGACAGCGGGGGGGAAGAAGGAACATTTTATACCTGGAGCCCGGATGAAATTACGGATATAGCCGGAAAAAAAGATGGCGCTGCACTGGCAAATCTGCTTGGAGTAGAACTTGGTGGAAATTTCGAAGGGAAAAGCATCCTGACCCGGCGAAAGGCTTACGAAAAAATAGCCCGTGAATTCGACAGGGATATTCAGGAGGTAAACGTATTATTCGAAAAATGGCGCGAAGAATTAAGAAATTACAGGGCAAAACGAGTTCCACCCGGTCTTGATAAAAAAGTCGTAACTGCCTGGAATGGACTGGCAATAGCCGCTTTCAGTCAGGGATATGCATTATTCGGCGAAGAGAAATACCGGGATGCCGCAAGAGAAGCCATCGAATATTTATGGCATAATCACCGGTTGGAGAATGGCTCCCTGGTGAGGGCATCAAATGAAGGTGTGACCTCCGGGGTGGGTATCCTGGATGATTATGCTTTTTTCGCAAATGGACTCCTTGAGTTTTACAATGCGACAGGCGAGATTGAAACACTGGAGATGGCGCTCGAATTGACAGGACACGTCAGGGATCATTTTGCGAGCGACGAGGGTGGGTATTACCTGACATCCAATGAGATTGAAACTCCAATGGGGCGACAGGTAGAAATATACGATAGTGTTGAACCGAGCGGTAACTCGGCTATGTTGAATGTTTTATTAAGACTGTCGGCCTTGACCGGAAATCAAACCTATCGTAAAGATGTGGAACGGATGCTGGGCGCGTATTCAGACATGGTAAACAAATCCGGCCTGGAAATGGCGCTTTGGCTTGATGTGGCACAAAACTATGAAGGACCGTTCCATGAAGTTATCATTGCAGGTCAACTGGATGATAATAATACAAATGCGATGATAAACGTTTTTAGGGGCTTGTTGCCATCGTATGCAGTCCTGACATTAATCCCGCCAGATGGTCCCGATAAGAAAATGCAGACAATTATCCCTTCTACAGTCGAAAAAACTATGTTGAATGGAGAGACGACAGTCTATGTATGCGAGTTTGGGTCGTGTAAAGCACCAACCAATGATCCGGAAGAATTCAAGCAGCAACTCCTTGAAGGCTGGAAACTATAATCGTCATTATGACCACAATGTCCAACTTATTTCGAGAGTAGATTTCTTTCGTTGAAAGGGATTTCAGTTGTATGGAACAAGTATTCTTCTGCTTACACTTTCAAATCCTTTTCATTGACAAGGATCTACTGGTCATCAAATGAATGGTAATTGATGATCCACTGGGCTCGCATTTATGCTTATTGCAAAATTATATTTAAACAGTATCCATGCAAACAACAATATATTTAACCTCCAGATAATACGCATTATCGCAAAGGATTAAATGCTGATGAATTCGAACGACTATGAAAAAATTGCAAGCTGGTTTGCCCAATATGTCGCGCCCTATCTCGAGATGGAGCAGGAGATCAGGGACACCGTTCAAATGAAAGTTGATCATACACACCGGGTTGTAGCAGAAATGAATCTACTGATACAATCGCTTGAATTGCCTGAAAATGATAGATATACGAGCTTGTCTGTTGCCCTGTTGCATGACGTGGGACGTTTTGAGCAGTTTGTCAAATACCGGACTTTGAACGACAGGCAATCTGAGAGCCATGCGCAGATAAGCATTGATGAGTTGAAGAGTCATAGAGTTCTTGATCATTTGACAGTTGAAGAGATAGAAATCATTTTCAAGGCCATAGATGCACACAGCAGAAAAACCATCCCGGAAAACCTGGATCAAAGGAGTGTTTTATTCAGCAAGTTGATTCGTGACGCCGATAAACTGGATATCTGGAAAGTATTGATTGAAGCGGATCAAGGGACGACTACTGCTCTAAATGCGATAGTCTTTTCCGACCTGCCTGACAATGAAGAGTATAATCCAAAAGCTTTGAAAGCAATTTCATCAGGGGAAATGTTTGACCTTGCAGAGATCAGATCACGCAATGATTTTCGCTTACTGGCGATGGCATGGGTTTTCGATTTAAACTTCAGCGCCTCTTTTCATTTAGTACTTGAACGTGGTTATATTGATATGCTTGCTGAAAGGCTTCCGGAACATGAAAATATCAAGAAAGCGGTTTTAACTGTCAATAATTACCTGGCTAGACACAAGAATAGACAGGATTTACAGGATTAACAGGATTTTCTTTTTGTCTTAGCTGCTTTGCAACTTTGCGTGAGATAAATAATGAACATAGATAAGAATATATTGCTGATCAGTTGTATTGCTGCTATCTGCTCCTGCTACTTTGCGATTGGTCAAGAGGTTGATTCTACATTGATCAATTCAGAACCATTTTACCCTCCCGATCTTCCTCTCTCTATTACCGACACGCTCTTCAACGCTGAATTTGTTCTTATCCCGGGTGGAGAATTCCTGATGGGTTCCCATGAATCCGAGACTGGACGATATGAATATGAATCCCCTGTACATAAAGTTTTAGTAGAGCCATTTTATTTTATGACAACAGAAATCACTCAATCCCAATGGAAAAAGATAATGGGATCAACCGTTGAACAAAAACGTGATTCCACCAATGAAAGCTGGATTCTTGCAGGTGAAGGAAAAAATTATCCTATGTATTATGTGTCATGGGATGACGTACATGAATTCATCGACTCTTTGAATCTATTGGATTCAAGCGTTGCCTATCGTCTCCCTTCCGAAGCAGAATGGGAATATGCCTGCAGAGCTGGATCAACTACACGTTTCAACACCGGTGACAGCACGACACATCTTGAAAAAACAGGCTGGTATCGCCGTAATTCAGAATTTTCCACCCACAAGGCAGGGGCAAAGGAACCCAATAAATGGGGTCTGTTCGATATGCACGGTAATGTCTGGGAATGGTGTGAAGATGACTGGCATCCCACCTATGAAAACGCACCTGAAAACGCTGACCCCTGGATTGATTCCGACACAGTTGAGGTTGACAGCGTAATAACTCTTGTCACGACCACAACTGACACGATTTTTTCTGAGGTTGATTCGACAATGGCGGACAGCCTTGCCCCCGGATTTGAGGTCGTGACAAATGAAGTGGAAAATGACAGCACAATCAAAGTGACTCAAATTCACCGCGGTTCACGAAGAGCGATGAGAGGTAGTTCATGGAATAATGACCTGCGCCGCCACCGGAGCGCCAACCGCGGCTCCCAAATCCCCCAACATCGCAGCACCGGCGTAGGCTTCCGACTTGTTAGAGTTCAGTAAATTCCTTTAGAAGATGTCAAGCCTGGACTTAGATCGCAACACCATGCAATTCTTTTATAATTAAACAGTTCTACTATAACATGAGATTGCTTCGTGAACTCGCAAAGATGATTGTATTGCAAAAAACACTATAATAGATAAATCACGCTGGGAATTGAGTACCAATTTTCTCGAATAATTCATTTGCACTGATATTTTGTTTGTAGAAATTTGAAACATCAGTATTCGACTGCATTTGAATAATATTTTGCTGAAATGATTCTGAAGATATATTGACAAACACTACATTCTGACACCTTTCAAAACTAGTTGCATCATAAACAATTGTCACTAATTTCCCATCCCCTTCATAAGCTTGAACAATCCACAAGAATCTCGGAAATAATATTTTTAATAACTTTTTTTTTTTATCTTCGGAAATACCTCTGTCTTTTCTAATCTCTTCTTTCAAAAGATTACCATAGGATAAGAATATATCCCAAGTTATATCCTGATTTGATGTAATATTTAAGAATAGAGATGCCATACGATATATTCTGTTAAATAACTTAATTCTCTCTTCGACGCCTTTGTATGGTAATCGCAGTTTGTGATAAACAGGCGCTATACAAACCTGTGGAACAAATCTTACTTGACCAACTTCCCGAATATACTTTCCGTACCAACTTGTACCGATTGATTCAACCTCAACTCGCGCTGTACGATCAGCATTATATGAAAGCGGAACTTTTTTATCATCGAACACAAGTCGTGAATAGGGACCGACTCCATCATCATGGGCATACAGTCTTATGAGATTTTCTGCTTTTGTTTTGAATACATTGGCGCTGGCTATAACATTCTTACTACTTACTCCAAATCCAATGAGAGTGACAGCGTGCGCGTCCATGTCGGGATCGAATTGAGTTGGATTCCTGAAATTACCGGGTAGTTTTTCAATAAGCTTTGCGCCTAAAATTACAGGAATGCTTCCTTTCAAGTATGCATAAGCAATTCTCTTCAAATCGGTTGGATTTTCCACTGGAATTACTTCAGCCTCTAAACCTACATCATTTATTGCTGCAATTAATTGTGGTAAATCTAAGCCTTTACTTGGCACAGCCCTTTCATTGAAAGCTACACCATGTTTTACTACACTTTCAGTAATTTCTATTGGGCTCAATATTGGATGTTGAAAGCTTATTCCGGTATAATGAAAAGCTGACCAAAGGGCACTGGTGGCACATGCAGCAGCAACAGTATCTTGCTCTTGGAAAGCAAGCCCTTCAATTGTCAATTCTATCCCTAATAAATTAACTTCATAGTTTCTAATAATTGGATAATACCTGCTGTGTGAATCTGAAAGTTTTTTATATGGAACAAGGCACGTTCTGCCGATGACAGCTTCAGGTAGTGGTTTTAAAACTATAAATCCTAAATACTTTTCCACTAAATTTTGCTTAATAAATTCAGCATCGTTATTAATCAGAGCCGAAGTAAACTGTTTTTCATTAAATGAGGATGAAAATGCGTGAATTCTTTTACAATATTTTAGTGGATCGCTATATGATTTTACATAATATTTTGAATAATCTTCGAGAAAATCTCTATCGATATAATTATCCTCGATCACTATTGTCTTTACATCAATAGCAGCAAAATAATCTTCAAAATATTTCCGGTGAAGCTTCTTTTTTAAGTAATAGGAATCACCTGAAGAATGCTCCTCCAAGATAGATGGGAAGTCATACTGCGGATAAGAATGAATCTCGATCTTTATGGTTTTAATTGAGTTGGGACGTGAAGGCATTAGACAGTAAAAACGAGCCTCTTTAGTGACTCTGGAAACACTCTATATTCCATAAAGGAGATGGATCGTTCTAATTCATCTATTTCCATCACATGTTCCAGAATTTGCGATTTGGTTTCTGCAGACAGTTCTTTTTCTTCTACCTTCTTTGTAAAAATTTCAGAAGGATTGCCTGCTTTGCTTTCCGGCTCGGTAGGCATGTTTTTTCTCCTTTGTCTGAGTTTAATGTATTCTAAGTTAAACACGTATAACGTACTTAAGTAGGATACAGACATTATATAATACTTATTCGAACTCAGCGCAAGAAGTATTTTGAAATTGTGAAGAATTACTCAAAATGAAGCAAGTAGCAAAGGTAGTCATGGTTGTGTAAAAAGCATTCAAGTAACAGTAGAATGTAAATTAGAAGAGAAAATCTGAAAACCCATCGATCGTGCAAAGAGAGAATTTCTTATCACCTCCCTTTCAAAAGAAAACTCGGAGACAGAATATCAATCAAATAGATTGTATTGTCTCCAGATTTCAAAACTACCGGAAATTCATTCCACTAAGGGTAATTTTCTCCATTAGAACAACCAATCATCCGTTGTAAACATAGAATACTTATGCTATTCCCACAGGCATACAAATTGCAATTCTCTCCCTCGTCTGAATAGTTCTTTAGGTACTTTCCGCTCAAACGGGACTTCTATGCTCGTCAGGACCCTCCAAAGATGAGTTACATCAACAGGAGAAATTGTCATGTCATTTGAATCTCGCAAAACCATGTCTATCGAACGGAAAAGAACGCTGCTCAGGGACCCCCTGGTACTTGAAACAGTTATTGAACGGATGCTGAAGGATTTAATCAAACAGGGTAGGAAATCAAACCCTGGTATCAGGCAATCGAGCCCGGTTCCTGCTCTTACAGACTGAACCGGATTATAAAACGAAACAATAAAGTTTGAAAATATTTGGAGGAAAGGTGAATTCATTACACCAACAGCAATCTACCGGAAGAGTAGTATTGCCGCCATCAGAATTAGAACTCATGAAGAGTTCCGGCAAGCCCGTTCCTATATGTTCCTATTGCCACAGGGTACGCCTGGATAACGGCGATCCCTGGAACCAGGATTCATGGATGAAAGTTAATGTCGATCTGCACAAAGAACCGTCAATCAGTTTATCACACGGTATATGTCCCACATGCCTTAAAGGGATTGCTCCGGGTGTAAAACATTAGACAGGAATCCTATCGGTTTCCATATTAGATAGCAAATTTATATATCTTCCATAGTAGCTCCCAAAAGTAGCTCCCTTTCGCCGAAAGGGAGTTGTTTGCTATGAGTAGAAATGCATTATCTGTATTGTAGCGTTTTACTTGATAATCACCGCCCAGGCTTGAAATTCAAGCGGTCCTCCTCCAAATGCTATAGCTCCTGCCAGATGAATCCATAATGTTATCAGGACACACACCTTCGAGATTAAGTAAAATCCCAGCTTTAGCCATATAGGCGATTTTTATTCTACCGGTCCTGACTTATCTGATAAGGCTTTTGCATTATAATGGCAATATTTGTAACCAAAATACCACAAAAAAACTCATCCGGAATCAATAATAAATTAGCTTTGAAAAAAAACAGAATTTCAATTCTTTGAAAAATTTGGCTTCATGCCTGAAACAAATCAGCAAAAATTCTCCAGTTGGAGTGACGATACTCACGAAAGAGACTAATGACATCATGCTATATTGTTAAATAAATATATAATGACGGGTCATAAAACGAATGATTGTTTACCTGTCTGTGAGAATTATCTTATATTTGAATTTTACAAACCATTTATTACTGAACCGAATGGCTTAATCATTGGTGAAATCTTTAAAATCCGGAAGGTAACAATGCATCCTCTTTTCGATGGTTTGAAAAAGCAAGAATTGAAAATGGTCAACGAAACTCTTGAATCATTTTCATACAAAGAAGGCGAAGTTATTTTTCGATCAGGCGATATACCTCTCGGTCTGTATATCATTGACACGGGTTTTATAGAAGTGCTCCCAGCGTGGACTTATCCACACCATATTCCTGAGATACAGCTTCGTAAAGGTCCAAGAGATTTTTTCGGCGAAATGTCCTTGATCGACAGACGGCAGCACACTGCTGAAGTAATCACACGAACCGATGTCGAAGGAATGCTGCTTCCAAAGGAAGCTTTTTATACTCTGGTAGAAAAAACACCAACTTTCCTGTTTAATCTTTCGAGATATGTCATGGCGCGTCTCCGCTCGCAGGATACAGAATTGATTATGGAACTTGCTCGCGCCAAGACTGCGGCGGAACATTTTATAGAACAATTAAAAGTAATCAGCGAAACCAGTAAAATTCTTAATTCAACACTCGATCTCGATCATCTGTTAGGTATAATATTGGACGAGACGACATTTCACACCGATAGTGATACAGGAACCATATTTTTACTAGATACCGATAAAAATGAACTGGTAAGCCGCATATTGCATGAAAGTAAAATCCAGGAAATTCGTGTCCCTGTGGGCGTAGGGATTGTCGGAACGGTTGCCCAGACAAGAGAGATCATTAATATTCAGGATGCCTATGAAGATGACCGGTTTAACCAGGAAATCGACAAAAAATCGGGTTATCATACAAAAAATATTCTTTCTGTTCCGATGCTGGCAGATGACGGTCACCTGGTCGGTGTAGTGCAGCTTCTAAATAAGAAAACCGGACCATTCGCGAAAACCGATGAACAATTCATCGAGGCAATGTCTGTTCATGCCTCAATTGCCATAGAAAAAGCAAGAATAGCAGAGAAAATGGTTCATTCTGAATCACTGGCCGCCGTTGGGCGATTCGCCGCTACCATAGTCCACGATTTTAAAAGCCCAATGACTGTCATTCGTGGTTATTCTGATTTGATTGTGGCGCTTTCCAAAGAAGAAAAAACTAAAGAATTCGTAAGGGAAATAGATAAACAGATCGACCGCATTGTGGGAATGACAGAAGAGGTGCTAAGCTTTACCCGGAATGAAAAGCGCCTTGTGTTAAAGAAATTTTCAGTTTCCGATTTTCTTGAAGAAACAGTTGCATTGTTAAGCCGGGACGCCGAGAAACGTAACATCGAACTGGAGCTGATTCTTCCTGAAAAAGAGCAGCCAGCAAGATTTGATCATGAAAAGCTGACTCGTGTAGTTCTGAACCTTATCAGTAATGCTTTCGAGGCGATGAAAGATGGCGGCACACTGACATTCAAATACTCGTGCAGCAAAACAAAGTGGATAGTAGAAATTATTGATACAGGCAAGGGAATTCCGGCAGACAAAATCGACTCGATCTTTGATTCTTTCGTAACCTTTGGCAAAAAGAAGGGCACAGGGCTTGGATTGGCAATTGTAAAGAAGGTGATCGAAAATCATAATGGCACCATCAAAGTGACAAGCAAAGAGGGTAAAGGGAGCACCTTCAGGATAGCCTTGCCCTGGAATCCGGAGGCGAAAGTTAATTAAGCCTTGCCAGAGACATTACGGTTAGCTACTTTCCGGTTTTGGGGAAGGTATAAATTCTTTCAATATTAACAGCAGGTAAACTGAATGCTTTTTGAATCAGTAAAAGATGACATTGCAAAATCCAAAGGGATAAAAACAGGGAAAGATTCCATGAGTATACTTCTTGTAAGACCATTCGATATTATGTTCAAAGGTGAACGTTACCCTGTATTAATGGTACGAGTTGATAACGCCGGGAGCCGTTCTTATGCTATACCAGCCAAAGAAGATTCAGAACACGACGAACCATTAAAATGGATAGGGGAGCGCTGGGTGGAAAAAGTACTTCCTTATGATATAAATCCATGACGTTCTGTTTTACTGGTCATTTACACAAATATTAGGCAATTTATTCGCTTAATAGTTCTATCCGAAGCAGCTTCCTTTCAGTAAAAGGGAGTTTTTTTATGGCAATTGTTTTCAGTTGGTTGGTATTATCTATAATAAAATGTTGGTTGTCAAAATCATATAGACTGCGAGTCCAATGACATCGTTGGTCATGGTAATGAATGGTCCTGATGCGTGGGCTGGATCCTGTTTGAACTTTTTGAGGGCGAAGGGAATCATTGCTCCTGTCACTGCCGCAATAACTATCACACAGATCAGAGAAAAACTTACAGCAAATGCTACTTTTAAGTCCCGCTGCCAAAGAATAATAACCCCGGCAAAAAGCAGGGAAATTACAATTCCATTTATGAAACCAACAATTACTTCCCGCCCGATCCTTTTGAAGGTATGATGCAGAGGTATATCTCCGGTTGCCAACCCGCGAACCACTATCGTCGAAGATTGAATCCCCACATTTCCTGCAACCGCAATAACCACCGGGATAAAAAAGGCAATCACTAAAAGAGTGGCAAGTTCTGTTTCGTAGCTTGCCAGGACAAGCACGCTGAGCAGTTCCCCAAAAAACGCTATCAGCAGCCAGGGAAGGCGCGCTCTGCTTGCCCGAAACAGGCTTCTTTCGCTTACCTCCTCCTCACCAACGCCGCCAAGAAACCCGAGATCTTCTTCCGCTTCGTCCTGGATGACATCAACAATATCATCAACAGTAATTCTTCCCACCAGTTTACCGTCGTTCTCGACTACCGGGGCGCTGATGAGGTCATATCTCCGGAAGATCCTGGCTACTTCTTCCTGATCGAGGTCAGAGCTGATGGTTATCATGTCAGGATCAAGGATTTCGGATACTGGCTGTTTTCCGGGCGCGAGCATCAAATCAAGGATTGATAGACGACCCTTCAGGTGCAATTCATGATCAAGAACGTAAACATAATGGATATCTTCAATCTCTTCTGCTTCCCTGGCTTTCCGAACAGTTTCTATAGCATCTCTCGCAATTGCCTTGTCGCTGACCGTGACCAGCTCTAACGCCATTAGACCACCGGCGGACTCCTCATCATAGCTGAGCAGTTTTTCCACCTCTTCACGGTCTTCCGCTTCCGTTGCTTCAAGCACTCTGCTTCGCACGGATTCGTCAAGCAATCCTGCTATGTCGGCTGCGTCATCGGAATCAAGCTGTTCCAGAATATCGCCGATCCGTTCATCGCTCAACCGGTCAAGTAATTCTTCCTGATCCGGTTCCTCGAGTTCCGGAAGTACATCGTGCTGTGATTCCTTTTCGAGAAGATCAAATACAATATTACGTTCTAAAGCTCCCAGACTGGACATCAACCGGGCAATTTCAGCATGATGGAGATTTCCAAGAAATTCCCTTGCCTCCTTGAATTTCTCTTCCTCGAGTAATTCATTTAGCGTGTGGTGCAATTCCTCCAGACTGGGGGAATCAACCGGGATTATTTTTTGGATATCTTCAGGCATTATTTCGTTCAACTTTTATGTTTTTTCGTGGTTCCAATTGTTCAGCCAACCAGGCAAATTCAGCAGCGCTTACAGTTTGAGGTCTCCGGGTCCAATCAAAATCTATGTCCTGCCAGGGAGTTATATTTGCAATAGTCGGCATACTGTTTCGCAGCATTTTACGTCTCATTCGGAATGTACCCTTAACCAACCTTCGCACGGTATCCCATCGAGCTGAAGGATAAACCGGTTCAGCGGCAATATCCATTAACAGGATGGCGGCATCAACCTTCGGAACCGGTTTAAAAGCTTGTGCCGGAACTTTGAAAGAGAGTTGCGGCTCACCCCAGAAACGCATGAAAACCGACAGTATTCCATATTCACTTGATCCGGGTTTAGATACAATCCTTTTTGCTACCTCAAGCTGCACCATTACTGCAATACGTTTGATTTTCCCAGGCTGCTCCCTTGCATAATCCATAATTTTGAACAGCAGTGAAGATGTAATATGAAACGGCAAATTACCGGCTATTGAAAATTCGCGACCACCAGTCAATGATTCCCAATCCGCTTGCAATATGTCCGAATGCTCCAACCTCAACCGTGATTGTTCTTCCCACCTGCTCGATAATATCCTGATCATTTCTTTATCGATCTCTACTGCTATGATTTCTGCTCCTGTTGTGAGCAACGCCTCCGTTAATGCACCTCCACCGGGCCCAACCTCCAAAACTAAATCTTGTTCCTTGAGTTCAAGCAGTTTAGCTATATCATAGGCAACAGTAGGATCTGTTAGCCAATTCTGACCCAGGGATTTCTTGCCCGGAGGTAAGCCGCCATGCTTCCGTGAATACCCGATAGGTGACGCTAATCGATTGCTGTCAATTTCTTTTGTTTTCACAACAGGCTTCATTAAAATAATTTCGTTCATCCTTTAAGCATATAATGCCTCCTTGCGGCATTAAAAGCTAAGGTATAAATGCTGATTAATTCCGATCAAGCATTGTGGTTGATCCTAAGTTTATTTCATATCAAATAATGGCTTTGAGCTTCACTTTAATATGCAAACGCAGAAGATACCGGGGATATAGATTATCTGCAAGCAGTATTTATCGTTAAGAAAACAATTGACTGTCCCTGACTCTCATAACAACTATTGACATTATGTAAAACTAATACTTAATTTGTTGTAACCAATCCAGTGAAACCACGGCACATTGCAGCCATTGTCTGGTGATTCCCATTAGCGGGTTTATTTTTTATTTACACTGATTATTATTATCTCTAATTCTACGTTAAATAATGTTAATACAATACACCATAAGATTTTAACTCATCATTTTAGGAAGATCAATTCTCAACATTCCTGACAACTTCAAAAATTATGTCCTTTACAATGCATATGTGCATAAATCATTTAGAAGAACATGATATGACTGATGATAATTTTAAAACATTTTCATACAAAGGAAATCTGCGATCATGGAAATAGCAGAGCTAAGTAATCTCAAAATCGCTGACCTGAACAAGCGTGCAAAAGAACTCAAGGTGGAAGGTTACAGTGGTTTTCCGCGTAAAGAGTTGGTATTTAAAATACTTGAAAAACAGGCTCAAAAAGAGGGCTTGATATTTGGAAGTGGTGTATTAGAAATCCTTCCTGATGGTTATGGTTTTTTGCGCAGCACAAATTCAAATTATTTACCCGGTCCGGATGATATTTACGTGTCACCCTCCCAAATCAAACGGTTTGGCTTGCGTAAAGGACATATCGTCGCAGGGCAAATCAGACCACCCAAGGAAAATGAACGTTTCTTTGCACTTCTGAAGGTTGAGGCAGTTAATTTTGAAGATCCTGAAAAAGTCAGGGAATCCATTCTGTTTGAAAATCTAACCCCTCTTCATCCCGATGAGAGATTAAAACTTGAGTACGAACCCAAAGATATTTCCACAAGGATAATGGATCTTTTCGACCCGGTTGGGAAGGGTCAGCGTGGTCTGATTGTCTCTCCTCCACGAACCGGAAAAACAGTTCTACTGCAGAAAATTGCACTTGCTATTGAAGCCAATCATCCCGAAGTAAACTTAATCATTTTGCTTATTGATGAACGTCCTGAAGAAGTAACCGATTTTCAGAGGACAGTAAAAAGTGAGGTGATTTCATCTACTTTTGACGAGAGACCTGAACGCCATATACAGGTTGCCAGCATGGTTATCGAGAAGGCAAAAAGGCTTGTTGAGTATCAGAAAGATGTTGTAATTCTTCTTGATTCAATCACCCGTCTTGCCCGTGCTTATAACTCTGTTGCTCCGCATTCAGGCAGGATCCTTTCCGGTGGTGTCGATGCTACTGCGCTTTATGAGCCCAAGAAATTCTTCGGCGCTGCAAGAAATATTGAATTCGGCGGGAGCCTGACAATAGTCGCCACTGCGCTGGTCGATACAGGCAGCCGTATGGACGAGGTAATATTTGAAGAATTCAAGGGTACCGGTAATATGGAATTAGCCCTCGAGC
>Ga0208648_1000832_pt1 | contig 28525 bp, 16 predicted proteins | sample AntAceMetag02UKL_FD_184772 | JGI IMG/M metagenome (GOLD analysis project Ga0208648, IMG submission 184772) | Saline lake microbial communities from Ace Lake, Antarctica - Antarctic Ace Lake Metagenome 02UKL (SPAdes) (version 2) | ecosystem: Environmental > Aquatic > Non-marine Saline and...
AAGACGTTGATCAGCGGGGGGATATTACTGGGGTACAGTAAATCTTACTGATGACGCTTATGCAGTTGCTCTGTACTCTAATGGAAACCCACTTGTGGCAACAAAGGGAAGTGTAGTAAGTCTTCTTGAATACATGGGCAACCAGAATTGGACTGGAGATATGGACCTTATTCTGCATAATTCCCTCGTCTGGGCTGTCAACAGCCTCGGCAGTACTATCTCAGGAACAGTCACGCACTCCTTGTCAGGTGATTCCTTAGAAAGCGCAGTAGTCAACTTCTACGATGTATCCGAAGACACGTTGTATGGAACCGATACTACGGATGCTGCAGGTTATTATGAGAGTCCAAAAACGTTTCCTGAAGGTTTTGTTACCCGAGTAACTGTATCGAAAGAGTTGTTTCTAGAATATGCGACTGAAGACATTGAAATCGGTGAGCCTGAAGATATAGTACTTAACGTCCAGCTTACTCCATTCCTGAGAACAGATATCGAAGCGCTGCAAACCGAAGTTCCCCTGAACACATGGGTGGATGTAATCGGTATTGTCACAATCCCAACCAATACGATAGCTCTGGATCGAACTTCATTTTATATCCAGGATGATACACAATATGGTATCCATATCTTTGGCGAGGAACCGTGGGATGCTGAGTCCTATGGTGATTTGAATCGTGGAGATGAAGTCAGGATTGTGGGACGTCTCGATGAATATGAAAATGTTAATGAGATTAACAGTATTTATCTTTGGGAAGTAATTTCCACCGGTAATATGATTCCCGAACCACTGGAAATGAACACCGGCACCATGTCAAATATGCAGGAGATGGAAGGGACCTGGGCTCATATTGAAGGATTTATCCAGAATGATCCATCAGAGAATGGTAGCTATACCCTGATTACAAATGATGGCTCCGGCGACTGTAATGTGAGAATCATTACATCCACCGGTATAGATCTTCTTGAGTGGGAACGCGGTGATTGGCTCATGTTTGACGGTGTCATTGGAATATATGAAGTCGATGTTCAAATTATCCCTGCGTTTCAGGATGATATCACTCGAACTCCTATGGATACTCCTGTTTTTGCAAGGATTTCCGCAGACACTCTTGAGAATGATCCAAACAGCGCTGAAGTTACTTTCTCCTGGGATCATACAGGACTTGGGGTAATGGATTACCTGTATTATGATGGTGGACCTGCTTCCGGATATTCTGCCTGGCCAGACCATACGATGGGTGTTCATATCAGTCCGAAATCCGACAGCCGCATGGTAGCTGCGCAATTCTACCTCAAAGCAGAAGGTCCCGGCAACTTTAATGTAAATATTTTCCACTGGAATCCTGACAGCTCCATGCCGGGAAATTTCCAGTATATTGAGTACCCGGTAGAGGTCAAACGTGCGCATCATGGCTGGTATGATGTCATTATTTCCGATGAGAATATTAACCTGACTGGTGATTTTATCGTTGGTTTCGGCTCTGTTGATAACACTGTACAAGTTGGTATAAGCAATCATGAAAATGATCGTGCCTGGGATTATGATGGGGATAATTGGACGGAATGGACAGGCAGTTACCTTATCCGTGCTTACGTTCAATATCCAGATGGAGGTTTAGCAGTTATCGGGGAAAATGGTTCGGAGGATGAACTGGATGAGTGGACTACATTTAATGTTTACCGCGACGGAAACCTTGTAGGCGAGAATCTTCGCCGGACAACATTTACAGATACTTTAGCTGAGACCGGTGTTTACGAATATACCGTTTCTGCAGTTTACCATGAGGGTGAAACTGCAGTTACCAGTCCACTGGAAGTATGGTGGGGTGTGGTGAATGATTTGAAAGACCAGCCATTGAGCGGATTTCCATCCGAATGGTCAATCGCCTCAATATATCCAAATCCGTTTAACCCCGCAATTCATGTAGTCGTGGCAGTACCCCAGGTGGGCAAAGTAAAAGCAGAAATATTCGACGTCCTCGGGCGTTCGGTTATTACTTTGACTGACGGATTGGTACAACCAGGATTTCATCGAATGAACTGGCATGCAAGTGGACCGACAGGAATTTATTTCCTCAAGGTCTCGTCTGAGTCTGGCTGGAGCGATACGAGGAAACTATTGTACATGAAATAGAAATCCCTTATTTTATATATATGTTGAGCTTGGGGTGTCTCGTGCACAACATCAAACTCAAAACAAAGAACAAAAGCGGATATCAGTTATTCAGCTTAACTAATTTGCGCAAGGTAACATTGACGAGAAGAACATTGAATTTTGCATTTTAGGAGATGATGATGGTTAAATCAACACTGTTTATTTTACTGGGATTGCTGATCGCGCTCAGTAGTGCCTATACACAGGAAGGTATCACGGTAGGTTATGCGTTAGCCGATAACGATCCTGTTTTTCTTGATGGCTTTCTTGCAGATAACGATCAAATCGGTGAGACAACTTATATCGATTGCAGGAATAGTATTCCTGAATTGGAAGATCTGCTTGAATTTGACGTCGTTATGACCTGGTCGAATTATAGTTATTTCGGCAACGGCGGTGCAGCAATGGGCGATGTCCTCGCTGATTACATTGACGAGGGTGGAGCGGTCATTGTTTGTGTTTTCGCCTTATACAACCAACCTGGGAACCTGGGTATCGGCGGCAGATTGCTTGAAGACGAATACCTGCCTGTCGATATCAATGGTAGTTATACATCCGGTGCGTTCACACTCGGCGATTACGACGAAACCCATCCAATCATGGAGGGTGTTGAAAGTGGATCTACACGTTACGCTAACGTGAGTCTCGATCCATTAGAAGACGCATATCTTGTTGCCAGCTATACAAACAACTATCCGTTTGTTGTGGTAAAACAGGCTTGTGTCGCACTCAATATGTTTCCTGGCAACAATAATTATGCGGAAGATATCCCGCTAATGGTGGGAAACTGTCTCGTCTGGGCAGTCAGCAGCCTCGGCAGCAATATCTCAGGAACAGTCACTCATTCCTTATCAGGTGATTCATTAGAAGGTGCAATAGTCAACTTCTTTGATGTTGTTGGAGATTCACTATACGGTAGTGATACTACAGATGCTGCAGGTTTTTATGAGTGTCCGAAAACATTCCCTGATGGTTTTGTTGCCTCGGTAACGGTCTCCAAGGAATTGTATCTCGATTATACAGTGGATGAAATCGAAATTGGTGAACCTGAAGATATTGAGATGAACTTCCAGCTTACCCCATTCCTGAATACGGACATCGAAGCGCTGCAAACTGAAGTTCCCACAAACACCTGGGTTGATGTAGCCGGAATTGTTACGATCCCGACCAATGCGATAGATGTGGATCATACTTCATTCTATATCCAGGACGATACTCAATATGGCATCCATATCTATGGTGAAGATGCCTGGGATGCTGAGACATATGGTGAATTGAACCGGGGAGATGAAGTCCGGATTGTGGGACGTCTCGATGAATATGAAGGTGTAAATGAGATTAACAATCTTTATCTTTGGGAATTAATTTCCACCGGTAATGCGATTCCGGAACCTCTTGATATGAACACCGGCACGATGTCAAATATGCAGGAGATGGAAGGAAGCTGGGCGCATATTGAAGGATTTATACAAAATGACCCTTCAGAGAATGGTAGTTATACCTTGATCACAAATGATGGATCCGGCGATTGCAATGTTAGAATCATTGAATCCACGGGCATTGATCTTCTCGAGTGGGAACGCGGCGATTGGCTCATGTTTGACGGTGTCATTGGTATATATGAGGTTGATGTTCAAATTATTCCGTCATTATCGGTTGATATTACTCGTACTCCAATGGATGTTCCAGCCTTTGCACGGATTTCCGCCGATACCCTTGAGAATGACCCAAACAGCGCTGAAGTTGCTTTTTCCTGGGATCATACAGGACTTGGGGTAATGGATTACCTGTATTATGATGGAGGACCTGCTACCGGCTATTCATCCTGGCCAGACCATACGATGGGCGTACATATCAGCCCGGAAGGTGACAGTCGCCTGGTAGCGGTAAAGTGCTACCTCAAGGCAGAAGCTCCAGGCAACTTTAATGTGAATATTTACCATTGGAATCCTGACAGTGCCATGCCGGGAAACTTCCAGTATATTGAGTACCCGGTAGAAGTCAAACGAGCGCATCATGGCTGGTATGATGTCATTATTTCCGACGAGAACATTAACCTGACTGGAGATTTTATCGTAGGTTTCGGCTCTGTTGATAATACAATACAGCTTGGTATCAGTAATCACGAAAATGATCGTGCCTGGGATTACGATGGAGATGATTGGACAGCCTGGACAGGTAGTTACGTGATACGCGCCGTCGTTCAGTATAGCGGCGGGGGACAAGCGGTTATCGGGGACAATAGTTCGGAAGATGAACTGGATGAGTGGACTACTTTTAATGTTTACCGCGATGGAAATCTTGTTGGCGAGAACCTGCGTCAGACATCATTTACAGACACTGTTACTGAAATCGGTGTTTACGAATATTCAGTTTCTGCGGTTTACCATGAGGGCGAAACGGCAGTTACCAGTCCACTGGAAGTAAGGTGGGGTGTAGAAAACGAATTTAAAGATCAGCCTCTGAGCGGCTTTCCATCCGAATGGTCAATCGCATCCACCTATCCAAATCCGTTTAACCCGACAATTCATGTAGTCGTGGCAGTACCGCAGGTGGGCAAAGTAAAAGCAGAAATATTCGACGTCCTTGGACGTTCGGTTGTTACTTTGACTGATGGTTTGGTACAACCCGGATTTCATCGAATGAACTGGCATGCAAGTGGACCAACCGGAATATATTTCCTCAAGGTCTCATCTGAATCCGGCTGGAGCGATACCAGGAAGCTACTGTATATGAAATAGCGTTTTCCAATTCAATAAATTTATATGCGCCCGGGAAATCCCGGGCGCTTTTTTATAATAACCTGTATAATCAGGATTCTTCTGCATTTTCACATGATGAGCGAATATCATACAGACTTTATGGAACGTTCTCTCTAATTTAGTTGAATAATCATCAATTCCTGAATTTCCCTTGATTCCTAAGCGCGATTTTCTTAACTTGAAATGCTTGATATCAAACATTTTGAATAGTCCAACTCCTAATTTGTTAACGAAGAATTGATTGCTGCGTCAGCTATTATTTACAAACATCACGTAAGAGGGATGTTATGAGTATTACAATTCGTCGTATTTCCGCCGCTGTTTTGTCTGTATTTCTTGCAATGGTGAGCGTGAATTCCATAGCAGGCCAAAATTCTGCAACTGATAATTTTCAACCGCTGAGGGTAGCTCAATTTGAAAAAGAGCCCGGCGGTTTTTTTATTACTCTTACTATTGATCAGCCTTCATGGCAAGAGGTGGATGGTACTATCCGTACACTTTGGACTCCTGAAATTGCTAATGGAGGACTTCTGCGTGAATATGGAGAACCACAAGTTCCAACCGCTGGAAGGCTTTTCCGCCTTCCAGCCAAAGGTAAACCAATTGTTGAGATTGTCGAAGTTGAATATGAAACCATCGAAGGAATAAACGTTGCTGCATTTCTTGGAACTGAAGATGATCTTGACAGTCCGAATCTGAACGATTTGGGACCGGTCGAAAACCCATTAGATAAGTGGTATCCGGGAAATTGGGTAAGTGTCGGTGATCCGGCTATCATGCATGATTTCCGTGTCGCATCAATAACCACTTTTCCGGTGCAGGTCAATCCCGCCAGGCAAGAAGCTCGCATTGCCTCTAATCTGCAGGTTCGCATCCGGTTCGAGAATGGTGACGACCACAATACTCTCCTCGCTCAACCAACAAGTATCAGCCAAGCTTTTCTGCCTTTCTACCGGCAGTTGCTCGATTGGAATGATTCCGAGCTGGACGAATACACTCTTTATCGTGGTGGAGTACAGGTGATAATGAGAGACGATGAAGACCTGATAGAACTGATGCAGCCTTGGTTCGAATGGAAACTGCAAAAAGGATGGGATCTCGAACTTTTAACTGACTCAGATGTTGACTGGAATAACTCTGATATTCGTGATGAACTGCAAGATCGCTGGGATGAATCTGAGATTAAATTTGACTATGTGGTTGTCATTGGAGATGATCAGGGCGTTTTTTCTGTCCCGGCGGGTTCAGGTTCGGGGTATGGTGCCGGTGATCATCCATACTCCTGTGTGGCTGGGAATGACAACTTGGTTGATGTCGGTATAGGACGAATTTCTGTTCAAAATCTAAATCAACTACGTACTTATATCAATAAAGTTCTTTCCTATGAACGTGATCCCGATCTCGACAATACAGACTGGTATTTGCGTGGCATGCTTAATAAATCGGATAATCATAATGGAAATTCAAAAGTCCAGACATTACGATATGTTCGTAGGTGCTTGTATGATATTGGATATACACAGGTTGATACGACATGGGCGCGGGGAAATCAAGGTAATCAATTTGCTACTCAAAAAATTGAAGATGGCGTAAGCCTTTATTGTCACAGAGGTTATATTAATGCAGGATTGAGTTCTACTCAAATAATGAATCTTGATAATGAATTCATGACGCCGGTGGTTCTGGATATTACCACAGCGACAGGTAATTGGTCAAACTCTCATGCAATCAGTGAAGCCTATATGCTCGCCGGGACCCCAAATTCACCTCGAGGTGGAATAGGGGCGTTCGGTCAGGCTACTTCATCCTCACGGCCTGATCTGAACAACAGTTCCCTTGCCGGTGCTGCCTGGGCGATGCTTCAACTCCGTACTCCCTGTCTTGGTGATATGACCACCGGGGCCAAAATTAACCTATGGAATAATTTTTCAGGTAATAATGAGACTATTCTGAATAGTGGAAACAATTGGATCAACCTGATGGGCGACCCGCTTGTCTGGGTCTGGACAAGTGTCCCGCAGGTTTTCGATGTGACTGCAGAAGAAGGCTTTGTGCTTGGAAATAATTCCTACAACGTTATTGTCGAAGACGAGGAAACAGGCGATCCGGTAGAGGAAGCCTGGGTTACCCTGTACAAGGTTGATGATAATGAAGAGATAATCGTTAAGGGCGTGACTGATTCGAACGGTGAAATCATTCTTGATGTACCAATCCGGTATGCTGGTGAGGCGATGCTTACTGTTACCAAACAGCATTATGCACCTTCACGCATTGAAGTTGAAATAATTTCACCAAATTCAAGAATCGGTTATGTTAATGTTGAATACATTGATGATGGTAATAACGGCACTGAGGGCAATGATAATGGAATCCCGGAAGCAGGTGAAACTGTCGGGATCAGGATCCAGATGAAGAATTTCGGTGATGATACTGAAACGGAAATAGAATTTACTGGAAGTAGTGAGGAAGAATGGATAACAGATATCGAAGGTGCTGTAACAATAAACACATTACTTCAGGGACAGGCAGGTTGGGGTAATGGTTTGATCCTCATCGAGATCGAACCGGAAGCACAACATGACTGGATTATGCATATCGACCTGGAAGCGACAACTGCAGACGGAGGCGAGTATGATGATGTACTTGCAATGACTGTTGCAGCACCGCAGTACCAGGTCGTCAGCATTACGTTTGATGAAGATATTGAACCCGGTGATTTCAGCGATCTCGAATTAGCTGTAACCAATACCGGCGGGAGTGACGCGGATGTTTCCAATGGTGTGCTGATAAGTAATGATTTCTTTGTGTTTGTATCTGAAGCTGAAGATGATTTTGATGAGATGGCTGTTGGCGATACGACAAGTGGTCTTTTTGAAATACAAATGCACCCGTTAGCAATTCCGGGATATCCTGCTGATATGTCCCTGATTGTGACTTCAGAATCGGGACAGACCGATACAGTCTCTTTATTATTGTATCTTGGTGAAAAGGAATCGTCTGATCCGGTAGGTCCCGACGGATACGGATATTATGCATTCGATGAAACAGATACTGCATGGTCTGATGTTATCCCTGAATTTGACTGGATTGAGATCAATCCGGAAGATGATGATTTCGATTTTGAGGGAACAGAATTAGATATTAATGATGGAGCAGAAAATTTTGATGAGTCAGTAGTAATTGAACTACCATTCAGCATTCAATACTACGGCGTAGTATTTGATACAGCAACTATTTGCTCAAACGGTTGGATAGCGATGGGTAACCAGGGAGATATGCAGCTTGCCAGGAACTGGACTATTCCTTCACCCCTTGGACCAAATAATATGATTGCTGTGAATTGGGATGACATGAGACTGACTGGTGATGCAGGTATCTTTACCTATTATGACCGTCCAAATGGCAGGTTTATTGTGGAATGGTATGATGTCCTTGCCGGAGGAGTTAATAGGTATCCCAATAGGTTTGAAGTAATATTTTTCGAACATTTCGTTCGCCCAACTTATTCCGGTGATAATGATTTCTTATTCCAGTATGATGACCACAATTTTACTACAAACACCATGCAATATGACGTTCCTTATTGGACAACAGGAATTGAGAACGGTAATCAGACTGATGGCCTGCTCATAGCTTTCTACAATGACTATTCGCCGGGTGCAGCCCAAATCAACGACGAAAGTTCTATACTCTTCTCAACAAACGTTTATTTCATTCACGGTTTTATCCAGGGAAGGGTAACCGATTTAAGCACAGGCGATCCTTTGCCAGGCGTTTCTATTTACACTGATAACCTCTATCATTTCGCTGAAAGCGATAACGATGGATATTATTCAATGGAAAACATTGCCATCGGAGAATACGAAATGCATTTCGAACTAGACTGCTATAATTCTTCACTTTCAGACAGTGTAATTGTCACCGATGATGACACTACAATTGTTAATGTCAGTTTGCGACATCCGGAGCTAACCCTGTCAACATACGAATTAGAACATGAACTCAGCTTTGATAATGAAGAAACAGTTGAGTTGACCGTAAACAATGCCGGCAATGGTCTGCTTGAGTATGCAGGGAATGTTTACATTGTGGATACTCGTGAACGTCCCGACCCAACCACTGAACCCTGGAATAGCCTTTACGCTTTTGATCTCAGTCCGGATGAATCACGCTATCATGGGTTAGCTTTTGTTGGCAGAAATTATTTCATAAGCGGGTCTGATAACTTTGATCCAACCGGACCGAACAAAATATATAAATATGATGATCAGGGAAGGGAACTATTGACAACATATAACCAGCCTGTTCCATTAGGTCAGAGAAGCGCAACGGGCATGCGTGGACTCGCATGGGACGGTGAATACTTATACGGTGTAGATGATGAAGTAATCTACCAGATGGAAGTTCAGCCCGACACCATTATCCTCACAGATTCCTGGGACGTTCCCCTTGAGACTGCTCATTTTCTTGAGTGGGACTCTGCGAATGAACTTTTTTGGATGGGAGATTATAACAGCGACATCTATGGAATTGACAGAAACGGCGAGACTATTGAACGGTTTGAGCGGGAATTCATCCCCCGAGGTGCAGCATTGAACCCCAATGATGAGTCCGGTAGAAATCTTTATCTATTCTCACAACTAACATCTCGCAGCGACATTCAAGTTGTCAGAATGAATCCTGTGTCCGGCGAATCCAACCTGCTTCATACCATACCATACATAGCGGGAAGGTGGGCATTGTCCGGAGTCGATTTTTCGAGTACCTGGAACCCACTCGTTCATGTTTTTTCAGCGGTAATAAATCAAACAGAAGAGAGTTATGTGCAGGTTTGGTATTTCAATGATAACGAAACTTTTTTCTCGATTCATAATCCAGATGGAACAGTGAATGGTGGTGAAGACAATATTGTTGAATTCATGTTCAGATCAACCGGTCTGCCTGCCGGTTCATATTCATTCTTCGTTGGATTTGAGAATAATGCTTGTGAGGACGAGACTAATTTCATCTCAATAACAATGACACTACCAGACACTACGGATGACATCACCGATCCTGAAATTATGCAGCCTCTCGAATGGTCTTTTGATGGCGCTTATCCTAATCCGTTCAACCAAACGTTGACCGTCCGGTTTGCTTTGAAAGAGACAGCGATAGTCAGGATGAAGATATATAACCTTCTCGGCCAGGAAGTTGCGGAACTGGCAGATTTGCCAATGGCAGCAGGAAGACATGCGCTGCCCTTCGCTGGTTCAGACCTTTCGAGTGGAATGTATTTCCTGCAATTTGAAGCTGGACCGTTGAATGAAACGAGAAAAATTGTTCTACTCAAATAATAACTAAAGATTACAGGATATAAGCTGTTTAAGATTTACAGGATTATTTCTTAGCGACTTTGCGTCTTTGCGTGAGATTGGATTATTGGAGGCATCATGAAATACCGTAACGGATTATTTGTAATTGCCTGCGTATTAATAATAATTGGTATAACCAAAGCTCGAGACTTCTCTGTCGATCAAGGGCTGCCGTTGCAGGTTTCAAGCAGGATTATGACCGACAATGGTATGCATCTTACGCTTGAAATCATTGAACCTGAATGGAAAACAATCGGTTCTGCAAACGAACAAGTATCAATCATTGATTATAACCTGATGTGCGGATTCCTCGAAGAAGAGGGGAAACCATCAGTTCCGGTGACAAGCCGAACTTTTCGTTTGCCACCGGGAAAAATCGCCAGGATTGAGATACGTGACGCTGAATATAAGACATTCTCAGATGTTGACTACGCCGCCTATTTGGGTGGCACAACCCTGGAAGAATTAGGTCAAATCACATCATCCAGTGATTTCTGGTACCCCGGTACGATTGCCGACATTACAACTCCTTCTTACTATCATGACTTCCACGTTTCCAACCTTGTAGCCTACCCTGTCCAGGTAAATACGGCGCTTCGTGAAGTGAGAGTGTATGACCGGATGGAGGTGGATATCCGTTTTGAGGATGATAGTGATCAGGATTTATCCCATCAACAACCAACCGCAATCAGCCGGACTTTTCTTCCCTGGTATCGCCAGTTCCTCGATTGGGATGAAAACGAACTGGATGAGTACGAACTCTACCGTGGAGGTGTACAGGTAGTCATGCGTGATGAAGAAGAATTATGGGATGCCTTGGCTCCCTGGATCGAGTGGAAATTACAAAAGGGCTGGGAACTCGATTTTCTTACAGATGAAGATGTAAATTTTACAGCCTCGAGTATAAGAAGTGAATTAAGGGATAGGTATGAGGAGAATAAATTTGATTTTGTCGTGATAATTGGTGACGCGAATGGAGATTTCTCAACTCCCTCAAGTGGATACGCTGATTACTATTACCAGTTAATGGATAATGACGATATTTACCAGGATGTAATTGTATCGAGGATAAGCGTCTTAGATGTGGAGGATGTTGAAAATTATGTTGACAAAGTACTCTCTTATGAACGTGACCCATACATGGATGAAACCGGCTGGTATCTGAACGGAGCATGTTTAGCTGTATGGGGCTATCATCCAGGAGAATCAATCGCCTGTTGTGAATATGTCAAGTCTGAGCTTGAAAACATCGGTTATTCACAAGTCTATTTTGAAACTCAGGAACATCGTCAGCAGCCTTGGTTCGCCCTGGGAAATTTCATCAATAATGGAATCACTTATTATAGCTTTTCAGGTGCTATTGGCGATGGATTACAGCTAAATCAAATACACGAATTGTCAAACGACAACAAGCTCTTTGTCGCCATGGAACTTGCTGAAAGAACAGCATACTGGCATATTGAAAATGAATGCATCAGTGAAGCATACATTCGAGCAAATGATGACGGGACACCAACCGGGGCAATCTGCTCTTTCGGTTTAACAACCGCTTCTGTCCACTGGTCATTTATGGACGGGATTACCACAGGCGCTGCGTACGCGGCTCTTCGAATGCGTCTTCCTGAAATAGGGCAGATGCTCTGGGGTGGACAGGCAGCCATCTGGAATTCTCATCATCCTGATTGGGCTACCGGAAATTATTGTTATCGCAATTTTGCAGATCAATCTGTGATGTTTGGTGATCCGACCGTTTGGTTGTGGACTGCTATCCCCGCTGAACTAAATGTTGAAGCAGATGCAACCATATCGCTAGGAATGAACAGTTATACGGTTGAGGTAACAGACAACTTGGGAGATCCTGTTGAAGGAGCATGGGTAACTCTATATAAAGTTGACAATAACGAAGATGTGATCTCTCGTGGTGAAACAGACTCTGATGGTATAGCAATGCTGCAAACACCTTTTCGTCATATGGGTGAGGCTATGCTCACAGTAACAGCACAGAATTATATTCCTGAGCAAAGTGTTGTTGATGTGATTGAACCAAATGCCAGGATCGGATATGTAGAAATCAGCTTTCAGGATGATGCTGAAAATGGAACGAATGGTAACGACAATGGCGTCCCGGAAGCGGGTGAGATAGTCGGATTAATAATAACAGCCAGGAATTTTGGTGATAACAATCAGACCAACGTGCTCGCTACTGCTGATGGCGAAGAAGATTGGATTGACAACATCGAAGGTGAAATTGAATATGGACTTATTTCACCTGGTGATGAATCGACAGGAGATGGAATAATTCTTGTTGAGATCAACCCGGAAGCACAAAACGACTGGTTATTGCACCTTGATGTAGAATTTGACAGCGACCAGGGAACCTATAGAGATGATTATCCCTTAAAAGTCCATGCGCCTGCTTACTTGTATGTTCAGATAACTGGAACTGATGAGCTGGAACCAATGGAAACGGCAGAAGTCTCTATCGAAATAATCAATACCGGGAATAGCGATGCAGCAGCTTCAGAAGGTCAGCTTACAATCCTTCATAACTTCGCGAGCGTCGTAGAACCACTTGCAGATTTTGAATCGATGGAGGTGGGAGAGTCATCCGCCGCAACGTATGAAATTCATATGCACAGTATTGCAATCCCCGGATATTCAGTGCCTTCAAGATTGATTGTCACAACCGAGGAAGGTCGGGTGGATACTGCCTGGTTCTCAATCCCACTTGGTGTAAGAAGCGAAAATGAACCCTGCGGTCCCGACAGGTACGGATACTGGGCGTTCGACAATAGGGATACTGAATATGACCTCGCGCCTGAATATGACTGGATTGAAATCAATCCGGATGCTGATAATTTTGATTTCGAAGGTGAAAATACTGGAATTGAAGCGAGATGGCATGAAAATGATGAAGCCGTGGTAATTGAATTGCCGTTTGAAGTGCAATATTACGGGGAAACATTCGATTCTATAACAATTAACAATAACGGCTGGGCGGCATTCGGAAGCCAGACACAGTTTGCAAATGCCAAAAAGAACACACCAATTCCCGGTCCATACGGACCATATAACATGATCGCACCCTATTGGGACGAGCGAATGCTAGGTAATGAATCAGGAATTTTCCACTACTACGATGAAGACAACCATCGATTCATCATTGAGTGGTATGAATCTATTGCCAGAACGGGAGCTAATTTTTACGATCATCCCTGCACATTTGAAATTGTGATTTTCGATTTAATAGGAGAGCATCTCACATATTCCGAAGACAATGAAATATTGTTTCAATACTTGGACGGTGAGATGGACATGACTTTGGGTTATGCAAGATGTACACCCTGGTGGACTACCGGCATTAAGGATGGCACACAGACTGACGGATTACAGTATTATTACTGGCAGAGACCCTCGCCCGGAGCAGTGGATAACGACCAAGATTTCGAAGACAGCCTCGCAATTCTGTTTACTACTAATATGCAGTTGATATCTGGATCCATAACGGGTTCTGTACATGACCTGGAAACTAACGAACCAATGGAAAATATCTTTGTTCATTCAAACGGCATGGATTATTTCACTTATTCAGATGAAGAAGGTAACTATTCCATTGGACCTGTCTATATCGGAACGCATAGACTCCTTTTTGAATACGATTGTTATAATACTTTAGTTACAGAAGTTGATGTTCTGAATGTTGATGATACAGTTACTGTGAATGCACAAATGAGACATCCGGAGTTTTCTCTTGAAACTTTTGAGATTGACCGGGAACTCGAACCTGATACCGAAGAAACTGTAGAGATTACAATTAGCAACGATGGCAATGGATTGCTTGAATACGAGGCGGAGGTATATATTGATGATCCTCGTGTTCGTCCTGATCAAACCGATACTGCCTGGAATAACCTTCATGCTTTTGACCTTAGCCCCGAAGAGGCAAATAATTATGGCCTAATATTTTGTAATGGTTATTTCTATGTGTCGGGCGCCAACAGTTTCGACCCTTTCGGACCAAACAGAATCTACAAGTATGACAATACTGGCAGGGATTTGGTGACCACTTATGATCAACCTCCTGGTGAGGATGACAGGAGTTTCTATGGAATGAGGGGGTTGGCATGGGATGGTGAATATCTGTACGGAGTAGATGATGGTCAGCTTTACCAGATGGAAATATTTCCGGATTCCCTAATGATAGTTGATCAATGGGAAGCACCACTGGCATCTGCTCATTACCTTGAATGGGATCCGGACAGGGACCTGTTCTGGATGGGTGATCACAACAGCGATATTTATGCAATTGACAGGAACGGGGATACTGCTGAGCGATTTGAGCGGGAATTCATTCCCCGTGGTGCGGCATGGAATCCTAATGATGTATTAGGGCGGAATCTTTATTTCTTCTCGCAACTAACCTCTCGAAGCGATATCGAAGTGGTAAGGATGAATCCCGAAACGGGTGATTGCGACACAGTTCATACCATTCCATATCCAGCAGGCAGATGGGCATTAACCGGGGCTGATTATTCCTCCACCTGGAATCCCCTCGTACATGTTTTTTCAGCAGTCATAAATCAAACTGAAGAGGGTTATGTTCAAGTGTGGTATCTAAACGATAACGAAACATTTTTTTCAATTAACAATCCTGACGGCACAGTTGGAGGCGGCGAAGAAGATATTGTAGAATTTGTCCTCAATTCTACCGGGTTTCCTATTGGCTCTTACACGTTCTTTGTTGGATTTGAAAATAATGCATGTGAAGAAGAAAACAACTTCATTGAAATAACAATGACACTACCTGATACGACAGATAAAATAAATGACCCTGAAATTGAGCAGCCTCTCGAATGGTCTTTCGACGGCGCGTATCCGAATCCCTTTAATCAAACCTTAACCGTCCGATTTGCATTGAAAGAAACAGTCATTGTCAAAGTTAAGATATACAATCTTCTTGGTCAGAAAATAGCAGACATTGCTGATTTACCCATGACAGCAGGAAGATATGCGGTACCATTCGACGGATCAGGGATGGCGAGCGGAATGTATTTCCTACAATTTGAAGCAGGTCCCTTGCATGAAACGAAAAAAATTGTTCTCTTAAAATAAATCTATGAGAATACCGGATTAAAGACAACTTGTCGCGCAAAAGCATGAAGTATCAAAAATTATGTTGCCCTCTCCCCCAACTGCTAATGGAAGATACAAATTGAAACAATCCGAAAATATCTCTAACAAATAACCGAAATATTCGTATCTTTACCGGATAATATTCTCAGTGATCAATTGAAAGTAATTACTCTTGGGTAGAATAAAAGCTTCAGCCAGGGTTTGGTCATATTGTCAAGATCCGCAATCTTACAGCGCCGCCCAGGGTAGTTACAGGAATCTTGATAATGGGAATCATCTTATTAGCTGGGGAACAGGAAAAACAACGGACATCTTCACTACTGAAGTTACTGATGATGGTAATATCGAATGGCAATTATCATTTTCTGAGACTCCTGATAGTGAAAAGGTTTTTGATTACCGGGCATATCGTTCGACAATGATAGGAACAGCAGCTATTCCGTATCTTTGCGAGGAGTCGGATGATGAGGCAATCACTCTATACTGCAACTGGTTCGGTCATGAAGATGAGGTTATATCTTACAATGTGTATGTTGATGATGATGATCCGGATGTTTTTCATGGTAATACTGATACAGGTATTTATGAGATCACAGATCTGACCCGGGCGTTAGATTATCATGTTCGCATTAAGGCTGTTGGAAATGATGAAAACGAAATCAGTGATTATTCAAATGAAATTGTCGTTAGGTTTGAGAGCGCTGCTGTGGAGAAAGAATTATCTTCCGGATCAATGGGATTTGTGCTTGATCAGAACTACCCAAATCCATTCAATAGCAATACAATGATTAGGTATTATTTGCCAAAATCAACAAAGGTGACCTTAAGAATTTATAACATTAAAGGGCAGGAGATAATCACTCTTTTAGATGGAATGCAAAAATCAGGTACAAATTACGCAGTTTTCGATGCAAAAAATCTTGTTAGTGGTTTGTATTTTTACAAAATCAGGAGTGAAAATTTCCATTCGACCGGAAAGATGCTTTTGTTGAAATGATCTTTCCCAAGACGCAAGCCGTCCGATAACCACTATAACGCTGCATTCTACGAGAATAATAAACCAGGTGGAGCAAACCAGATTGAGCAAACCAGGTGGAGCGGGCGTCCCTCAAAGGGATAGCAAACCAGGTGGGGCGGGCGTCCCTGCCCGCCAGAAACGGTTGGCTCGGCATACTTACTTACCCACCGGGGCGGATTAGCCTATTATTATAGTTTATCATGGAAACTGAATAAACTTGCGCAATAAATAGCCCTATCCACTCGACAAGAGTATGATGATGCAAAAATATATCATGACTGGACACTAGACATCAATTCATAATTTATAATTACTAATTCCCAATTTATTAACGTATTGTTAATAAACTTATCCACAATTTGCAAGAAACAAAATATCCTTGATTTTGAGGATATTTTAATGTATAATAACTTGGCAAACAGGAGAAATTGTTTAGAATAACAAGTTTGGCAAAAAAGGAGAAATAAAATGGACGCAAAAGAAATTGCGGGAGCGGCAATTACAAAGCTCAACGAAAGAATTACCAACGAAGTTTTTATGACTATTCAAAATGATCGCGAATTAATGCATGATTATCTAAGGGCGGTTGATGAGCAAGGTCTTGATACCGTAAACCAAACCATCGGCAAAGCAGTAAAAGCTGCATATGGATTAATAAATCTTAATAAAAGAGAAAACAATCCATCATGCACATTAATACAAAGTCACCAGATATTCGAATAGCTTTTAGACCGGAATACAATACTTCCGGGATAAATTCTTTAAAGAATACACCATTAATAACTATCAATTATCAAGGAGATCATTGTGCAACAGAATTCTATTATTGAGGATAGTAGGTGGGAAGAACTGCGATTTATCGCAATCACAAAGGGCGCGATTCTCGCTATCAGGCGGACGAGGTATTTACTTACCGCGATAAGCATTACCGGAATTCTAATTCTTGTCGCTCAATTCAATAGTTTATTCCCTTGGGTAAGAGATACACTTACAAGAACAGTGGGAAGAAAACATGATCTTTTATTGGAAGTTATATATAAAGACCTCTCGGTTGTTTCAATCCCTCTAATTGGAATGAAAATCTCTGTTTATGATCTTACGCTTTTAGGGGCTTTAGCTCTGTTGGTTCTATCAACTTGGTATTGGTTTGCTGCAAGACGAGAAAATCATGCAATCAGTGGAATTGTATTTGCGGCAAATGAACGACCTCTGCAATTGTCACGAGCTTCATATTTGTACTTTGCTATAGCTGATTATTTTGTTTTTAACACTATGACTATATATGATGATCCTGTAGGAGATACAAATAAAAGTACTAGATTTGAAGCTCATGCATTTGTAAGAATTATTATGTTTATGCCAGTCTGGGTTCCAGTAGTTACAATACTTTGTGATGTTTATTCACTCTTTGTTGCAGGTAAAATCCATATTATTCAAGGAGATATATTATGGCATTCATTGGATTCATTTGCCAGATTCGAGGTAATTATACGTATGATATTCGCATTTATATTCGCTACGGTTAATTTAATTAACTGTTTGCGAATATTAAAGTTTGACAAAGAGACCAGGGGCGCTTTATTAGATTTACGCTCTGAAATATATCAATACATAATTGACAAACATGATGTCCAATCAAAGCCTAATAAAGAATATAAGACATTATCTGATAAAATACAGAAACTTTCTGATTCAATGAAACGAATGTTCAAAAATCCCGGTGACTCAGACAACCCAGATAGCCCAGATGACCCAGTAGATATTGATGATCCCGATAACTCTGGAGACAATGGTGATAATGGTGACACTAATGCAACTGATGGAACTGGTAATGAATCGAGTGATCATTAATAATAGTAGTTGGTATAACCATATAGTACCGAATTCCGGGAGAAGTTGATCAACCTGTGTTGTCATTTCTGAATGCGGTCAGTGGGAACCAGCCAAATGGAGTAAGCTGATGGAGAAAGAGATCAAACTGGGGAAAAAGGTATTTATCAGAAATGTTGGAAAGGACGAATTCTGGCTTCAGGATCTTATATATGCTAATCCTGAAAAGTTGGGTCTTGGAAACCTGGTAGCGGTAAACAAGGAAAAGAGGCAGGTAACCGGCGGACGATTAGATATTCTGTTAAAAGATTCCGATGATAATTCTATGTATGAAATTGAGGTAATGCTTGGGGAGACAGATCCTTCTCACATTATTCGTTCAATTGAATACTGGGATAATGAAAAAAGAAAATATCCTCAGCGTCAACATTTTTGCATTTTAATTGCGGAATCTTTTGATAGAAGATATTTCAATGTCATCCAAATCTTGAGTTTGAACATCCCGATGATTGCTATCCAGGCAGACCTGTTAGAAGTTGACGAAGAGTATGTTTTGAATTTTTCTAAAATAATGGATATCTACGTTGAACTTGAAGACGAAGAAGAAGCAACTGTAGTCACTGAACAAACATGGTCAGAAAAAGCAAAATGGACATTGGGAACTGCGAAAAAGCTTTTAGAAATCGTTGCAGAAAGCACAAAAAATGCAACTTTTAAGTTTACACAAAGCTATATAAATATAATGATAGATGGCAGGAATTCATATTATTTAGACAAAAGGACAAAACCCAACTCATTATTATGGTTCTCTGTAAAAGATGAGGAAAAGGAAGAAGCAGTCAGGAACCTACTAAACACGAAAAATATTGTCTATAATTTTAGCAACAAATATAAAGAATTTTCCTTCACGATAGAGCAAAAATTCATAACTGAAAATAAAGATATTCTTGCTGAGTTGCACGATTTAAGGTATAAGGAATATAAAATAGAAGAATAGCTCTCTTACCGGAATACAGTGCTTCCGGGCGACAATTGCAGAAATTCAAAACTGATTTGTGATTACCAAGAATACAACATTCTAGACTATGCAAGAGGTGTTAATTCTGGAAAGGAAACTAGCTCATGCCAAAAACAGTAACTTTACTCCAAGTTTTCGTTGCTTCACCTGCCGACGTTGCCGAAGAGCGGGATGTTCTTGAAGAGATCATCCGCGAGCTGAATCTCATATGGGCTAATAAACAAGGAATTCGTTTAGAGCTCTTTCGGTGGGAGACTCAAGTAGCTCCCGGATTTGGGGACGATGCTCAGGATGTAATAAATAAACAGATTTCTGACTCGTACGATATTTTCATCGGCATAATGTGGACGCGTTTTGGTACACCAACAACAAGAGCGGGTTCTGGTACAGAGGAAGAATTCCAACGTGCTTATGACCGCTATATAAAAGATCCCAAATCTGTGGAGATAATGTTCTATTTTAAGGATGCTCCGGTTTCGCCATCGTTACTCGATCTGAATCAACTTCAATCTATTAATGACTTTCGATCGCGATTTGGAGAACTTGGGGGTCTTTATGCCGAATTCAAATCCCTTGATGAGTTTCGCAATAATATTCGGATTCATCTAAGCAGCGTTGTTCAAAATTGGTCAAAACAATTAAAAGAGACTGGAATAAAACAGACTATTACAACTCAACACGAAGTCTCAGGAACGGATATAATAGAACACGACGAAGAAGAGGAAGGGTTCCTTGATTTGATTGAATCAGCCGAGGATTCAATGTCGAATGTAACTGAAGTGCTAATGCGCATGGCGAGTGTAACGAAGGAACTTGGCGAGAAATCTAGCGAACGAGCGGAAGAAATGAACAGTCTAGTTACACCAAGTGGTAGTCCGAATCGCAAGGCGGCAAAACGCGTAGCAATGAAAGCTGCAAACGATTTAGAAGGTTTTGTTATGCGAATGAACGATGAGATTCCGCGTTACTCTAATTCGTTTACTACTGCAATGAATTCTTTTGGTCGAGCCGCCACATTAACTACTGATTTTGGCATCGATAATTCTGATGATCTCCAAGAAGTGTTCGATAGTGTGGAAGACTTACGGTCAGCTATTAACAAAACTCATAGCCAGATCCAGACTTTACGTGGAATTGTTGCTGATTTGCCACGGATGACAACTGTTTTCAATCGAGCGCGCCGTATCGCGACGGCAACATTGGACACTCTGCTTGATGAATTGACTGGTAGTAATCGACAGGCTAAAGACGTAGAGGATTTATTGTCTGAACTTATTGAGCAATGCAAGACCAAGGAGGGTCTATCACTTATCTCGGATTCTTGAATCTGAGATAATCTTATTCCAAACAATATTTTCTTATATAGCGAACAACATACAATACCTATCGTTTCTTTGGCAGGTGGCCATGTTTGATTTCAAACATGGTTTATTCTACAAATCCTGGAATAATACCATTGAATGAGCATGGAACACTTTAGAAATTGTCTAAAAGACTTTAAGCACTTGCATCGGAGGAATTAGATATGAAAGCATTTCATGAAAACATAAATGAATACAGAAAACAGTTAAAGAATGGTAATATCCAAGAGGGATATAAAGGATTGATGGAATATATCAGGGATTTGAAATTGCATTTGAAAAAAAATCATCCTGATTATTTCGTATCCAGCAGTGTTCAACCGGGATATATGGATTATTCATATTTTTACTTCTTCCCAAAATCATTGAAAAATCTAAAATTGAAAATTGCGATACTATTTGTTCATGAAACATTTACATTTGAAGTTTGGCTGTTAGGATATAATAAACAGGTTCAAAAAAAATACTGGAAATTGTTCAGAGAGAGCGATTGGAATAAATACAATCTTGCATCAACTACGGAAGGTGTTTATTCCATTATAGATCACACCTTAATTGACAACCCGGATTTTAGTGATTTAGATACTCTTACAAGTCATATAGAGAGAGGAATATTGAAATTCATTAAAGATGTTGAGAACTTCTTATCTGAACATTAAAATGATCCTGTTGAGTAACTCCATGTAAGCCTGCAAATATGACATGAAACGAGGGGTGGCTCGGCTTACTTGCTTGTCCGCCGGGGCTGATTAGCCGAGTTTCATTAAAATTTATCAAAAATACTGCATCGTCAAGAAATTATAAACCATGGAAATACTTGTTCTATCGGTATAGCATTGCTCGGAAGTAAGTTCGCATGTTGTAGGGGCAGGATTTATCCGCCCAGTGCAATTGACTCAATCACGGGCGGATAAATCCTGCCCCTACATTCCCATGTATCAAATGATATTCCTTATAGTCATGCGAATTTATTTGTTAGCACTGCTATAAAAAAAGAAAAACCACAAAGATCGCAGAGAATCCACAAAGGACTCAAAGAACTTCTTAGCGAACTTAGTGCCTGCTTTGTGTTCTCTGTGGTAAAATCAATTTCGCAAACATGATGCAAATAAACTTGGGCAATAAATAGCCCAAGGCACCCATTTAGACGGGGTGTGTGCATCAAAAACTTGACTTATTGCTCACTCTGTTGATTTGGAGAGTCTTCGTTTTTCTTTTTGAATGGTATTATCCCTAAACCAACAATAATAAGAGACATTGTTGCTCCTCCGGAAAGGATAAACTGAATTTCTTTGAATGCTTCAGTGCCTTTCAGAGCCAATGAACATGCGATCATTACAAATCCCCAGATGATTGCATTTGCGATGATGATCCAACCTTTGTTCTTCACGAATTCTCCTCCCTTCAATATTATTAACAAGTTTAGCCCGGAATATTGCGTTTCCGGGCTAAATTGCTATATCGCTTTCTACTTTTCATGACATTTTATTTAACAAGTGCGATTTTTTTGACAAACTGACCTTTTGACGTGTTCAGAACCACAAAATATAAGCCGGAAGCGTAATTATCAGCGAACCAGTTTAACGTGTGGTTTCCTGCAATACGTTTATCATTGACAAGCTGTGCAACCCGCCTGCCTAACAGATCATATATTCCAACCGAAATCTTCTCTGTGTTTTGCAGGGCGAATTCAATCTTTACGCTCGAGTTGAAAGGATTTGGAGACGGTTGGAAAAGAGAGGTTTGAACCGGCAATAAAATTTGATCCGAGGTTGTTTCACTCTCCACAACATCAACCAGGATGGGAACAACGAACTCCCACTCATTATCCTGTCTTGTCCAGATCAGTTCAAGGTCGAGAGTTTCTCCAAGTTCAAACTGAGGCCCGAATAATTCAAATGCCACCTGTGTCCCACCTGAATCAACGATCACAGTCTCATTAATGTCAAAAGCTTCCTGATCGACCTCTCCCCCGTCAGCATATTGCAGAGAGATATCAACTGAAAATTCCTCATCGGTCCTGTTCAGTGCCATGAAATTTATCTCCAGTGAATAATCTGCTTCTACAATAGTATCGATCTCACAGGGATAAACATGAATGGCGGGTCCTATAACTGGGATGGTAACGTGAGTGGTTTCTCCGGTTACGACTTCAATCCATGATATTGGAACTGTCTCGTAACCATCCTTGAATCCACGAAGAGTGTGAAATCCGGGCATTACACGCTCCATAAATGCTACACCGTTTTCATCCGTCCATCCTCTCGCTCCTTGATCAACGACCTCCACCTCCGCATTTTCAACAACACCTTCCTCACAGGCAGCCACAACTGTGACACTCAATGAACCAAAATCATCCCAGTTCTCAAGATATTCATGCGCCAGGTCAACACGGATCCTTCCGGCGCCGTATATTAAATCATGCCCTCGATCTCCCCCATCTTCCGCGGTCATTTTAATCGCTTCGCAAAGCATAGGAAGGGTTGCGTCAGGATGAATCGATCTTAATAATGCTAAACAACCTGCAACGTGTGGAGTGGCACAAGATTCGCCGCCAAACACACTGTATCCCCCATATCTGTTCGTACTGTAAACTTCGGTTGGAGCAACAATATCCGGCTTTAATAATCCCATCAGATCAGGTGGATCATAGGGATAATCCCGGTAAATATCAGGATAACCTTCGTAATCCCAGATTGCGGGACCACGTGTTGAGAGGGATTCAATATTTCCATTACGATCAACCGCCCCAACTGAAAACATCGCGGACAATCCGCCCCGTATCCTTTGGTCCGGATGCAGCCAGGGTGGAGGGCAGTCAGCGGGGGGATTAATATTGAATACTTCCCCATCTCTGAATGAACCATTATTTCCCTGGGAATTCGCATATATAACCCCCATAACCAACAACCAAACCTGGGAATTTCGGTGGATAACATTATATGCATTCGGTGCATGAGTATAAGACATAGAACAACTGATAACGTCTGCCCCGTTATCTGCAGCATACTGATTTGCGGCGGATCTTGTCGCTTCGCTGGACCAACCCTGATCCCAATTACGGAGCACCATTACTGACGCTCCCGGCGCAACTCCCAGGGTATCAGCTCTATTGCTCCCATCACTGGCAACGATACCAGCCGCCTTGGATCCGTGACCTTCTGCATCGTTGACACTGTTGCTATCATGGCGGAAATTCCAGCCGTTTGTATCATCGACGTAGCCGTTCTCATCATCATCTATGTCATTATCCGGTATCTCGTCCTCGTTAACCCAGATACGATTAATCAGGTCAGGATGGTCAAGGTCGCAGCCGGTATCAATTACGCCTACAATTACACCTTCCCCGACATAACCCTGCTCCCAGAGAACGTGAGCCCCGATTGCTTCGATATTCCAACGTATAAGCGGCAGCGGCTCCCATTCTTTGACAGGAACGTCGTCCAAACAGTCATCAATATGAACAGGTGGATCATAAATTATCTGTTGAACCGATGATTGTTCAGCAAGAACTGGAATCCTGTCCGCTCGCAGATGAATCCAGTAAGCATGGGCTATCCATAAAGGTTGAGGTTGTTCAGCTCTTCCAGCTTCAACCTCTGCCTCAATCCACTCGATAACCTCGCTTGCGGTTTGGTCCAGATGGCTTTTTAAAAGGGAAATTACGTATTCACGTCTGTCCTTAAGGTCCATATCCTCTATTTCGCTCCTGACCTCATCCGGGTCGAGAGGATTTTCGAAACTGATAACGATTGAAACCAGTCTATCGGGCGGAGAAGAGATCAATACCTCTTCCAGACCGTTTTGATAAACAGTATTTGCGGCAAATAAAGTACTGGAGAACAGCACGAATATTGTTATTAAGACAAATTTCAGACCACTTTTTTGTATCTGTTTCATAATCATCCTCAAGAGTTAGAAAGTCGAATTATATAATTTAAACAATAAGAACAACTTTTCAAAGCGATATTAAAGAGAAGTCATTGAACTGTTTTCATTTTCTTGTTATCTTTCTGTAGTTTGCGTTCTTTGCTCCTTCGCGTCTTTGCGTGAGTTCATTGTTTCATTTTTTAAGAAAATTTCGCGCAAAGCCGCCAAGTATAAAAATGCCGGGAGAATTAATATGAATGTTGAAATAATTGCCATAGCTGATGAAGTCCTGTTAGGGCAGGTCGAAAATACCAATGCCGGATGGATTGCACGATTGTTATCTGTTGAGGGAATAGCAGTACGCAATATGAGTGTTATTCCAGACAGTAAAGAAGAAATCCTTGAATCCTTCCAGAGAGCTTTTCATCGTTCAGACGTTACTTTGATTACAGGCGGACTTGGTCCAACCCATGATGACAAAACAAAAGCTCTTATCGCACAATTCTTCGATCTCCCGATTGTATTCAGAAATGATCTCCTTGAAGACGTCAAAAAAGTCTATGAGAAACGCCAGTTGAGTTTTATCGAAACCAGCCGTGAGCAGGCGGAATTTCCCGAGGGAGCTGTACCAATGCGCAACCCTCGCGGCACCGCTCCGGGAATATGGGTGGAAAGGCAGAACAGGGTTTTCGCAGCAATGCCGGGAGTTCCTTATGAAATGCAGGGAATGATGACTGACTTCATTGTGCCGCGCCTGCGAATAATAATGCGGGGATCGATTCTGAAATACCGTACCCTGCATACGGTAGGAATCAAAGAGGCAATGTTGAATGCAAAACTGGATAACCGTGAAGAAGTTGAAAAATATGCCCGGCTTGCCTTCCTTCCGTCGTATTCCGGTGTACGTTTACGTTTGACAGTTGAAGCCGAAAGCCCGGAACAAGCCGATCAGCGGTTGAACCTCGCAGAGCAGACAATCCGCAGCCGGATTAATGAATATATTTTCGGTGTGGGTGATGATTTCACTACAGAGTATGGGGTAGGCGAAATACTCAAGAAGAACCGTATGATGCTGACAGTTGCCGAATCATGCACCGGCGGTCTCCTTGCTAAACGGTTGACGGACGTCCCAGGAAGTTCCGAGTGGTTTGAGCGAGGATTTGTGACTTATTCCAATGAATCCAAACAAGAGTTATTAGGTGTTTCGGCAGAATTGATCGAGGAATATGGCGCTGTCTCAGCGGAAGTTGCCGAAGCAATGGCGGAAGGTGCCCTCCGTAACAGCTCAGCACAGGTTGCTTTATCAGTCACCGGAATCGCAGGACCCACCGGGGGTACACCAGAAAAACCGGTCGGGCTGGTATATGTCGGATATGCCGACGCAAACAGTGCTACACACCATAAAAATTTCTTTGACGCCGACCGTGAAGTAAACCGTGTAAGAAGTGTAACCGCCGCCCTTGTCCTACTGCTGGATCAGTTGAATCCGGAAAATGAAGAGGGTGATCCCTTATTGATTTGAAATCAAATGTAAATTAAAAACTCAATGATTTTTCAGGGACTAAATTAAAATCTTTGACAATTATTAATTCATCTTCTCCATCCTCTGGAATCGACAGCGAATCCGAAATACTTTCGAAACCAGGTGCATCCACTTCAATTGAATAATTGCCGGGAGGAATACCATGGAGCTGGTAAGTACCATCCGGCATGGCAACTGCATATCTGCCCAAATTCTTTACGACAACAATAGCTGCAGGAATTGATTTGACAGTTATGGAATTAATCACTCTTCCTCGAATTAGAGTTGGATATGCCAGGATGTTACTAACAGTCACAAATTCAGGTTCAGGAATATTTTCTGCTTTTGGTTTCATAAGATAACAATCATATTTGATCGATAATTCCCCGGTGTAATAGTCCTTGTTATTCATAATTTTTTGCGGGTAAAATCTATATTCATAATCTGGGTGAGTCAGATTCAAATGGGTAGTAAGCGCTGCTTGTCCTTCGCAATAATAAAATCCGGAAGAATCTGTTACAGTTCGGATTGTTGGCTTATCTTTCATTTTTAGTTCAACTTCAACACCTGCTATCGGTTCCTGCGTTCTTCTGTCCAGCACAAATCCACAGGCAACATTCCGCCTCTTGTCCGAATTATTTTCTATTCGCACCATTTGAATATTTAACCAGTCTTCAGGTAGCGGAACGCCCCATTCTTTTTGAGGGAAAACCACCTTAGCCACAGGCTTATACCCTAATCGATATATAAGTAGCCTATAAGAGGTTGCATATTCACAATCGAAAATAAAATTCCCGTCTATGTTGCAGTATGTTTTTTCTTTATAATTTTTATCTCTATAATCGCTTGTGGGGAAAATGATCGCATCATCCAATCTTTTCCCAGTCTCCGATTCAGAAATATTGCCGAGTATCCAACGAACGTTCTTTCCCTTGTTACCCGGCACTACACTACCATGCATCATTCGATCTTCGTCCTTGAAATCAGGTGGCCATGGTTTAGTGCTACGATGAGTAATTTCAGGATTAATAGCTATCTTGCTGTAGAAGGAACCATTTCTAGGAGATGGAACAGATTTTGTTATTTCAACGAATTCATAACGTGCGGCTTTCGCAGTGATAGTTACACTTTCCTGCGCCCAGAGCAGGAAATAGAAGTATTCATATTCTTTTACCCAGACTGGAAACAGAACATCTTTTATTGCAACCTGGACACCGACATACTTCCCAACCATCTCATGCCGATTTTGTGGCGGAGCATTCCAGGGATCGTCGTAGAATTGTCGCAATTGAGATTCATGTCCGAAAATGATCCGGGGATCGCGATTCTTATTGAAATTAAAATCTACCGCCCCCCCAATCAGAACAAGCTTCAGTTCTGATTCCTGAGCAGCCTGAGCGGAAAAGGTAATCAACATGAAAACAAGTAGTGCCGGGTTCAAATATTTCATTGTTTTATTCATTATTGTCATTTTCGATTGATTCCAGTTTTTCAATGAATATTCTTCTTTTTGATGAAGCGTATCTTTTTACATCTGAAAACGGATAATGAAGTGATGCTGTTTCAGGTTTATAACCTTTTGCCCATACAGTTACAAGATATGTTCCCGGTCGAAGGGCGGGAATCTCAATACCATGACCACTCATAATTCTTGCATGCCACCTGCTTCTCAATCCCGGTAATCCATGGATATATGTTTTTACCTCTACCTCGTCCTTTATCGGAGAACCATTGATTTCTGCTATAAGTATTTCAAATGGTACTGCTGGGGTACCTCCAACCACCAATGCAGATCCCCACAAACGTGGTCCTGAGTGGGGCGCTGGCGGAGGTCTAAATTTCGGTTTTTTACCATGTGGTTTACCTTGCTTCATTAAAATGTGTACTGGCTCTGAAGCAGAAATCCCACCTTTGTAAGTGAACTTTTGATGTTTCTTAGACCAGATTCGGATATTCGTTGAACCTAGTAAACAATTGTCAACGCTGAAGTATCCTGACTCATCTACTTCGATTATTTCCTCTCTTGGTGCGTTTAGAGGAAGCCTATCGCCTGATCTCCATACATGAACAATTGCGTTTTTTATCGGTTTTCGAGTAATTAAATCTCTAACGAATCCCTGGTGAGTTACACCTTGGAAAGTATAATCATGTTCTTTCGGTTCATATTTTGAGCTGTCCATCTCAACTAAAAAATCGACTTTTAATTGAGAAAATACAGGACTAAATTTCACTTCGAATTCTTTTTCGACAGGTATTGTTAGAGGAGATGTTATTTCGATTTTGTATTTACCCTCAGGAGCATTAGCCCGGATATTTCATAAGAGAGTACGACGGAGCTCTGTAAACTCCTTATATTGTTGATAGTTAGACCAACAAAAAGGAGGAACTCCGTCGTGACAGATTGTAGCACTAACACTATCCATTTTTCAAGTTGTAAACGCAGAAAGGTTGAGGCAGATTTCAGCGGTGGTAATATCACCAGTGATGGTGGCACTCTTCTTT
>Ga0208648_1000834_pt1 | contig 28487 bp, 19 predicted proteins | sample AntAceMetag02UKL_FD_184772 | JGI IMG/M metagenome (GOLD analysis project Ga0208648, IMG submission 184772) | Saline lake microbial communities from Ace Lake, Antarctica - Antarctic Ace Lake Metagenome 02UKL (SPAdes) (version 2) | ecosystem: Environmental > Aquatic > Non-marine Saline and...
AAAAGCAGCATAAACGCAACCATCAACAGAATGCCGGGAATAGACATCAGTGTTGTATAGATATACTGTATGATGTCATCAATCAAACCGCCGAAATAACCGGAAACAATACCAAACAGCAGCGCAAACGGTATAGCGATCAGCGAAGTAAACACGCCGATGATCAGTGCAGTGCGGATGCCCTTCAGCGTATTATACAAAACATCCTGCCCGACCTTATCGGTCCCCAGCAGATGGCGTCGGGGGTAATTAAGCGGCGGCGCAGTTCTAACAATTGTTCCGTTATCAAGCTGAATGCTTTCCAGGGTTAACTGCACGGCCGCAAGGGGTGCGGAATACGTTTTTTCAGATGCCGTGCGAATCGGGGTGCACAAGCGGTCAAGCAGGCTCAGAGGTGTCACCTGATACAAGGGTTCGCCGTGAGCATTGAAAACCGGATTACCCCTCTCATCCGTAAGCGGATCACGCCATACGATACTGTCACATACACCTGCTGAAGCGTACAGACACAAAACGGCAAACGACAGACAGGCAAGCTTATTTCTCACAAGCGACCGTTTCGCTGTCGGCCAGTAAGGCTGGCGCACAAACCAGGCGCACAGTGAAAACACCGCGGCCAAAAAGAGAAGAACAATCGAGTTCTGTATAACAATACTCAGCATAGTTTTAGTATTTCAGGCCATTATAGATATGCATAATTCCCCCTGCCCTGTTTCAGCCCAACCTCACACGGGGATCAACCAGGGTGTAGCTGATATCGGTCAGCACCAACCCGGCAACATTCAACACAGCCCCAAGATATACCATCGCCCGAACAACAGAAAAATCCTGAGCATTAATCGCCTCAAGCGTGTAGCCTCCAAGACCCGGTATGGCGAAAAAAGCCTCCATCAGCAGGCTGCCATAAAACAAAAAGGGGATTGTCATGACAACACCGGTCAAAATCGGGATCATGGCATTTTTAAGCACATGCTTGAACAGCACCCGCACCTCCGACAGACCCTTTGCCCGGGCCGTACGAATATAATCATTGCCGATCACTTCCAGAAATATAATGCGGTAAAAACGCACCCCGACTCCGATCCCGGACACGACACCGATAATGACCGGCAGCAGAATAAACTTAAACATGCCCGCCCCGCTCTCATAGCCTGAAATTGGAACCAGCCGCAGAAAGATCGCAAACAAATACTGACCTCCGATTATGTAAAAAAGGGCAGAGATAGACATAGTGATGACACACAGTATCAGCGCCCAGTAATCAAGATAGGTTGCGCGATAGAAAGCCACGATCAACGAGAAAGTAATATTAACAAGAAGTCCAAGAATGAAGGCAGGCACTGCTATCGCCAGACTGGGAAGCATACGCAGCTTGATTTGATCACCAATTGATATTCCGGTACGGTCTGAATTGCCAAAATCAAATATAAACAGACGCACGGATTTGGCAAAGAAAATTGTATTCGTCAACTGTGCGATACCGGCTGCTTCAGTGTTCAAAAAAAGCGGCAGGTGATATCCGTTTTCCTGTTTCCAGTTTTCAATCGCTGCCTGGGTAACGTTTTTATTCCCCAGAATAGTGCGAGCCATATCATCAGGTGAATTAACCACAAAAAACAAAGAAAATATCAGCACGTTCACCCCGATCAGGATCGGTATGGCGTAGAGTATCCGGCGAAGGACATAGGAGATCATGGCTGATGCTCCCGTTTCCAGACGAGTATAACGGCTGGCAGGAAAACAAGTACAAGAAGCAACCCGAACAACACCACTGGCCAAATGACGGGTCGGTTCCACTCCTGACGCTGACGGGCACGCAGATCACCATCAATGCGCTTGTATTTCAAGTTATTGCGGCCCATCAGGTTAGGCTTCGCGTTGCGATACCATTCGTGGTACAGGCTGTAAGCCACAGGAAAATACCCGAAGTGCAGCGGCGCATCATGCTGCAAAATTGTCTGAATCCGGTCGATAATCTTCTGGCGCTCAGGCGTATTATCCATGGTCTCCATGCGACGAAACAGCTGATCAAACCGTTCACTGACATAGCCCGTGGTGTTCTCAACACCATGGCCGTGACGGGCGTTGGGTCCGTAGAGCAGAAACAAAAAGTTTTCCGGATCAGGATAGTCGGCATTCCAGCCCCAGCTAAAAAACTGAAAATTGCCGGAATTTATTTTATCCTGAAACCGGTTGTAATCGGTGGTGTTAATCTCCAAATTTATATTGAGCTTACGGAACTGCTTGATGATCCAGTTGATATAGGGTGCATAGGAAGATCCGGTCAGCATGTTATCAAAACTAATGGTGAGCTGACGGCCATCAGGACCGACACCGTTTGGATAACCGGCCTCTGCCAACAAACGCCGAGCCTCTTCAATTGATTTCCTAACCGGCTGCTGCCGTGCTGTATCCCAGTCATACACATACGGATTCATGCCCTTACGGCCCGTCTGGTAACCAAAAATTCCGGGGGGAATAAGGCCATTGGCCGGAATGCCGCGTCCGTTGCTAAAAATATCGAGATGCTCCTCTATATCAATCGCAATGCTGATCGCGCGGCGCAGCTTACATTGTTTTTCATCCAGCCCGCCGACAACATTGTCGCGCATGTTAAAGCCAAAATACATGATGCTTGCGGTCGGGGCGGTTATAAGATCGATACCCTTGTCCTTAAGCGTATCAGTCAGGGCCGCCCCCTGCTCTGTCATGGTGACAGCCTGATCGAAACTGTCTGAATTAATCCCGGATGTATCATAGTATCCCTGCAAAAACTTGTTCCATGCAGTGATGTATTCTGGCTCAAATGTATACACGGCCTTATCAATAAAGGGCAGAGCACTGCCGGCATCAATCAGAAGTCCCCGGGACATGTCACCCGGTTCACCTTCATGCGGGTAGCACTCAATGCGATAATAAGGATTGCGCGCCAGGATGATCTCCTTGTTGGGCCGGTAAGTTTCAATATAGTAGGCACCAGTACCAACAGGGAAACGATCAAGCGTGATTCCTCGTTCAATTAAGGCCTCCTGCCCGTAAAAACTGAGGGCCTCATGTGGCATGGGCGCGAAAAAAGGCATGGCCAGCCAATATTTAATCTGCGGATAGCGCCCTTTGATAATTATGCGATACGTGTAGCGGTCGACCACTTCAACACCCGGCAACTCGACCAAAGCGTAATCAAGAAGGATTGGGTTTTGCTTCTCATCCCCGGTTTGATTATAAAACAGACCGACTGCTTTGCGGCGTGCGGAGCGTTCTTTCGCCAAGAGATCCCGCAATTCTGCCTGACAGCGGTCAAGCCCAAGAATATACTTAGCCATTGTACTCATAATAGGACAGTTAAGCCGGGGATCTGCCATGCGCTTTATTTGCAAAACATAATCGGATGCTACAAGTTCACGTGTTCCGGTTTGTTTAAAATCGCTGATCTCTAAAAATCCGGACGTGTCACTATTACCGAGTTGATGGTAACGCAGTTCTTCCCTCTCATCACGCGCAAAACAGGGATGAGGCTGGTAGAAAATGCCCGGCTGGAGTGTTATTTCATAAACAGTCTGGAGAGAATCCCCTGTACCGCGTTCACTGAGCACCGGCATACCGGTAGCAGTGAGCGGCTCTAATTCATACGGACGCTTCAAGAAATGAAACTGTAGGGGTGGCTCATATACCTGGCAGACAAACACCGCCTCGTCTGAACTGTAGGATTGCACCGGATCAAAGTGCTTGGGAGCTGCCATAAACGTAGAATAAAAATAATTTGCCCGGCTATCCACATCGCCATGGGGGTTATTCGGCGGATTGCCGCAGCCACACAAAGCCAGAAGCGCAATAATCACAACAGCGTGCAGCGTATTCGGAATTCTAGTCTGGCGTTGAATGTGCATATGTTAATGGAGGCCCGGAAATAAAACCTTAAAAAAGGATGACCCCCTAAAGAGTCAAGAAAAACCGTGAAAAGCGCTTGTAAAAAGTTCGCAGCCAAGGCGCGCAAATCTGAAGGAATGAGGCGTACATGCAGTACGCCGCAGTATAGAGATAAGCGCACCGCAGCAGATGAGCGGTTTTCAAAAGCCTGCTAAAATATGTCTGCTGAGAAGATAAACAGCTCGGTATCAGAATCCTGCCAGGCATCAGGACTGAGCCCGGCCTTCTGACAGGTCTGACTGAGGAATGTCTGACGGTTCCAGCCGAACTGCACAGGCACCTGCGGCAGCAGAAGCCCTGAGGCATGCCCTTTTCGTATCATCAGGCCATGGGTACCCACTTCAATACGCTCAGTATCAGTAATTTTTTCAAAAGGCGTCAACACTGAAATTTCAATTTCCAGACCATCAAGTTCTTCAACTGCCAGCGGCTCAAAGCGCGGATCCTGAAACGCTGCTGAAAGGGCCATTTCCTGCACCGCTTGTGCCAACGGCGCAACAGCCTCAACATAGCCAATACAGCCCCTGAGCATTCCCCGGCGATGAAGAGACACGAACGCGCCCGTCTTCCGGCATAGCGCATCTGTCTCAGCTGGAATCCCGGGCAATGCTTCACCCCTGGCCCTGGCCCTGATAGTTTCGCGCGCAAACTCACTCAGCGTCTTTTTTTCTTTCAGGCTGAGCCCTGACTGCGTTCCATTTTGAGTGTCTGCCATATCCTCCGGCGCCCCCGTAAGTATCCTTAAACTTTTGTGAACAATCTATAACGTATTCAAAAAAAACAGACAAGGATTTTCCGTGCTGCCTAAACAAGCTTGGCAAGCACACGGCTACCCGCTATACTGATTTCGGACAAACTAAGCACCTCATTCACAGGGCCTTAAAGAAATGTTTTTACCGGCAACCAAAAAAGAAATCAACGCGCTTGGATGGGACACCCCAGACATAATCCTGATCACGGGTGATGCCTACATCGACAGCCCCTATATCGGCGCGGCAGTTATAGGCCGCGTGCTGGCTGACAGCGGATACCGCGTGGGCATTATCGCACAACCGGATGTAAACAGTCCCGATGATATTATGCGTTTGGGCGAGCCTAAACTGTGCTGGGGCATAACCTCCGGCAGCGTTGATTCCATGGTGGCTAATTATACTGCCCTGAAAAAAAAACGTATGAAGGATGACCTCACCGCAGGAGGAGTTAACACCCGTCGTCCTGACCGCGCGCTGATTGTCTACAGTAATCTCATCAGGCGCTACTGTAAAACTACCGTGCCCATTGTACTGGGCGGCATTGAGGCCAGCCTGCGGCGCATAGCCCATTACGATTACTGGAGCAACAACATCCGCCGCTCAATCCTGTTTGACGCCAGGGCCGACCTGCTTGTGTACGGCATGGGCGAGCGCGCCATGCTTGCCATTGCACACAATCTCAAGGCAGGCGAATCAACCGACACTATCCCCGGCCTGTGCCGCATCGGAACAGAAGCACCGCAGGATTTTGCAGAACTACCCTCATTTGAAGAAGTTAAGAACGATGACCGTGCATTCGAAGACATGTTTAAACTTTTTGCCCGCAGCAGCAAGCACGTATCCGGGCAGAGTTTTGTTCAACGGCACGCAAAGCGCTATCTTATCCACAACCCCCCGCAGCCGCCCCTGACAACGCAGGAACTGGATCACGTCTACAGTCTGCCCTATGAACGCACCGTGCACCCATCCTGCGCACAGCACGGTACTGTGCGAGCAATGGATACGATCCGCTTCTCCATTACCTCCCATCGCGGCTGCTACGGAGGCTGTAATTTTTGCGCGATAGCCCTGCATCAAGGCTCAACAGTTGTGTCCCGCACAGCGGAGTCAATCAGAGCCGAAGCCGCCCGCCTTGCCAACCATCCTGACTTCAAGGGATATATCAACGATGTGGGCGGGCCTACTGCCAACATGTACGAAATTGCATGCAGTAAACGCGGTGCATGTGCCCGCCGCAGCTGCCTGTTCCCTTCAGTCTGCAAAGAACTGCGTCCTGATCATACGCCCCAGATTAAGCTGCTGCGTCAGTTAAAAAAAATACCCGGTGTGAAAAAAATTTTTGTGGCCTCAGGTATTCGCTATGACCTTGTTCTGGCTGACAAACAAAAGGGGGAATCCTACCTTGCAGAAATAGTTAATCACCATGTGTCCGGTCAAATGAAAATTGCGCCTGAACATTGCGTCCAGCCTGTGCTTGCCGCCATGGGCAAACCTGCGGCCACACCCCTGCTCCAATTTTGCAACCTTTTCAAGGAACTCAATACCAGGGCCGGAAAAAAACAATTTCTCACCTATTATTTCATTGCGGCCCATCCCGGCTGCACCCTGCAGGACATGCAGACCCTCCGGGATTTTTCCGCCCGCGAACTCAGACACTTTCCTGAACAGATACAAATTTTTACTCCGACCCCCTCCACATTCTCAACCCTTATGTACTATACCGGCCGCGATCCATTCAGCGGCGAATCCATTTTTGTCGAGCGCGACATGCATCGCAAGCAACAGCAGAAGAACCAGATTCTGCATCATGGTAAAGACAAGGGCTCTCGGCCGGGAAAGACCGGAAACTTCCACCGGAAAAAATAATAATCTGCACTGCAGTTGGGAGTTGGGAGTCGGGAGTCGGAAGTTAGGAGTTAGGAGTTCAGAGTCGGGAGTTAGGAGTTCAGAGTCGGGAGTTAGGAGTCGGGAGTTAGGAGAAAGGAGAAAGGAGAAAAAACATAAAACAATGCGTGGTGTTCTTTTTTATGCTCCAAACTCAAGACTCCGAACTTTGAACCTTGAACTTTGAACCCTTGCGAGTCGGGAATTGGGAGTAAGTACATTCAATAATTCAAGACGTAGGGGCAGACCCGTGTGCCGAATTTTAACTTGTTACCAAATTGTATAAAAAATTTTCCTGTCAGGCTATTCAAAAAGGGTCAGATGCAAGGCACGCGAAGTCATAAGGAATGAGGCGTACTTTCCCGTACGCCGCACTATAGAGATGAGCACAACAAAGCAGATGGCCATTTTTCAATAGCCTGCTAATGCCCCCCAAGCCAAGTAATAGAATGCGATCCCCCACCGTGACCGAGATGTTCCTGCAGCACTGGCAATACGGCGCGCAGTTCATCATCAAGCTGCCAGGGCGCATTGATAATCAGCATGCCACAGCCGTTCAACCGATCCGGAAGTAGCTCCGGAAACACAATTAGTTCAACTGCCAGCATCCGCTCAAACCCGGCCCTGCGGCAGTCATCATAAAAAATATCTATTACTTTTCGATCCTTTATCGGAAACCAAACCGCATACACGCCGGTTGCAAAACGCTTTACAGCCTCGCTAAGGCCTTTAACAATCAACTCAAATTCATTCTCAACCTCAAATGCAGGATCGATCAAAATTAAACCGCGTCGCTCAGAAGGCGGCAAAAATGCTTTCAAGGCACTATAGGCATCCTGATGATGTACACTCACCTGCTGATCACCGGCAAAGGTGTTTCGCAATTCCCGGGCATCAGCAGGATGTAATTCTGAAAGCACCAGCCTGTCACCGGACCGAAGAAAGTGGCGTGCAATCCAGGGAGAACCCGGATACCAGTCCGGCAAAACACCTGCACCTGACAACCCAGCGCACTGCCGTACTGCATCAAGATAGGGTGCAAAAATTTCCGGAAGGTTCCCGCCTTTCAGCAACGCGCCAATACCGCCCTGAGATTCACTTGTCTTCAGGGCCTCCTCAGACGCCAAATGATACTTCCCGATTCCGGCATGAGTATCCAGCACGCACAAGGGAGTCTCCTTACGCATAAGCTTTTGCAGAAGCAGCGTCAACACAACGTGCTTCATAACGTCACCAAAATTGCCAGCGTGATATATATGACGGTAGTTCATAATTTTTCCTATCTACTTAACGCGCCTTAAAAGACTATAATAAAATAATTGACTAATACATACAAACCAAATATATCTAATTTAAAAATGAATACCTATTGACGTGCAAAATAAACAGCAAAGACTACGCATTCAAACGCAAAAGCTCGCCGATAGCGAAGTGAACTCATAGCAGAAGTCTAAATAAAATTAGACTATAGAGGTGAAGGGTGATGGCATCAGAGATAAAAGTTTACAAAATAAAGGATTTCATTCGCATAAGCGAATCAGGAGAAATCGATTTAGATAAATCTATTGAAATGGTTCACAAACTCGCAGCAGCCACTACTTTTAATACCGATCATAATATTCTCATTGATCTTAGAAAAACAAAGGTCTCGTTTGCCGGCATGGAAGAAGTAATGAAGATAACAATGGAATTTATAGAATGCATGCCGCCTTTTTTTCAAAATAAAATAGCAAATGTGATCCCAACCGATGAGAACCGTGCTTCCCTGGCAAAGAAATTTGAGCTTTGCATGAACATTAAAAATGTTAACTACAAATTTTTTACTGAGTTTGAGCATGCCATTGAATGGCTTTCTGATGTAACACATTAAAATAGGCACCCACTTAAAGCCTGGGCACAGACGATACAAAAGCACCGCCCTGAACTATTAATCCACACAACTCTGCGTCTTGACAAACCCACTGCATGCGCTTATTGTGTGGCTGATTTTTCAACACACAGAGGGCTTGCCATGGGATCACAGAAGGAAACCGGAAACCGTTTCGAAAAAAATCGTTTCTTCCTCAAGGATAGCATCCGCCGACAAATCGATTTTCGAGAAACCGATCAAAACCGCGGCAAACCGGCGCCCCCGCTGCAAAAGGCCAGCCCTGCCGATGCCGAACGCATAACCCTTCCTGACGGCCGGACGTCCCTTGAAAAGACATGCAGCATGACTTTGGCTGATGCTATAAAGCAGCGAGAAAGCGTGCGCTCGTTCAGCAACGCTCCTCTCAGTCTTGAAGAACTCTCATCTATACTGTGGGCGGCCCAGGGTGTGCGTGAGATGCTCAACCCAGAATGCGCCCTTCGTACCGTGCCATCAGCCGGTGCTCGGCATTCATTTGAAGCCTATGTTGCGATCTGTAAGGTAGAAGGGTTGCAGCCCGGCCTCTATCGCTATCTGCCGCTTGACGGCGCACTGGCGCAACTTTACACTGATGAGCACATTGGACAAAAAGCTGCAGATGCATGCCTTGGCCAGCAATTTGTTGCCACTGCTGCCGCTACATTCTTCTGGACCGCGATACCCGCCCGCATGGAATGGCGCTACGATCTGGCTGCACATAAAGTTATAGCCATCGATGCCGGCCATGTCGCTCAAAACGTCTACCTGGCCTGCACCGCCATAGGCGCAGGTGCTTGCGCGATCGCAGCCTACGATCAGGAAGCCTGCGATGAACTTCTTAACATTGATGGAGAGGAAGAGTTCACGCTCTATATCACAACCATCGGAAAACGCTGAAACATATGCTTGTTAGCGCTAGTTTTGTGGTATATTAGAAAAATGAAGCAATTAGGTGAATTTGCGAACCGAAAGCAGACTGCAAACCAAAACCACCGGATAGTATGACCTCAAACGACAAAAAACAAAAAATACTTATTGTTGATGACGACCCGGTCACCGTGCTACTGCTTAATGAACTGCTGTGCTCGGAGCATGAACTCCATTTTGCCGACGGCGAAGACACGGCCCTCAAAATAGCGGTTGAGCATGATGTCGACCTGATACTCCTTGATATTATGCTTCCTGGGACTGACGGATATACCATCTGCCGCACGTTAAAAAGAAATGCCGAAACCTCAGCCATACCGGTCATTTTCATCAGCGCCAAATCTGAAACCGACGATGAGGTCAGAGGGCTCGAAGCAGGCGCGGTTGACTACATCACAAAACCAATCAGTGCCCCTAAAATACTCGCACGCGTTAGAACACACCTCGAATTAAAACGCTACCGTGATTTACTTGAAGATCTTTCTAATATTGACGGCCTGACAGGCATTGCCAACCGACGTCGTTTCGACGCAATGCTTGCGCATGAATGGAGCCGCTCAATGCGCGCGCAAACCAAACTCTCGCTAATCATACTCGACATAGATCATTTCAAAGAATACAATGACCTCTATGGACATTCTGCCGGTGATACCTGCATAAAAAAAATAGCCCAGGCACTGCGGCGCGGACTTCTGCGAACGACAGACTTGGCCGCTCGCTACGGCGGCGATGAATTCGCCTGCATTCTCCCGGAAACAGACGCAGCCGGAGCCGCAAACGTTGCGCGCTTGCTGCACGAAGCTGTCGGACGACTTGTAATCCGCCATGTCCATCAGGCGGCTGGCGGCATAGTCTCGGTCAGCATGGGAATTGCCACCGCAATACCCACCGCCGGAACACAGGTTCTATCGCTGATTGAATCGGCCGATGGCTGTCTGTATGATGCGAAACACGAAGGCCGTGATCAGACACGCAGCATAGATTTGGGCAGACTCACCTGCTGAACTAACACCTCTCAAGGCTGCCGCCCGTTCTCCCCGCCAAGCGGTAAAAAGAAAATCATCAACATACCCGGAACAGTCAACCCCAGCACAAGCATAAAAAAAGCAGTGTAGCCAAGCCATTGCTGCAGGTAGCCGCTCAACATGCCGGGGATCATCATGCCCAACGCCATCAAACCGGTAGAGATTGCAAAATGCGTTGTTTTATAAGGGGCCCGGGCGATATACATGAGATACACACTGAAGGCAGTGAACCCAAGTCCGTATCCGAATTGTTCGCAGGCTACAAGCACATAGACCAGCCAGGCTTCAGGCCTAACGGCCGACATGTAGATATACACCAGATCGGGCGCGTTGAGCATGATGGCCATGGGCCACATGCAGCGCTTTAACCCAAAGCGCGCGATCAGCCATCCGCCCGCTAGTCCCCCAACGGTCAGGCTCAGCATACCTGCAGTGCCGTACGCGTAGCCGACCGCCTTAGTGTCAAACCCCAGGCCGCCTTCTGCAGCTCCGTCAAGCAGAAACGGTGAGGCCATTTTAACCAACATGGCCTCACCCAGCCGATAGAGTAAAATAAACAAAACAATACGCGCTATTCCAGACTGTGTAAAATAACTCTTAAACGCAGCAGTAAAGTCGCGTTTGGTCACTGCTGTGCCTGCGCTGCGGTCTTCTCCGGGCCGCGGCAGGCACTGCAGATGAAACAAGCAGGCAGCGCTGAAAACCACAGCCGGGATGAACATGGTCAGCATCCAGCTCAAAGGAATAGCGCCGGTCTTTTCCTCTAGGCTGCCGGCACAGACCACCAACAGGCCCTGTCCGCACAAAAGCGCCACTCGGTAGAAAAGTGAGCGCACACCAATATAGAATGCCTGCTGGTTGCGGTCGAGAGCAAGCATGTAATAACCGTCCACGGCAATATCGTGCGTGGCAGAAATAAAGGCGATCATGATAAACAACGTGAGAGTCAGCGGTATGAAAAGAGGTGTTGCTATGCTCAGGGCCAACACAGCAAACAAACCCGCCATGACAAACTGGGTACAGATAATCCAGTAGCGCCTGGTTTTCTTTATATCAACCAGCGGGCTCCAGAACATTTTCAGGATCCAGGGCAGATACAAAATACTGGTCAGCCCAATAAACTCATTGGACATGCCCATACGCTTATACAGGATCACTGAAACAGTATTGACAATAATGTAGGGAAGGCCTTCGGCGAAATACAGCGAGGGAATGTAGAGCCAAGGCAGGCGTGATGATCTCATGACAGCTTCCGTTTTCATAGGGACAGGGCACAGTCGTTACATCTGACCGTTCCACGCATGTCTATCGATAGTAACCTATAGGTGCAGGTTCGAAGGCATACTGCACATATACCACGTTTGATGCTTATCGAAAAAATAATTACACGTCAACTATACGCCATACAACCTCTCTTCTCAGAGGGCTGTACTTTACCTGTTGCCAAACCGTAATCATTGTACTACATACAAACCAGACAAGCCCAAAGGAGTTCAAGACACATGCGCAAATCAACCCTTGCCGGATCATGGTATCCGGGTGAAAAACACACGCTCAGCGAACAGATAGAATCTTTGCTGCTACAGGCTGATACACCGGATATGAAGGGGCGCCTTTTCGGACTCATCGCACCGCATGCCGGCATTCAGTTCTCCGGTCAGGCGGCAGCCTGTGCCTACCGTTTGTTGCGCGGCCGCGATATCAATCGCGTAATCCTTATCGGGCCATCACACTATCAGGGATTTAGCGGCCTTGCTGTCTCCGGCGTTGATGCATATGAAACACCCCTTGGCAGGATGAAGGTCGACCAAGAACGAGCTGGGATTTTGGCAGCACTACCCCTGTTTCAAGGCCCCAGTAATGCTGAACTGCCGGAGCACTCACTTGAAATGCACCTGCCGTTCCTACAAACCGTACTGCCCGATTGTGAACTGCTTCCGCTTGTGGCGGGACATCTTTCCCTGGATGATTGTGCGAATGCTGCCCGTGAATTGACACAGCTAATGGACAGCCGCACCATTGTAGCGGTAAGTTCCGATTTCACCCACTATGGTCAACGCTTCGGATACCTGCCTTTCAAAGAGAATGTACGCGAAAACCTGCACGCGCTCGACTCCGGGGCCATCGATTGTATTCTAAAAAAAGACTGTGGCTCTTTTTTAAACTATGTAGCGGAAACCGGCGCAACAATTTGCGGATCAAGCCCTATCGCCCTGCTCCTGCAGATGCTGCCGCCCGAATCATGCGCAAGCCTCTTAACCTACTATACCTCCGGCGACATTCTCGGAGATTATTCCGAAACGGTCAGTTATGCCTCAATTGTTTTTATGAATGGAAACTGCACCTGAGCCAAGTCTTCATAGGGATATCCTGCCGCAAAGCCGGTTTTTCAGACAGCCGCAAACAAACCGGTCTTCGGTTCTCAGCGCCCCTCCGGATTTTTCAATACGTGATCGGGAAAAAAGCCAAAAATAGATTTGCAGGGTGTTGAATCAGGACTCTTTAGCAGGCTGTTAAAAAATGGCCGGATGCTAGACGCTCAAAATCATGAAGAACGAGGCGTACTCTTCTGTACGCCGGCGTAGCGCACCGCAGCAGATGAGCGTTTTTCGGAAACCTGCTACCTTTGGGAAAGGCCCATCTTGGCACGCACGTCCTGCATAAGTGGAGCAGCCAAAGCACTGCACTTTTCAGCACCTTGTTTCAAAACGCCGCGCACATAATCGGGATTGCGCTCGCCTTCGACGGCGCGCTCCTGAATCGGGGCAAGCTCACGCATAATATTTTCATGCAACATTTTTTTGCAGTCAATACAGCCGATCCCGGCATTGCGGCACTGCGTGTCAACATCTGCAACCGTTTCAGCCGGTGAAAACGCCTTATGCATGGTATACAGATTACAGATATCCGGATTACCCGGATCCTTGCGGCGAATGCGATTCTCATCCGTCGTAGCTGTGCGCAGCTTTTTCCAAATAACCTCCGGTGCCTCCAGGATTCCAATTTCATTGCTCAGCGATTTGGACATCTTGGTCTTTCCATCGGTACCCAGGATGCGCGGAGTTTGCGAAAGCAGCCAGTCAGGCTCAGGGAACGTTTCGCCAAAGCGACTGTTGAAACGGCGCGCAGTGCGACGCGTTAACTCAATGTGCTGCACCTGGTCCTCTCCTACCGGTACAACCTGTGCCCGATACAGCAAAATGTCAGCTGCTTGCAGCAGCGGATAGGTTAACAATCCGGCATTGATATTCTCACGATGCTGCTGCGACTTGTCTTTAAACTGCGTCATGCGCTCCAAATCGCCAATCGGAGTCAGGCAGTTAAATATCCAGGCCAGCTCGGTATGCTCCCTGACATGCGACTGTACAAACAGCATGCAGCACTCAGGTGTTGTTCCGCAGGCCAGCAGCGTGTTGGCTGCACGCAAAATGGACTCCTGAAACACAACAGGATCCTGCTGAATAGTAATCGCGTGATAGTCAACCACGCAAAAAATACATTCATAGTCCTTCGTAAGTGTGATCCAATTTTTTATCGCACCCACATAATTACCAAGATGAATAATGCCGGTTGGCTGTATTCCGCTGAAGACCCGCTTGCGTTCCATGTGCTTTTACTACTTTCTATTTAAAAATCTTATAAATGGCGGAAGTGCATGGGAATCGAACCCACCGAAGACGCTTCTCACGCCTTCCACTGGATTTGAAGTCCAGGAGGCCCACCAGTGACCTTTCCACTTCCTCTGCTTTTCGTACGTAACTATACTGTGTTTTAACAAGGCAGTCAATCCGGGTTTTTCAAACTATTCATCAGGAAATCTATAAAATATAATGATTTTTGGAACATACTGGACTATTATTATACGAGAAACACGCAAAACCAGACATGGCTGTAATGATACACCATGCGATCATAAAAAAACGTCCCGTACTCGATGGAGAAGTAACTGATGAAAACGTATGCTTTTCGCTGGTCAGACCTGGGCGATATCGAACAGGGACGCCCAAACCTCGGCCTTGAGGCCCCGGTGATGATGTACCGTTTAATGCAATTTACATTTCGCGATGTTATATCCCGGGAACTGGGTCTAGAGGCAACAGAGGAACTCTTTGCCCGCGCCGGAGCGCTGGCAGGCCGTGAATTCTGCCGCAATTTCCTGAACAAAGACCTGCCGTTTCCAGAGTTTCTTGCCGATTTTGAAAAAAAACTCATTGACCTGAAAGTAGGCATACTGCGCGTTGAATCTGCAAACATGGAAACAATGCATCTTACTGTAACGATATCCGAAGACCTTGACTGCTCAGGCCTGCCAATACTCGGCGAAACCGTATGTGATTATGATGAAGGATTTATTGCCGGTGTTTTCAAGGAATTCACCGGCAGTAAGTTCAATGTAAAAGAGGTCGACTGCTGGGCCACCGGTGATCGAACCTGCCGTTTTGAAATCAAGCCGGACGAAAAGTGACATGGACACAAACGTATTTGTGCACTATGTAGATACACTTATCACCACCTGCCTCAATTGTGACGGAAACGCATGCTTGTTGAAAATCCCCCCTCTCGATGAGAACCTTGAGCCCGAGTCTCTTGCCGTTGCCCGCAAAATGCAGCATTTTTTCAACCTGTTCAAAGAATCCTGCAAATTCAGCCGCGATATTGCCAATGGCCGGCTTGATTCTGACATCAGTAGAGACAATGTTCTCGCTATGCCGATTAAGGCGCTGCAATCAAGCCTGAAGAACCTAACCTGGCAGGCACAACGAGTTGCCGAGGGAGACTTAAACCAGCAGGTACACTTTTTGGGAGATTTCTCCGACGCATTCAACCGCATGACCGAAGCTCTCCGGGAAAAAGCGATAATCGAACAACAGCTAAAAACAATTACCGATACCATCTCCGAAGGATTGCTGCTGCTGGACACACGCACCTATGTTGTGTACATGAACCAGGAGGCTGAACGTTTACTCGACTGCGACCTTACGGTGCTGGGCACGAAGCCGTTCCATGAATTTCTCCACACACTGCAACCTGATGCGCCCCCCTCCGGTTGCCAGACACATTGTCTTGAACACGCAATCAACAAAGGCAATACCTACAAAAACTTTAACGATACGTTTACAAGGAAAACCGGAGCCATCACGCCGGTTTCGATTACGTGTCGGCCTGTCATTGCCAGCACCGGCGAGCAGACCGGAACTGTCATTGCATTCCATGATATCACGGAGCACAAACTGTTTGAGCAAGCCCTGCATGAAAAAGAAAAAAATATCAGCAGCATCCTCAACACAATTGATGATGCTGTCATGTCATATTCACTCAAAGATGAATGTTTTGTCTACATAAGTCCTTCTACCGAGAAAATTTTCGGTATACCTCAGGCGGAATTCAAGCGAAACAGAGCATACCAGAAACTTATAGAAACTGTTCACCCGGATGATATTCATCTCCTCAATGATATCAATGAACAACTGGCAGCACACGACACCGCTGAAAATGAATATAGAATAATCAAGCCGGATGGAAGCATATCGTGGCTGCATGCGCGTATAAAAGTCATTTTTGATGAAACCGGTGCCCCCGACAGAATGGACAGGCTTATTACCGACATCACCGTGCGTAAAAGCATGGAGCTCCGCCTGCAAGAATCAAATGACCGCCTGCGCTCCTACTTTAACCTGCCTCTTATCGGCATTATCACAACAAGCCCTACCAGGGGCACAATCGAAGTCAACCATCACATGTGCACCATGCTGGGCTACAGCGAAGAGGATTTCCGCGCGCTGAATGAGGCCCAACTCACCCCGCCTGAAGATGCTGTCAAGTTGCAAAAAACCTATACAGCTATCACACGCGGCGAGGTATCACTGCCGCTTGTCTATGAACGCCGCATGAAGCGCAGGGACGGCAGCATCATGCACGCCATTGTTTCCACGGACCATATTACCCTACCCGACAACCCCGAGTCCTGCTACACGTCTTTCATCATAGACATAACTGACCGCAAACAGACCGAAAATGCGCTGCGTGAAAGCGAAGAAAAATCCATCAGCATCCTGAACTCGATTGACGATGTCGTGTGGGCCCTGTCGATGAAGGACTCGAAACTCATCTACATGAGCCCGTCCGTTGAAAAGCTCTATGGGAGAACAGAGGAAGAATTCAGGAGGAACAAGGATCTGTGGGCGAAATGCATCCACCCTGATGACATGGACATAATCACGGGCATGTCCCGGCAGCTAAACACGGATGGACTTGCCGAGGCCGAATATAGAATCATCCGTCCTGACGGGACGCTGCGATGGATACAGGCCCGCAACAAATTCATTACCGACGAAAAGGGCGAGGTGCTCCGGTTGGACGGGATAATATCCGACATCACTGAACGCAAACACGCAGAGGATGAGCTTCGTGAGAGCGAAGAAAAGCTCATCAGCATTCTAAATTCAATTGACGATGTAATCTGGTCCAATTCGCTTCAGGAGCCAAAGCTCATCTATATGAGTCCTTCTGTTGAAAAAATATTTGGCAGACAAGCTGATGAATTCAAAAACAACAACTCTTTATGGGCCGAATGTTTGCATCCAGACGACATAAATAAAATCTTTGAAATCTACACACAGTTTCATACATCAAACACAGCTGTAGGCGAATATAGAATCATAAGACCAGATGGAACTGTTCGCTGGGTAGTATCTCACATTAAGATCATAAAAGATGAGCAGGGTATACCGCTGAGACAGGATGGAATCTTGCGGGATATAACTAAGCAAAAGCAGACCGAGCAGCAGACGCAAACCAGGCTCAGCCTGATTGAATACGCAGACACGCACAGTGTGGACGAACTCCTCACCCATGCCCTGGATAAAATCGGCTTGCTGGTGGACAGCCCCATCGGTTTCTTCCATTTTGTTGATGCGGACCAGCAAACACTGGTTTTGCAGCAATGGTCAACTAATACGCTTAAAAAATTCTGCAAAACCCAAGCTCAAGGCGCTCACTACCCCATTGACCAGGCCGGGGTCTGGGTTGAATGCGTACATAAAAAGAAACCGGTCATCCATAACGACTATGCGTCACTGCCTGGCAAGAAAGGACTTCCAAAGGGCCATGCCAAGATACTGCGCGAGCTGATTGTTCCAATCATGCGAGACAAAAAAATTATGGCAATTTTTGGCGTCGGCAATAAACCCTCAGATTATGTCGAACAAGATGTAGCTATGGTTTCATATCTCGCTGATGTGACCTGGGAGCTCGTACAGCGCAAACGGGCGGAGGAAAATATTCTGCAAACCAACCGCCAGCTCGAAAAGGCCACTATCCACGCCAAGAAAATGGCTGAGCAGGCTGAACAAGCCAATTTGGCTAAAAGTGAATTTTTGGCCAATATAAGCCATGAAATTCGCACACCCATGAACGGTGTAATCGGCATGACCGGACTGCTGCTGGATAGTGACCTGACCGACGAGCAGCAGGATCATGCCGAAGTTGTTCGTACCAGCGCCGGGACACTCCTGGCACTCATTAACGACATTCTGGATTACTCAAAAATCGAAGCGAGCATGCTTGAAGTCGAATCACTTGACTTCGACCTTACGAGTATGATTGCAGACTTCACGGCCAGCATGGCACTGAGTGCGCATAAAAAAGGCCTGGAACTACTCAGCTACGCAGATGCCGATGTTCCTGCCCTGCTGAGAGGGGATCCGGGACGCCTGCGGCAGGTACTAACGAACCTTGTTGGCAATGCTATTAAATTCACCTCCCACGGCGAAGTTGCCCTCAGGGTTTCACGGGACATCAATCAGACCCATAAAAAAAACACTGGCGACACGCAACAACCTGGCATCCAGCTGCGCTTTACTGTCAGCGACACTGGCATCGGTATCCCTGCTAATACAATTGACAGGTTGTTTGAAAAATTTACCCAGGCGGACTCATCGACCACGCGCCAGTACGGCGGAACTGGTCTGGGGCTTGCTATTTCGAAACAGATGATTGAGCTGATGGGTGGCAAAATTGGTGTTACCAGCCACGTTGGCAAGGGATCGCAATTCTGGTTCACCCTGCCGCTTGATACTCAGCCCGAAGACATTCAATCACCAGCCGCCCCCCTGCCAACAAACCTGCAAAATGTTCGCATACTTGTCGTTGACGACAACGCCGGCAGCCGCCATTTAATGACCACATGGATGCAATCCTGGAACATGCGCCCGTCTGAGGCGCAAGACGGGGCCCAGGCACTTCAGGCCCTCCAAACCGCCCTGGATGAGGATGACCCGTTCAGTGTTATTGTAATCGACCTGCAGATGCCGGGCATGAACGGTGAAACGCTCAGCCGCTCAATACAATCGGACTCACGCCTGGCCTGTACACGCATGATTATACTAACAACCCTTGGAAGCCGCGGTGATGCACGCCGGTTTGCGCAACTCGGCTTTTCCGGCTATCTGGCCAAACCAATACTCATGAATGACCTGCAAGGGGTGCTTTCTCTAACACTTAACAGGCAGCAGACGGATCCACACACCATTATCACCCGCCACGATGTCAGGGAGACAAGTACCCGGTTTGAAGGAAACAATGTACGCATTCTTGTGGCTGAAGACAATTATACTAACCAACAGGTTGCCCTTGGTATGCTCAAAGCCATGGGCCTGAGCGCACATGCTGTTGCCAATGGTGAAGAAGTACTCAAAGCCCTGGAACAAATACCCTATGACCTGCTGCTGATGGACTGTCAAATGCCGGTCATGGACGGCTACGAAACAACCCGGATCATCCGGGATCATCAATCCGGCGTCAACGACCATTCTATTCCTATCATTGCCATGACCGCGCACACCATGCAGAGAGCATGGGACAAATGCCGTGCAGCCGGCATGAACGGCTTTATAAGCAAACCGATTTCACAAGCTGCACTTGCTGGAAAAATAGAAAAATGGCTGCCCAGCCAAGCCGGTACAAAAAAAGCCTTACAACAAAAAATCCCGGCTAAGGCTGCTGCTATAGACTCCCTCGTCTGGGATAAAAGCGACTTTCTGTCACGTCTGATGGGAGACCAAAATCTAGCTGAAAAAGTTCTAAAAATATTTCTCGAACAAACACCGAATCAGATCCTGAAAATCAAAGACGCACTCGAATCCGGCGACCTGCCCGGTGTCGAGCTTCTATCTCACAGCATCAAAGGGGCCTGCGCAAACATCGGTGCAGGTCGGCTGCAGGCCGTAGCTTTTGATATTGAAACGCAGGCCCATTCCAGTGATACCACCCGCATGACATCCCGTGTAGACGATTTACAAAAAGAACTTGACCATCTAAAAAAAGCGATTAAACAAAAATCCGATAGTTAAAACTCCGCAGGAGATTTTCATGAAAACTCTTATTGTTGAAGACGACTTCACCAGCCGCCTGCTGCTACAAGAACTGCTGAAAAGCTACGGACCTGTGCATATCGCTGTTAACGGCAACGAAGCGCTTGATGCCGTCCAGAGTGCGCTGGAGGCAGATGAACCCTACGACCTCATCTGCCTTGACATCATGATGCCTGAAATGGACGGCCAGGAGGCCCTGCGTAAAATCCGCTCAACTGAGGAAGCCCGGGGAATCTTCTCTTCGGAGGGTTCAAAGATCATGATGACAACAGTGATGGCTGACTTGAAAAATGTGAGCACTGCCTACATGAACCTGTGTGATGCATACCTGACCAAACCTATCTGCAAATCCGAACTTGGTCAAGAACTGCGCACACTGAAATTGATTCCATAACAGAAAGGGTACTTCTATGCGTATTCTTATTGCCGAAGATGACTGCACGTCCCGCACAATACTTACGGCATTTCTTAAAAAAAACAACTACGAAGTGATTGAGGCAGAAAATGGCGCAGAGGCCCTGACCGAGATGCAGAAATCAGATGCGCCCCGATTGGCCATTCTTGACCGGTTAATGCCTGAGATGGACGGGGTCGAGGTTATACGCCACATACGAGCTCTGCAGGACACGCACGCACCATATCTCATCATGCTGACCTCACTGGGAGCAAAAGACGACATTATTGCCGGACTTGATGCCGGAGCCAACGATTACCTGTCAAAGCCGTTCGACCCGGGCGAACTGCGCGCCAGAATTGCGGTCGGCCAACGCCTGATCGAAACGCAAGAAGCGCTCATCGAAAGCCGGGCAATGCTTGCAGCCAAATTAAAGGAATTGAGGCTAGCGCTTGAACAAATCAAAACCCTGCGTGGCATTGTTCCAATATGCGCAAACTGCAAAAAAATCAGAACTGACGATGGATACTGGCAGCAGGTGGAAGTCTACGTGCGCGACAATACCGAAGCCGAGTTTACCCACGGAATCTGTCCGGAATGCATTGAAAAACTCTACCCCGACTTAGATATGCAAAATAATAAAACAAACACGACCCCCAAAAATGGTAGACCGGGAAGTTAACAAGGCAGATTACCCGCCCGTATCCCCAAAAACTTCCCATTAAAAACGGCACTACTGCTTCATTCACTCTTGCTCGGTTAAAAACAACCTTTATGGAGTGCCCGTAATTGTGGTCAAACCATTCATAATAACAGCATCAGACTTTGTTTCATAAAGCCGCATTCTCTTAATGTACCCCTTCTTAATCACTGCTCTGCCGAAGCATATGCCTACAAACGTTCAGTCTGTTTGTATAGTGCTGAGAATCATCCACAAATATTATTCAGGTTTACAACAAAAAAACTTAGAAAAATGTATTAAAAAAATAATAATCGATAAAAACCGTTAACAAAAAAAGCAATTGATGAAAAAAACTTTTAATGTCATACAGTTTTAGTCCGAAAATAAATTTGCAAATCAGATTTTTTGCGCTATTATATTAAGTAGTCATAACAAGGTATCCAAGGCCAACAGCTATACTAGTAAAGACACAGAGCAGAAAAAACAACTGACAGGCTCGAGGATAGTTAATGATTTCAAGATAAGCAATAAAAACCGTTAATCAAAAAAAACCTAACGGAGAGTTGATCAAGGTAAACATACCCTTTTATATAAAAAAATCCTTGCAATTTTAATGGATTGCATTATCATTTTAAGTTGAGGCTAGCTACATGGTCTATCAAATCATCCAAAAGCAATAAAGAAACTCAACGTGCCCATAACATCGGGCACGTATGCTGTTATATTTAATAGTAACAAAAATTCAAAAGTGAACAAAAACATGGAAACAGGCAGACGACAGACAGCGGGCATGCAAAAACGCTCTTCCACCCCGGCGATGGTTGTAGTCGTCAAGGATGATCCGTTCCAACTCGCCTTGCTGTGTGATTTTATTCAAAAGACCGGGCTTGATGCGCATGGTTTTCAAGGAGCTGCAGAGGCTCTGGGTGCAATGAGCATAGAGCAACCGCCCGCTCTCATAATCACAGATCTCTACATGCAGGGCCTTGACGGCTGGCAGTTCTGCCGACTGCTGCGCTCAACAGAATATCCCGCCTTTAACCATGTACCGATTCTCGTAGTATCCACTACATTTGCCGGAGAAGAACCAAAACGCATTGCCGCCGCTCTGGGTGTGTATGCTTTCCTGTCGGCCCCGCTTGACAATGATGTCTTCATCCAGCAGGTACTGTCGATCCTTCGCGGTCAACGCACCCCAATTCCTCTGCGTGCGTTGATAATTGACTCCAATAAACACCAGGCCGCCCTTCTGGGTGATGCATTTGCTGCCGAGGGTTACACGGCTGACACGGCTCTGACAGTCCATGAAGCAAATGAAGCCATTGCCCGGACAACCTATGATGTGACAGTTATAGATCAACTCCTGCCCGACGGCGGCGGTGACGGGCTGCTTGAACGTTTCCGCACAGAACACCCCGCATGTGTCTGTATCATGATGGCCACGAAACCCGAGTCTAAGCTGACCCTGGGTTGGATGAACAGCGGCGCTGCAGCCTGCGTGCGAAAACCCGTCGAACCGGCTTATCTTCTAACACTGTGTGATCAGACACGCAGAGAACGCTCCCTGATGCGCATAGAAGACCAGATTGAGTCTCGCACCCGCGCACTCAGAGAGAGCCAAAAACGATTTAAGGCCCTGGCTGATAACGCATATGACGCGATCATCATGATGAATGCTGATGGCGCTATTGATTTCTGGAATCCCGCCGCTGTGCGCATATTCGGCTATGCCTCTCAGGAAGTGATGGGCAAGAGACCTCACGACCTGCTTGCACCTCAGGGCCATCATGATGAATGCCAAAAAATATTTTCCCGATCTCAAAAAACAGATACCGGCTACGCCGGCGATCATACTGTTGAGTTTCTGGCACGCAACAAAGACGGCCGCGAAATTTTAATTGAACTGTCGCTGTCTGTGATGCAATTATCAGATGGTTGGCATACCGTCTGCATTAGCCGCGATGTCACCGAGCGCAAAGCTACCGAAGAATCTCTGCGCGAAAGCGAAAAAAATATCAGTAGCGTCCTGAACTCAATTGATGCTGCTGTCATGTCATACTCTATCAAACAAGAACGCTTTATCTATGTAAGCCCCTCAACTGAAAAAATTTACGGCAGGTCAATTGATGAGTGCATCCGCAACAAATTTTCCGCGGTAGACCATGTTCATCCTGACGATGAAGACATCCTGCATGCCATCACGACACGAATGACCGAACACGGTACTGCCGAGGGCGAGTGTAGAATTATCAGGCCTGACGAATCCATTGTCTGGGTGCATGTATACGTCAAACTCATACGCGATAAGGACGGAGAACCTGACAGAATTGACAGGGTCATAAACGACATCACAGAACGCAAAGATCTGGAACTGCAGCTGCTGAAAAGCAATGCGGAACAGGACAGCGTGCTCAACTCAATTGACGACATTGTCATGTTCGGCAGCATCGATGATAACCGTTGCAACTACCTGAGCCCTTCATTCGAAAAGATTTTCGGCATCAACAAAAGACAGCCACTACAGACACTGCACCAGTGGGCCGAGTTTGTTCATCCCGATGACGTAGAAATTGTGTATAACCATATAATGGAACTGTCCGAGCACGGCAGGGCGGAACATGAATTTAGAGTGATCAAGCCGGATAGCAATGTAGCCTGGCTGCGGGCACGAACCAAACTCATCCCTGACGAAAACGGCACCGGGGAAATAATTCTAAGAATCCTGTCCGACATAACTAAAAACAAAGAGGCCGAACAGGAGAGGGAAAACCTGCAAAAGCAGCTATTGCAGTCACAGAAAATGGAATCGGTCGGCCGACTGGCCGGAGGTGTTGCCCACGATTTTAACAACATGTTGAGCGTGATTATCGGTCAGGCTGACCTTGCTCTGCGCTGTCTTTCACCTGGGCAACCCATGCATAAAACCTTCACTCAAATATGCAAAACAGCCGAGCGTGCCGGTGTCTTGACCCATCAATTGCTGGCCTTTGCAGGCAAACAGGCAATAGCCCCTGAAGTGCTTGACATGAATGATAGTATTGAAGGCATGCTCACCATGCTGCGCCGGCTCATCGGCGATCATATTGATCTTGTCTGGCAGCCGGGAGAAGATCTTGACCCGGTTAAGATGGACCCCTCGCAAATCAATCATGTACTGGCTGAAATATGCCTTAATGCCAAGGATGCTCTTGTTAACAGTGGCACCATTACGATTACAACCGGAGAGGCCGCTATTAACCAAACCCTCTGCAACCAGCAGCCGGGGCTTGTTCCGGGAGAGTATATCACGCTCACGATCAGCGATGACGGTCAGGGGATGGACAATGAAACACTGGCCAACATCTTCGAACCCTTCTTCACTCACAAAGATATGGGCAAGAGCCAGGGCCTTGGTATGGCTACAGTATACGGCATTATAGAACAAAACAACGGCTTCATCAATATTGCCAGCGAGCCGGGCGTCGGCACATGTGTAACGATCTACCTGCCGCGGCACGCCAACGCTGTACCGCTATCGTTGGTAAATGCAAACAAAAACAAGACAGAAACCGCTGCAACCCCAACCACGACTATCGTACTGGTTGAGGATGAACCCGAGAATCTGGAAATGTACCGCACAATGCTCGAAGGTATGGGCTACACCGTGCTGGCTGCCGGCTCGCCGAAAGAGTGTCTCCAACTGTCAAAATCATACACCGGCCGGATTGACCTGTTGGTAACAGACGTGGTCATGCCCGATATGAATGGTCGCGAGCTGGCCGACGAATTTATTGTCTCAAATCCCGCAACAAAATGCCTGTTCATGTCCGGCTACTCTGCTGAAGTCATCACCCGCAACGGAGTACTTGTCAGCGGAATCAATTTTATTGAGAAGCCGTTTTCAATGCAAAATTTTGCCATTAAGATCAAGGATGTACTCAATGATCCCAACAACCAGTACGTTTCAACTACTGGTAACGTTATCAGCGCACAGCCTATAAAGCCGAACAAAGCCAGACAATAATCGCTGTGCGGACATGCTTAAGAAATACCGCGAACCAGGCACTCCGGCTACCACCCTTCGCTTGCTTCTTACCCCCAAATATGGCAGTAATCAAACCAGGTGCATGAATACTACAATCCTTGGAGAGCTGCAGCTTTCCCTGCAAGCATTCCATGACTAACAGCCACATAGGAAACCCTCCCAATGCCTGAGTTACCTGAAGTACAAACTGTTGTTAATGACCTGATTGACGCCGGCCTGACGGGCACACAAATTCAAACCGTGGAGGTGAGCTGGCCGCGCAGCATTGCAGGCATGTCTGTGCGTGAATTTACCCGGAAGCTTAAAGGCCTCCAGATACAACATATCCATCGCCGTGCTAAATACATCATCTTTAATCTGGGTCCTAAAGAGGCTGCGCTGCTTGTGCATCTGCGCATGTCAGGTCGGCTGCGCATTACGACTGCAAATGAGAACCGTAACAAGCATGAACATGTATGCATCACTTTTTCGGACGGTCGCGAACTGCGCCTGCATGATACCCGCAAATTCGCCCGCCTGCACCTGTGTAAAACTGCTGAGGAGGTAACCGGGGATCTCGGCCCGGAACCACTGGAGCCTGATTTTACACTGGCCGTATTCAGTTCCCTGTTGAAAAACCGTAAACGGATGCTAAAACCACTGCTGCTTGACCAGCACGTTATCGCCGGACTCGGCAATATTTATGTCGATGAAGCACTGTGGGAAGCCGGCCTACACCCCTGCCGGAGAGCTTGCACGCTCACGGCCACTGAATCCAAAAAACTCTTTGGCGCTATCCCGCGGGTTCTCAAACGTGGCCTGCGCAATTTAGGGACAACCCTTGGAACCGGCAAAGCCAACTTCTTCTCAGTTGCGGGCCGCAGGGGAGACAACAGTTCCCAACTGCGTGTGTTCAGAAGAACCGGCCTTGCCTGCCCCCGCTGCAAGGCACCCATAATTCGCATTATTGTGGGCCAGCGCAGCACGCACATATGCCCTGCCTGTCAGAAATAGTTGATATTTTTGTATGGGAATTGATCGGTTACCGGTGCAGCAGTCCAGCGTGCGCTACTCGATAATGCGGCACTGGTCAAAACGAAGCGGCATATCATTCATACCCGGATTAAAACGAATATTCTTGCGCATACCGTACACCATTTTAAATTGATACAGTGGCACAATAAGAGCATGGTCAAGCAAGTAAGTATCAAGTTTCTTGAGATCAGTACAAAGCCGATCCATGTCATCAGCAGCCAGCGCCGTACTGTAAAGTTTATCAATGGGGGAATCTTTGCGGCGATAGGTGCCAATATTAAACAGACCTCCGGAATGCAAAAAAACAGAATAGAAATGCGTCCCGGTTCCAAAAAGGCTGGGCCATCCACTGATGAGCGCCATATCAAAGTCATTAGGCACTGATTCTCCCTTAAGCCTGGGTTCAATCACCTTTTGCAGCAGTTCCTCCCGGGAAAAGCTGGTCACCTCAAGTGTAATGCCTGCGCGGGCCAGCTGTTTTTTCAAGATCCCGGCAACAGTCATTGAAGGCTCATGCGCGCCAACAACCATTTTCAACACAACGCCGTTCTCATATCCGGACTTGACCATGAGTGCCCGGGCTTTTTTTAGATCCTCCTTATAACGCGGCGGTTGTGGGCAATGACCCAACGCGCCCCTGGGCGTAATTCCATACAGCGGCATGCCGTACCCGTCAAGGCCGTCTTTAATTATTTCCTGTCTACGCACGGCATGCTGCAATGCCTGCCGGAGCGGCAAACTGGCAAGGGGACCCTGTTTATCAACATTAAGCAACAGGGCCGCGTTACGCAGGCTCAGTTCAGAAAATACGGTTATGTTTTTAGAGCCCTTAATCGAGCCAGGCGGCAAAGGAAGACTCACGAGCATGTCAAGAGTGCCGCTTCGAAGCGCATCCCACTGTTTGTCAGGCGCAATGCAATGATACACAAGCTCTTGAAAATTCATATCGAGTCTGCGCCAGTAATTTTCATTTTTAACAAAATGGATTTTTTTATACCCTGATAGTGCGTCATCAGCATAAAAAAAGCGTAGTGGTCCGGTCCCAATCGGATGGTGTGAAAAATAAGATTCCCCTACCCTGTTGTAATATCCGGGCGGGATTATAAAACCGATTGCAGCAAGTTTCCTCAGCAGCATGCCGTCATAGGTCCGGGTCTTAATATCAACCGTATGCTCACCCACAACCGTTACCTCTTCGATCGTGTCGAGAAGAAATCTGCCTGCAAAACGACTACGCGGATTCCGCATGAGATCTAACGTAAACTTAACTGCAGCAGCGTTAAAACGCTCATCATTGTGAAAGCGTACGCCATGGCGCAGGTAGAAACGAACTATCAACGGATCAATCCGCTCCCATTTTTCAGCCAGCAACGGCAGCACCGTATTCGTGTTTAAATCAATCTTAACCAGCGTTTCGAATACCTGATGCTGTAGGTTGAAATACTGCATCTGAGAGGTCTTCAGCGGGTCGGGCGTTCCCTCAGACGTTACACCAAAAGCATGATCATAAACACAGACATTCAGCTGCCTGCGCGCCGGGCCTTCAGCAAAAGCTGAATGACACAGCACACCCAGCACTGCCGCACACCCTATCAACATCATTAATCTCTGTACTATCCTTTGCATGCCAGCCTCAATGAATAATCGTTGCGAGCGGATCAAGCCCATGCAGGCTGCAACCCACCCGTGGTATTGCCTGAAACTCGGTAATAAAATACGTACCCCCATCAGGACACGTAGGCAAACTGCCGCCCGGCAAATACTTTGCCAGGTCTTCAAGCTGGATGTCCTCTACGGCCCGGCCCTGCGAACGCAAGCGATTCAGGGCCAATTCAAGTTCAGCTTGCTCAACAAAACAGGCTTCAGCCTTAAACTTCTTTGAAAACGATTCATCCTGTACAAGCGGTTGAACAATTTCGGCTGTTTCCTGAACCCCTTCGATAAAAGCCTTTGAACTCATGGTCGCGCCGCTAACGATATCAACGTTTGTGCCGGGCACAAACTCTTCATCAAAGCGTCGTCCTATAAACTGATTAATAAACGGACTTGCATCAATGGGTGTCCCGCTAAGCTCAAAAGGAAGTACCAGTGCGATATGCCCTATCGTGCCCTTTGCATCAATGGTATAGACGTAATGAACATCGGTGCACACGTCGCACATAATATTCTTAAACACAAAGCGTGCAAGCAGCATGCGCCCGTCCTGATCCATGCCCAAATACAGGGTTTCACGACCTGTGCTGAATGGCTTAAACATATTAACATCAGGCAGCATGCTCTTGAGAAAAGCAGCCTTAGCCTGAATGTTTTCAAAACCCTGCACACGGGGTGCTGCTGTGGCAAACAGCGCTTGCAATTCACCTGATGTGCGTTCATGCTCGCGCAGCATTATACGACCGCGGTCATTAATAATAACGATCTCCGGAAGCGATTCAACTCCATAGAGTTGAAAAACATCTCGGCCACGGTCAATAAGTACCGGGTAGGCAATCTCGTTTTCATTAATAAAATTACGAATATTGCCTGAAAACGAACCGGGCAAAACAGCAAATACGCGCAGACCACTTGATCGAAATAAATCATACTGACGCGCCAGAAC